>Ga0187892_10006651_pt1 | contig 17027 bp, 9 predicted proteins | sample MA1701073metaG_FD_139345 | JGI IMG/M metagenome (GOLD analysis project Ga0187892, IMG submission 139345) | Bio-ooze microbial communities from a basaltic lava cave in the Kipuka Kanohina Cave System on the Island of Hawaii, USA - MA170107-3 metaG ... | reverse complement strand
TTGGAACGCTCATGCGCATCCGTTCAATTGGTCGACAAAGTCCGTTGCCAAAGTCATGGCCAAATGCGAACTAGCCTTGGCCGCATGATATTCCTACCCCTTCAATGGGGAGCCGTACTAAGCTCTGGCCGCGAACTTCGATTCCCAACACACGAGACCCGTGGTTCGACTTGGGTTTGGCCATCGCAGGGGTTCTGTTGCTGCTTTTGCTAGGGCAAGCCTATCGAATGGGCTACTTGCTGCCCGAAGGTACCAGCACGGCTGCCATTGTGTTTTGGACGCTCAACAATCTGATCATCTATTCGCCGGTATTCTTGGTTCTGGCAATTCGACGTCAACCACTCTCCACAGTGTTTCTCTCCGGCCGGGGCCTGATTCGCAAATCCGCCGTCGGGGCGGTCATGGCCCTCTTGGCCGTCGTGCTGTATCTGGCCTTTCGTGGAGAGATTGGCCGCTTTCCTCGCCTGCTGGCCGCGGCAACCAACCGCAAGAGCGTTCCCCATCTCCGTCCCGTGTTTCTGGAGGGAGTAGCCGTGGCCTTCTTGTTTGTCCGCATACGCTGGGCACTTGGCTTCTGAGTTGCCCTGTTGTTGCCCGGCGTCCTTTTTGCGGCCGCGCGCGTTCCACTGGAGACCGGCATGCCTCCTCCTGAAGATCGCCGCGTTCTTCCTTCTCAACACGCTGCTGCCGACGGCCGTTCTCTACGTGGTTCAGCGTTCCGCCGATTGTATCTGGATCGGGATCGTCCACTACCTGATGGATGTCGCCATCGACGCCTTCGATTAGCGACATGATTCAATCCATGTCGGCCGCGACGCCGTTTCTCCGCCTAGGCGTGGGACGAATCGGAATCGGTTGGCGGTGGGGACCGAGCACTTGGATTGACTCCCAACCGAAGCGGCGTTCAAGGTCCGTGAGAAACGCGCGATCGCAGCGGACGCGGTGGCCCGGTCCGCACTCGATCTGAGCCGTTTCGCCGGATGCGGTCTCGACGTTGAGGTACAAAGGGCTTTCGCCGCGATGGCCTCGGACGCAACGGAGCACATCATCCACCGGCCCATCCCGCCGAACAGTGAGAACGACCGCTCGGGCAAACACTTCCGTGGCGGACTCCCAACCGACAATGCGCTTCACTCGCAACGACGGCTCCTCGCGGCGGCGATCGACGGTGCCTTCCAAAAAAACGACGGCGTCGGGCGCCAGAAGCGGGCGATAGCTCGCCAGATCGTCAGGCGGGACAATCGCATCCACCTTGCCACGCAGATCCTCCAACGTAACGATGCCGAGCTGGCGGCCGCTCATTCGCCCCGTTTTGGTCACCGCCGTCCGAAAGCTGGACACCATACCGCCCAGAATGACCTGTTTACCGTCCTTGTGCCGCGTCAAATCCACGGTGGTGGCCGTGGCGCACGCCTGCAGAAGCTCCTCGTGCTGGGCGAGAGGATGGCGGGTGATGTAAAAACCCAGTACCTCCTTTTCCCGCGCCAGCATCTCCGCCTCGCTCCATTCGGCATGGCCGAGGACGGGAGCCGCCGAGGAACCCGTTTCTGCGTCGGCGTCTCCAAAGATGCTCATCTGGCCGCTGCGGCGATCCCGCTGGGCCTGCTGCCCGGCGGACATGGCACGTTCAATGCAATCGAAGAGTGCCTTTCGCATTCCGCCCGTGCGATCAAAGCTTCCCGCGCAGACCAGCGCCTCCAAGGCACCTTTGTTGACCGCGGTGAGGTCCACGCGGTCGCAGAAATCAAACAGATCGCGGAACGGGCTGGTCCGCCGCTGCTGGACAATGGCCGCGACGGCCTTCTGCCCGACACCCTTGACGGCGCCCAGGCCGAACCGAATGGCGCGTCGCTCGGCACCCGCCGCGGGAACAACGGCACCGGCCCGGCCGTTGCTTCTTGCGATACTCGCTCTTTCCCCCTCGCCATTCCTGGCCACGGTCGATCGTTCGACGATGAAATCGAACTCCGAGGCGTTGACATCCGGCGGTTCGATGGGAATGCCCATGACCTGGCACTCTTCGCGATACTCGGCAATCTTGTCGAGATCGGACATTTCAAAGGTCATCAAGGCGGCCATGAATTCGACGGGATAATAGGCTTTCATCCAGGCCGTCTGATAGGCCACCAAGGCGTACCCCGTGGAATGAGCCTTGTTGAAGGCATAGCCGCCGAACTTAAGGATGTCCTCGAAGATTCGCTCGCCCGCTTCGCGTCGCAGTCCGTTACCCGTGCAGCCGTTAAGGAACGGTTCGCGCATGGACTCGATCATGTCGGTCTTTTTCTTGCTGATGGCCTTGGCCAGACGAAAGGCGCTCTTCAGTTCGATACCGCCCAGACGGTTGACGATGCGCGACACTTGCTCCTGGTAGACCATAATCCCGTACGTTTCCGAGAGAATCTCGGTCATGGTCGGGTGCGGCGTGCTCCAGGCGCCGCCATGCTTTCGAGAAATGTACTCCGGGATATACTCCATCGGGCCGGGCCGATAGAGGGCGTTGGCGGCGATCAGATCCTCGATGCGGTTGGGCTTCATCCGCAGCAGAACTTCGCGCATGCCGCCGGATTCAAATTGAAACACGCCTCTCGTATCTCCTCGGGCGAACAGTTCGTAGACCCTCGGGTCAGCGAAATCGAGATGCTCCAAGTCGATGCGTACGCCGGTGCTTCGCTGGGCCAACTCTCGGGCACGCTCCAGCGTGGTAAAGGTTCGCAAGCCCAGGAAATCAATCTTCAACAGGCCGACCTTGTCCACCGTGGGACCGTCGTATTGCGTGACCGTGGTGTCCTGGCCGGAGGCGCGGCAGAGGGGCAGAAAATCGACTAGGGGTTGGTCCGCGATGACCACGCCGGCGGCGTGCACTCCGGCGTTTCTCGCCACGCCCTCGAGTCGGCGACCGATGTCCACGATTTGACGAATCTTGGGGTCCTGCTCGTACCGCTTGCGAAGTTCCGGCTCCTGAGCCAGCGCTTTGTCCAACGTAATGTTCAGTTCATTGGGAATGAGCTTGGTAAGAGCGTTGGAATCGTCGAAGCTCAGACCCAGTACGCGGGCAACGTCCTTGATCACCGCCTTGGCCTTGAGCGTGCCGAAGGTGATGATCTGGGCCACGTGTCCGTATTTTCCACGCACGTAGTCGATCAACTCCGCCCGGCCGTTCTGGCAAATGTCCAGGTCGATGTCCGGCATTTCGTCCCGGTCGGGATCCAGAAACCGTTCGAAGAATAGGCCGTAGGCAAGCGGGTCTGGGGCGCTGATTCCCAGGCAATAGGCCACCACCGAGCTGCACGCGCTGCCCCGGGCTGAAGCGGGAATGCCGCGAGCCTGGGCATGGGCCACGCAGTCCCAGACGATCAGAAAATAGCTGGAAAACCCCTTGCCAGTGATGACCTGAAGCTCGTAGTCGATGCGCTCGGCTAGTTCCGGCGTGACCGTGCCGTAGCGCCGGTCGGCTCCTTCGTAGACTAGACGGCGAAGATAGTCGGCGTCGTTCAGCGGCACGCCCTGCGCATTTCGCACTTCATCGGGAACTTTGAAAACGGGTGCGTGCCGTTTGGACAGATCGAGTTCGAGGTTGCAAAGCTCCGCGACGTGCAGCGTGTTGGCGATGGCGTCGGGATAGTCGGGAAATAGCGCCGCCATCTTTTCGCCGCTCTTGAAGTAGAATTGGTCGCTCTGGAACTTGAAGCGGTCTTTGTCGGTCACCAAGCTGCCGGTGTTGATGCAGCACAAGATATCGTGGGCCTCGTAGTCCTCGGCGTCCAGATAATGCACGTCGTTGGTGGCGATGATTCCCACGCCGAGCCGTTTGGCCATGTCCGCCAGTTCCGGATTGACGGTCCGCTGCTCGGGGAGGTTGTGGTCCTGCAGCTCGATGAAGAACCGGTCCGGTCCAAAGATGTCGAGGTAGGTTTTGGCCAGCCGTTCGGCCTCCGCGCGATTCTTGTGCAACAGCGACTGCGGAATCTCGCCTCCGACGCACGTGCTCGTACAGATCAGTCCCGCGGAGAACTCGCGAAGCACTTCTTTGTCGATCCGCGGCTTGCGATAAAAACCCTCCGTGTAGCCGATGGTGGAAAGGCGAAGCAAGTTTTGATATCCCTCGCGGTTCATGGCCAGCAGGAGCAGATGATAGGACTCCTTCATCTCTCCCGGATCGCGCATCCTCCGGTCTATGGCGGCAAGATACGCTTCGCAGCCGACGATCGGCTTGATCCCGGCCTTATGAGCCGCGGAGTAGAACTCAATCACGCCGAACATGTTGCCGTGATCGGTGATGGCCACGGCAGGCATGCCGAACTCTTTGACGCGGCGCATCAGCGCTTCGATACGCGTGGCCCCGTCCAGCAGGCTGTAGTGCGTGTGCAGGTGCAGGTGAATGAACGGTGTGTGGCCCATCCTTGCTTCGAACTCCGGAGCTTACGGCGCCTAAACGCGAGCGGCACGCGACGCCTCCGGAAGCATCCTACTCCGCTTCTCCAACAAATTCCAAACCGATCCTTTGAAGAAAGGACGGCTCGCGAACGAGATTGTGAGTTGATGAGGTCCGGGGCTTTAGAAGCCGGTGTAGCTCAATTGGAATTCAGCCACATCGAACAGATCCACGTCCTTGTCACCGTCGGCGTCGAAGTTGGGGACGCAGTAGCGGAAAAGCCCATCATGACTGGGTCCACCCTCGATGAAACAGGCCTGAAGCAGGCCATAATCCACCAGGTCGGTCGAACAGCTCTCGTCGAGGTCGCCGAAGGTCCGGCCGTTTTTCAGGACGTTATATCCCAGCGGCGTATGGTCGCAGATGTCCCGCAGATTCATTACGCCGTCGTTGTCGATATCGGGATCGCCGCCGTCGACGAGGCCATCGCCGTCGAAATCGGATTCACATTCATCCGGAATGAAGTTGGAATCCTTATCGTCGCTCGTGCCCCGCTTGATGTCGCAGTCGTCGGTGACGCCGTTGCCGTTGCAGTCTAGGCCGGCCACGACCGGTTCCCCAGTGGCAACGCAGCGTTCCAGTTGACGTTCGATTCGCAGGAAATAGACATCCTGCTCGCCGTTGAACGTGGCCGCATAGGCAAGGTTTGTCCCTTCGTTATCCGAGATCATGTGATAGTAATCGCCGAGTTTGTTTTGCTGCGGGTATCCCACGTGATGTTCAAAAGGCACGCTGACCGCGACGTTGGTGGACCACGTGCGCCCCTCGCTGTTGGAATTCGAGTAATACACCTGCGAGCGCTGCACGCTGACGTCGTCGCGCGTGTCGTTCCAGATAACGTCAATGCGGCCGTTGGGGGCCACGGACATCGTGGCAAACCACTGCCACGGTCCCTGCCTGAAATCGTCATTGACGCGGACCGGGGTGGCCCAATCCGTGCCCCCATTGTAACTCGCCGCAAACATCACGTCGAGCGGATCATCGCCGGTCAAGGGCCGCACGGAGCCGCATACGTACACGTTCCGAGACTGGGGTCCGGGAGGCCCGGTTGCGATCCATATCTGACCAAGAAGCCCACCGGGATTGGGACCAGTGCCAAATACCGTCGTTCCGCCCAGATAGGCGCGCGTCGCCAAACCAAACGTGGGCGTGATGACCGGCACGCGGGCGTCCACCGAACGCATCACGGGCGCCCCCGCGTAGTCAGCGGCTCCGCAAAGGTACACGGAACCATCCGAGGCCACCGTAATGGTCCCCGTGAAGGGATTCAGAGGAACCGGGATTGGGGGCATGAAGGTTTGCCCACCGTTAAGCGACCGGGTGAAAAGATTCCCACCGCAGCAGCCCGCGTTGGGAGACCAGACAATATAGATATTGCCGGCACTGGGGCCGCTCGTCTTGTCGATCGTCATCCAGGCCTTGTCGCCGCCATAGCCGTAAATACCCGGTGCGAAGGTCACACCGCCATTTGACGACTTATAGAGCCAGCAACCCCACGGCCGGGACTTCTCCCGTTCCGGCTGAAGCGAATAGTAATAGAAATTCCCTTGGGGATCGGAGTCCACCACCGGGTCGCTGCCAAACTCCCCCCGCTGAAGGACACCCGGGAAGATCCATGAAAGTCCGCCATCGTGGCTGTATCCTCGTCCGGCTTGGCGAAAATCGCTCAATATGGAATCGAATTGCCGCCAGCCGATCACGATCCGGTCCGGGTTGTTTGGATCAATGGCGATCGAGGGCTCATTGGCGGCGTCACCCGAGATGTTGTTGCCGCCCAGATCGACGTTCACTTGAACGCTCTTGTAGCCCTCGTACACCCAACGCACTTGGGATTCCACCGGCCGGACGAAGGGATGCTCAAATATCGGTTCGGGTCCCGGAATGTAGGGATCGTTCGGCACCTCCAGCCCTTGTTTCGAGGGCAAGACATCAACGGAGGGCGGCGCCGGATCAGCCGGACTCATGTCTTCGGGAGCCGCTGAACCGGACCCCGCGAGAAAAACAACCAGAAACCATGCAATGGCACTTCGGATCGTAGCGCTCGAACCGCGGGGACGAACGCGGGGAGACGATGCTCCTCCGCCAAGGAAAGGAACTCCGGTTCTGACAAACATTTCGTCCACCACTACCCCACCTCGTTCCATCGTACCGGACGCCATGTGGAGTTTCAATGATGTGAATTACTATGTGTTTAGGCTACGTCGATCAAGGCCAGGGCCTCCAAGAAGCCTTTCGGACCCCCATGGCGGTGGATCAAAGCACGCTTCAAGGCTGAGTGCCCCGGCTGCACAAGGCGTCGGTCCGAGCGCAGGACGGCAACAGCATCGTCTCGGGCCATGGTGAGCAAATCAACGTCCGTAAGAAGGTCGGCCACTCGGAAGCTCGGCAGGCCGTGTTGTCGCGTACCCAATAGTTCACCCGGACCCCGCAGACGCAAATCCTCCTCCGCGATGCGAAACCCATCGTTCGTTTGACAAAGAACATGCAAACGCTGGCCGGCAGTCGGGTTTGCGGAATCGGCGAACAGCAGGCAGAACGACTTCTTCGCGCTCCGCCCCACACGGCCTCGAAGTTGATGGAGCTGGCTTAGGCCGTACCGCTCCGCATGCTGGATCACCATCACGGTCGCGTTGGGGATATCCACGCCGACCTCGATGACGGTGGTCGATACGAGAACCTGAATCTCGCCAGATCGCATCCGGCCCACAACCCTGTCCTTTTCGTCGGACCGCAATCGACCGTGGAGGAGGCCCACGCGAAAGCCCCCTAAATCTCCCGCGGCCAGACGATCCGCTTCGACGCGGGCCGCCTTCAGCGGAATGGATTCGGATTCCTCGACCAATGGGTATACGACATATGCTTGCTCGCCCCGCTCCAACCGCGAACGTATGAATGCCCAGGCCTGGGCCGTCTGTTCGGGCAACACCATCCGAGTCTCCACCGGTAGTCGGCCCGGCGGAAGACCCGTGATCGTGGAGACATCCAAATCTCCGAACAGGGTCATTGCCAATGTCCGCGGAATTGGCGTGGCCGTGAGCACCAACAAATGGGGCGCCGTGCCCTTCCTTCGTAGGGCCGCTCGTTGGGCGACGCCGAATTTGTGGTGCTCGTCGATGATGACCAGTCCCAAGTCGGCGAACTCGACCTTTTTTTCCAGTAGGGCATGCGTGCCGATGAGAAGGTCGATCTTCTTCTGAGCCAATCCCTGTAGGATGTTTTTGCGCCGCGATGACGCCGTGGCTCCGGTCAAGAAAGCGCACTGGACTCGGCTTCCGGCGAGGTATTGCTCCAGCTTACCCCGATGTTGATTGGCCAAAACGTCGGTCGGGGCTAGCAGGGCGACTTGGCGCCGGTTGGCGATCGCCGCCAATGCCGCGTACACGGCCACGGCGGTCTTTCCCGCCCCGACGTCGGCTTGGAGGAGGCGATTCATGGGCCGGGTTTTCGCGAGATCCTCGCGTATTTCGGCGATGGCCCTGTTCTGGCCGGGCGTTGGCTCGAACGGCAACCGGCGACGAATGCGGCGATCAATCTCATCCGTGGTTACGATCGCCTCGGCGATTTCCGTAGCCTTGCCTGTGCGCGCTAGTTGAACCGCGAGTTGGCAGAGGAAAAGCTCGTCATAGGCCAGACGGCGCCGCGCGACGGATACATCCTCCATCCGAGTCGGGCAGTGGTATCGAAGGATGGCCGTTCGCCGGGGCGGCAAACCACGCCGAATCCGAATCGCGTCCGGAACGAAATCCACGATCCGCTGGATTGCCGGCTCCAGAATCTCAGCGATGGCACGGGCGATTTGCCGGCTGGTCAGGCGCGCCGTGGCCGGATATATAGGCTCGAAGCGGTCTACATCGCCGCGGAACGGATTGTCACGCTCTTCCACGGGTTGCAGCGCGGGATTGGTCATGGAGGCATGATCGCGATAGACGTCCACCTTGCCGGTGAGCCTTACCACCTGCCCCTCGCGCAATCGGCCTTCTAGAAACGGCGAATGGAACCATCTAGCGGAACATCGGCCGGTGCCATCCACAAGATCGGCGAGGATCATGGGTCCCCCGGCGGAGCGCCGGCGACGGACATGGCGGATTTCGCCAACGATCGTCGCCATGGCGGCGTCCAGCGTCAGCGTTCCGATGGCTTGGGACTTCGGTTTGAGTTCGTAGCGGAAGGGAAAGAATTCGACTAGGTCGCCGATGGTCGAAATCTCGAGGGCGGCGAACTCGCGAGCGCGATTCGGCCCCACGCCTTTTACGAACTGAACAGAGTCCGAAAGGGCCAGGGAAGCGCTCAATTCCGCCCCGCCGGTCCCGAGCTTCATCGGGCGGCTGAACCGCCGGCTCTGCGACGGTTAGGGTATGACCAGCCTCTGGCCGACCCGAATCTTGTTCGGGTCATCGCCAATCTCCGCCCGATTGGCCTCGTAGATGGTCCGCCACTTCGATTGGTCGTTATAGTACGAGCGGGCCAGGCTAAACAAGGTCTCCTTTCGGGCCACCGTGTGGTACTTCGTCCCGGCGGAGCTGGCAAACGCAGGTTCCAGCGGGGGTGATACCGAGTCATGCGGGTACGCTTGTCCCGGCGGGGCCGGATCATAAGGCGCCGCGGCGTAGTCCGGCGCTTTTTTCTTGAATAACCCGCAGCCCCCAACGCATGCCGAAAAGCCGACAACAACCAGAATTGGAGCAGTCCGTCGCATCATCAAGACCTCCTGTCTACTTTGACCTACTTACACCAACCGACGCGGTCAATGTAACCGCGATTGCTCATAAGGTCTATCGCCAAAAAACTGAGAAGACGGCCCGCAGAGCCCGGTTAGACGCAATCCCCCGGGGTTTGCCGGCAAAGTCTTGCCGTGTGCAACCAGCCGAGCGCGGTATTCGCGGTGGTCACGCCGGCGCTCAACAGACCGTCTTCTCCTCTTGCTCGCCACGAACAACAAGCAGGAGAATAAGTGGCAACTGGGAGTTATCGTACCAATCCCTCGGAAGCGTGTCAATGGGCCTTTTGTCCTAAGAAGGGTCCGGAGCGCCATGAACTTGGAAGGACATTCCACGATGCTTCGCACCTATTTAGGATTCGGCGCCAATCTGGGTGACCGGCTGGGCATGTTGCGGGCCGGCCTCCGGGCCCTGGTGGGCACGCCCGGCGTCGCCATCGACTGGCACGGAGGGATCGCATCGCTTTACGAGACCGAGCCGGTTGACGTACCGACCCCACAGCCGCCCTACCTGAACTCCGTCGTCCGCGTGCAAACGACGTTAACACCGGTCGCCTTGCTGGAAGCAGCATTTGCCATCGAGGCCGGGTTGGGCCGGGTTCGGTCTGGCCGTTACGAACCCCGAACCATCGACGTTGACCTGCTCCTCTACGAAGACCTTGTGATTAGCGACGCTGCGCTGACCATACCTCATCCCCGGCTGGCCGAGCGCCGCTTTGTCCTCGAGCCGCTAGCCGAAATCGCCGGCGAGCTGATCCATCCGACGCTGTGCCTCCCCATCCGCACTTTGGCCGAACGCCTCCGCGCAAGTGACTCGCCTCAAAGGATCATACGAATCGCCGGCCCGGAGTGGCTCGCTGCGCCCGTGTAGCTATAGCGACTGCGGTTTTAGGCAAGGTTCCACTGCTCACGAGCAGTCGCACGACTGTCTCGACTCTGGGACGTCATTTGGGTACAATTTACGCGCGTCCTGGGGGAAAGCGACGCGGTTGGGGGATACAGGTATGAATCGCGGTTATGGCCTGGCTGAAACCCGGCCGGCGGGGATTGCCGGCGGGTGTTTACTCGCTTTTTTTCTAGCCTACGGCTCGCAGAAGAGCCTCGCGACGGTCATCAGCATCACCGGCCGCGCGGCCACGACCGTCCAGGAGTTGATCGATGACTCACCGGGCTCGGTCAACAGCGACCACGAAGAGTTCGGCGTCGATACCGACGAGTTTCCGATCGATGCCTTCGCCGATCTCACGTCCACGGACTTAAGCGGAAACCTCGTCTCTCTAGGTCAGGGCTTCGCCCAACTATCCGATCCCGCACTCGATCAGGAGAACCCGGAAGAACTTGCCCTCGAGGTGGGTTGCTACTCCAACGCCACTTCGGTTTCGTATCTAGTGCAAAGCACGGCAACCGAGTCACGAACCATCGTGTTCACCTCGCTGGGAAGCTCCGTCGCCCCGCCGGACATTCGCTTCGGCACCGACCGGACGCGCACCGTCGAAAGCAGCGTGTTTCTCAACGGCGCGATTATGTTCTGGTCGAAGGCGCCGGCCGCGAGCCTGGCGAACATGAAAAGCGATCTGCGCGTAGCCGTCGAGCACGACGGCCGATCGAGGCCGCTGTTTGAAACGACGCTGGTTCTGACCGGATCGGATGACGGCGTCGTGGGACCCACCGCCACGGGGCCGATTCGCTTCGAGATCATCGACTTGGAAGAACTTGCGACTCGCGGCGTCGATGAGGCCTCGCTGGCCGTTCTGCAGGCCGTGGCCGATTCGGGCACGCTGCTGGTCATCGCGATTCCGGCCCAGGAGCACGTTTACGATTACGAGGTCCGCGCCAACGAGGATTTCGTCCTGACAGCCACGCTCGAGGCCCGCGTCCGGAACGCCCCCGAGGGCACCGGCGTGGCGGCCGTACTCGGCCGGCCCTTCGCCAACCTGGCCGACTTCGTCGAACGAGGCCTCCCGGGTGTGGACGGCCTGGCCATCGAGCAAACCATCAACGAAGCCACCGGCGACCGAGCACTCGGCCTCGTCACTGATGACGCAGCCCCCTGGCCCCGCCCTGCCCTCTGCGGCGCCTTAGGAGCCGAGGCCTTGGCCCTCCTGTTTCTCACGCTGTTGCCCGGCCGGCTACGCCCGCGATTTGATTAACCCTCTCCGCATGAGATCCGAGCTCCCACCGATCCGAGCCGGGGGGTGCCATGCTCACGCAGCGCGTGAGCATGGCGTCGCGAAAAGGTCAAATGACCATCGATTGCCGTCGCGCCCCCGCGCCACACGATACGGGCCACGTGGTCAGATTATGAAATCAAACGGGGAATTGCGCAAGATCGAAAAAGCCAGAAAACGCTGTAAATTATTACGGCGTTTTCTGGCTGAAAATCAACGAAATACCGATTTGCGCTTGCAGAATGAAGTCACATGATTCCCTGCGTCACCTTCTGTCCCCTTGGAAAAACATACTTGTTACCAAAGGAAGCCATCTTGAAGTCCTACCGTAAGCTAGCGCGGGATTGTGTTCAGGACGGCCGGCCATTAGAATTCGCGGCACGCTTGGCGACCGGCGCCGGGCGCGAAGGTTTGATTTTGGACAGGCTTCGCGGGCGGCCGCGAACGGATTTTGAGTCCATTTCTTTGGGAGGTTAGGGCTTTATGGCATGCTTGAGGTTGAGGGTTCTGTTGGTCGTGTGCGTTGCGGCGGTCGGATCGGCCGGCCTATCGAGCTTCGCCGCGGAGGAAAAACTGCCCCAGAAAATCACCAGCGTGGAGGGCATCACTGAGTATCGGCTGGCCAATGGCCTGATCGTCTTGCTGTTCCCCGATCCGTCCAAGCCAACCGTGACGGTCAACGTTACCTACTTCGTCGGCTCGCGGCACGAGGGCTACGGGGAAACCGGTATGGCCCACCTGCTGGAGCACATGGTCTTCAAGGGCACCCCCGACCATCCGAAGATTTGGACGGCCCTGCAGCAGCACGGGGCGAATTTCAACGGCACGACCTCGCTGGACCGCACCAACTACTTCGAGACCTTGGCGGCCTCAGAGGAAAACCTCGACTTCGCCCTGAAGCTGGAGGCCGACCGCATGGTCAACAGCTTCATCGCCAAGAAAGACCTCGAATCCGAGTTCAGCGTCGTCCGCAACGAATTCGAGATGGGCGAGAACAGCCCCATCGGCGTGCTGTCCGAGCGAGTGGTTTCCGCCGCCTACCTGTGGCACAACTACGGCAAATCGACCATCGGCTCGCGCGAGGACATCGAGCGCGTCCCCATTGACCGGCTGCAGGCGTTCTACAAAAAATACTACCAGCCCGACAACGCCATGCTCGTCGTTGCGGGCAAGCTCGACGAAGCCAAGACCCTGGCCCGCATCAACGAGCTGTTCGGCAAGATTCCCCGGCCGACGCGCGTCCTGGACAAAACCTACACGGTCGAGCCGGTTCAAGACGGCGAACGGGAAATGATTCTGCGCCGAGTGGGCGACGTGCAGGCTGTGGATGCGGTGTACCATATCTGCGCCGGTTCGCATGAAGACGCTGCGCCGTTGGACGTTCTTACCAACGTGTTGACCGCCGACCAGACCGGTCGTCTCTACAAGGCCCTGGTCGAAACGCAATTGGCCACGCGCGTCACGGCCCGGGCCAACACGCCGTTCGATCCCGGTTACCTCGAAATCATAGCCGAAGTCCGCAAAGACAAGCCTCTCGAGGAGGTCCGAAAGATTCTCATTGACGTGGTCGAGGGCCTGGCCAAGACCGAAATCACCCAAGAGGAGGTCGATCGGGCGAAGAATGAGTTCATCAAGCGCTTCGAGCTGTTCTTCAACGACAGCGGCCGCGTGGCCATCCGCCTCTCGGAAGCCGCGGCCACCGGCGATTGGCGGTTGATGTTTTTTAATCGTGACCGCATGAAAAAGGTGAACCCCGCCGATGTGAAGCGCGTGGCCGGCACCTATCTGAAATCCAGCAACCGCACGCTGGGTTTGTTCATCCCCACGCCGGAACCTGAGCGCACGAGCGTTCCGCCGGCACCGGATGTCGTGGCCTTGCTAAAGGACTATCAGGGGTCCGGCGGCCTTGCCCAGGGCGAGGCGTTCGAAGCCACGCCGGCCAACATCGACGCCCGCACGCAACGGACAAAGACGTCGGTGGGCATGAAGCTGGCCTTGTTGCCTAAGAAGACGCGGGGTGAGCGCGTGAACGTAAACATGACCTTTCATTACGGCAACGAGGCCGAGTTGAAGGGCAAGACCGACGACGCGAATTTGCTTCCGCCGGGGCTTACCATGGGCACGCCCAGGCATACTCGCCGCGAAATCCAGGACGCTTTCGATAAGCTCAAGGCCAATGTGCGGTTCTCGGAAGGCATGGGCGGCGGAGGGTTTGGCAGATTCGCGAGGGGCGGCGGCGCCGGTCCGGGCACGCTGAACGTCTCCGTTGAAACCACCCGACCCAACCTCGTTCCCGTTCTCGAATTGGTGGCCGAATGTCTGCGGGAGTCCACCTTCCCCGAGGAAGAGTTTGAGAAACAGCGCAAGGAGACGCTGGCCGGGCTTGAGCAACAGCTTTCCGAGCCCATGGCCCTGGCGCCCATCGAGCTGCGGCGCAAGCTCAACCCCGTACCGCCCGATGACGTTCGTTACGTGAAGACGGTTCAGGAGCAAATCGACCGGGTCAAGACCGTCAAACTCGGTGACGTGAAAAAACTCTACAAAGACATGATCGGCGCCGCCAACGCCGAGACAGCCGTGATTGGCGACTTCGATCCCAAGGAAGTGACCAGCCTGCTGGAGAACCTGTTCACCAACTGGAAGAGCTCCAAGCCATTCGAGCGGATTGCCATGCCCTATCGCGAGGCTAAACCCGAAACCGTCATGCTCAAGACGCCTGACAAGGCCAATGCCCTGTTCACGTTGGGCTTGAACCTGGCCGTCAAGGACGACGACCCGGACTATCCTGCGTTGTTCATGGCCAATTACATCACCGGTGGCAATTCGAGCTCGCGGTTGCTCAACCGCATCCGGCAGAAGGAAGGCCTCTCCTATGGGGTTAGCTCCAACCTCCAGGCCAGCCCGCACGAGCAGTCGGGGATGTTCTTCATCGGCGGCATCGCCGCTCCTCAGAATGCCACCAAGGCCTTAACCATTGCCAGAGAAGAGGTGGAAAAGCTGGTGAAAGATGGTGTCACTCAGCAGGAACTGGACGACGCCCGCAAGGGCTACCTCGAGGACCTGAAGGTGAACCTGTCCAATGACGGAAACGTGGTCGGCATGCTCACGCGGAACCTGTATCTGGAGCGGACGATGAAGTTTCTGGAGGACCGCGTGGCCAAGATTCAGGCCCTCACGCCGGAAGCTGTCACCGCCGCGGCCCGCAAGTACCTCACGCCGGAAAAGCTCGTGGTGGTTTGCGCCGGCGACTTGGACAAGAAAGCCGAGGGCACCAAGTAGAGCGGGTGTCACTCTGTGTCACCGGTTCTTAGCCGTTGAAGATCAAGGGTCCAAGTGTAGATAGATTCGTAAGTTGAGAAGACGCGCTCCGTGCACCGCGTGCCCACACGAAGGGCCGCGGTCACGGACAAGACGGCATTGTTGAAGAGGTTCCAGCGCAGGGTCACTTGATCGTGAGTGCTTTCGACGCGGAAGCGCAGCCGTGCGGCCAGCCGGCCGGTCCAGATGCTGATCGGAGTGCCCCCCCTTGCTCCGCCCTTGGCAAGGGGGGATAGGTCCGGGGCGCTCAGCGACGAACGACGGGCGTTGGCCGGCAAAAAAGCAATCTCCAGAATCTCAGCCGGGATCGGATTGCCATCCGTTTCGACGGATAAAGCGGCCTGGATGAGCGCGGCGATAGCCGCCAGGGCCGCCTGCTGTTCGCCCAGTGAGAGAAAATCCTCATCACGCCTCGGCAGCGGGATCCACGTTTCCAGCAGAGGCAGCGGAATGAACACGCGAGCTTCCAATTCTTGCGCGCGTGCCTCGATCTCGGCGAAGATCTCTTTCCAACGAGCCGGCCCGCCAGCCCCTTGGGCGCATGCATGAATGCGCGTCGCGTCGATCCAACCGGCATCCACCGTGGCTTTCCGGTCGTGCCAATGCACTTCGATGGTTTCGGCGTTGCCGCGGCTGGTCAGGCGAACCAGGTCTCCGCTGGGTTGGTCGGATCCCCGAACGTCCAGGACAAGCTGGGAAGGGATCACCGCCTGATCACCGATCCAACGGAACTGAAACGTAAGCAAGCGAGGCCGTAACGTGATCTGAAAAACCAGATCGTATCGAGCACGAAGCCGGTGCAACTCTTCCGGCTGGATGGCGCCGTCCACGGGCGCGTCCCAGCGGAGCTGCGCCGGTTCGCCGATGAGGCGCTGCCCGTCTTCATCGCGAAGAATGAGCGATTCCTCGATCGTTTGAGCGTGTCGCTCGGCAGCTTCACCTAACCAAGCCCACGAAATATGCCCGCTGGCATCGGGGAGGATGGCGTAATAGTGAAGAAAATCCTCGGCCCAAACTTCGATTTCGACGGCAATTCGGCCGTCGTGCACGACTGCCTCGCCGCGGCTGAGCAAAACAGTGTGCGCCGACGCGCGAAAGCAAGACAGGAGGAAAAAAAAGACAAGAGGCCACGATACGTACCTTGCCCGGTGTCTATTCGATCGAACGGGCGACATGGACGTCGATCTCCGTGAAGAAAGTGCCCTGGCCGACATCTTCGGCGATCCAGAGCAAATAGCGGTAGGGGCCGAGGGCATTGTGCTCCGGCCGCGGACGAACTGACGACCCGTGAACGCCGCCTTCGCCCAATGACTTGGTGTTGACCACGGCCAGGAGCTTCCAGGCGACGCGCTGACCGTGACGGATGTCGGGGGCGGGCATTTCAGAGGTGTTGGCGGCCCAGAGGGAAAAAAACTGCGGGGCTCGGTCGCCACGATGCCAGGAATAGGTGTTGATTCGAGTGACGCGCACTGGACGCCGCAAATCGAGAAAGAACCGCCCTTCATTGTCAAACCAGACACAACGGGCCGTGTCGTCGTCGTTTTGGGCCGCTTGGCCGTCGTTGAGCCGCGGGAGTGCGTCGCCCTGGGCGCCCGAGCGGCGATGGGGCGGGTATTCGCCTTCGCCGTCGAAGTATCGCAACGTCAGGCCGTGGCCGGCGGCCTGATCGGCGTAGTCGGTTGCTAGGGGCGGCCCCATCTCCAGATCTTCGAAGCGGTACTCGCGGTCGACGGCCACGACGCCCATCGGCGAAACACCTTCGAACACCGGCGTCGGCGGAGGGGGATAGACATGGCGGAACTCGATCGGCTTTCGGCCGGTGAAGTCATCATAGAGCGGCGCGGCCAGGCGAAGAGCATCGTTGTCGTTGCCGGCCACGGTCACGGCGAGAAGCTTGATGCGCGGTTCTTCCGGCAAGCGCAAGGTGCGTTCGCCGGGCCGCAGGTCAAGGGCATATTTGAACAAGTAGCTGAACTTGTAGGCTTCGTTTCCGTGTTGCGGATGATGGCGGTGGGTGCAAAACCAGGCGATGGGGTCGCGCTTGATGTAGCCGGTTTGGACGCTCACCACCTTGCCTTCACAACGGTAATCAACTTCGCCGAACGGGCGGTCCCAAACGCGGTCGTCCCACTGGCCGACGAAGCCGGTCCACGACTGCACGGTCACGTCGTGCGCTTTGTCGCCCAACGCGAATCGGGCGGATACGTCTTCATCCGCCGCGGCCAGCAGACAAAGCCGGTTGAACCGGCCGCCGGGAAGTTCGATCGTCTGCCCGCGGCAGCTTACGGCGTTCAATTCGGCATCAGCTCCGGGGCCGAGCCGGAATTCGATGCCTTCGCTGACGATCCGCTCGGGCAGCATCTCCGCCGGGAGCGTGCGCCCCTCGGCGTCG
>Ga0187892_10006649_pt1 | contig 17031 bp, 17 predicted proteins | sample MA1701073metaG_FD_139345 | JGI IMG/M metagenome (GOLD analysis project Ga0187892, IMG submission 139345) | Bio-ooze microbial communities from a basaltic lava cave in the Kipuka Kanohina Cave System on the Island of Hawaii, USA - MA170107-3 metaG ... | reverse complement strand
TGGAAATTGCTCAACCATTTCGTGAAGCCGGGCTGCGCCCATAACTCTTCATAGAACGCCAGCCGCTCTTCCTTCGGGACGTCGAACGTCTTGCGCCGGTCGAACTCGTGTCTCATGCCGACGGTCGTTTCGCGAATCCGTTTGTGAATGTTGTCATAGGTGGCCTTCCACTGGCGTTGGGTCTCTGGGGTCACCAACGAGTTTCGGCACGGCGCACAGTAGTTAGGGGTACGCTGGAAGACGGTCAGATGACCGACCTCTTTGGCGATCTCGGGGATGAGCTGCACCGCGGTGGCGCCGGTGCCGATCACCGCCACCCGCTTGCCCGTGAAGTCCACTTTTTCCTGCGGCCATCGGGAAGTATGAAACGATTCACCCTGAAAACTCTCGACCCCCTCAAACGGCGGTGTGTACCGGGCGGACAAGAGGCCGACTGCCGCGATGAGAAACTGTGCTCGTGCACGCTGGCCACTCTCCAATTGGATGTCCCACCGATTCGCCTGCTCGTCGTAGACGGCCGAGGTCACTCGCGCATTGAATTGGATGTCTTTGCGCAGGTCGAATTTATCCGCGACGTAATTGAGGTATTTTTCGTTTTCTGGTTGGCCCGAATAATGTTCCTTCCAGTCCCATTCTTGCAGCAGTTCCTCCGAGAACGAGTAGCCGTAGGTTTCACTCTCGGAATCGAAGCGACAGCCTGGGTAACGGTTCCAATACCAGGTGCCGCCCACACCGCTGCCATCCTCGTAGCACCGCACCGAGAGGCCGAGCTGCCGGAGGCGGTACAGTTGATACAAGCCAGACACCCCGGCGCCGATGACAATCGCATCAAATTGCTCGACCGCTCTATCCGCAGCAGCCGGTGTATTCTGTAGACCATTGGCCATATCGTTCCTCCTTCTTAAATTTCTCATTTTTCACTCTTCACTTTTCTCTTAATGTGCCGCTGCGCTCCCGCCAAGTATCTGAGGGCGGCGCATCAAAAACACTAGCGGAATCAAGAGAAAAAAGATCCACGCAATCAAGCGAAAATCATCGACGAACGCCATTAACAAGGCTTGCCGTTGCACCTCACCGTAGATGAGTTGCAAAAACGTCTCGGCCTGGAGGCCGCTGCTTGCCAAGCTGGGAATCGCCCCGCTGTTCATCGCCATAAAACGCTGCACGAGTTCCTGATTGTAGGGATGAATATGCGCCGTGAGGTAGGCTTGATGGGTCTGCGCCCCACGGCTTAAGAACGCAATCAACAGCGCGATGCCGATGCCGCCGCCAATCGTGCGCACCATGTTGTACAGCGCCGAGGCATTGCCCATCTGCTCTTTGGCGACCGCCGCCAACGTCAGTGTCGTCATCGGTACAAAGATCAACCCGGAACCAACCCCGCGAAGAAAGCCCGGCGCGGCGATTCCCCAGAAATCGATATCGGGGTTGAAATACGTCATATCCCAGGTTCCAATGCCAGCAGACACACAGCCAAGGGCGACCAGCAGGCGCGGATCAAAGTAATGAAAGAGCCGTCCCGCCAGCATAATTGAGACAAAGGTGCCAAAGCTCTGGATCGACAAGACCTGCCCAGCCAGAAGCGGCGTGTAGCCGGAGACGAGCTGACAGTAGAGCGGGATGAGAATGTACGTACCATAGAGCCCAAACATGACGATGGTCGTAAAGACTGTCCCCACGGCGAAGCTGCGGTTGCGCAGCACGCGCAGGTCGATGATCGGCGTTGGGGTGCGGAGTTCGCGGAAGATAAAAAGGAGTAAGCTGAGAGCAGATATAACACTCAGAGTGACAATGAAACTGGAATCAAACCAATCCAGGCGTTCGCCTTTGTCCAGGGCCACTTGCAGACATCCCATGCCGGCGACTAAGAGAGCGAGCCCAAACCAATCGATATGCGTCCGCGCGCGCTTGATGTAGTGGGGATCGACCAAGGTCACCGCCAGCAAGAAAAAGGCGATACTTCCCATAGGGATATTGATGTAGAAAATCCAGCGCCAACTATACCGGTTGCCCAACCCGCACCTGGGTCAGTTGCGTCTCTTTGTAATTGGCCTCGATATAGACTTTATGCAGTGGGAGGAGAGCCATGAGCGCTTGACCAGGTTGCACACGTTGCCCGACTTCAATCGCTTTGCGGCTGACCATGCCTTCCATCGGTGCGACCAGCGTACAATAGCTAAGGTTCAACTCAGCCTCGTGGACCGCAGCCTCGGCCTGCTTTACCAGTGAGTGTTCGGAGCGTTCACCGGCAACAGTGTTTCCCAGCGCTGCACGCGCCTGGTCAGTTTCCCGCCCCCGTGTCACTTCATTCTGCTGCGCCTCTTCGAACTGCTGTTGCTTGGCATGGAGGCGAGAGCGGGCAGCATCATATTGGGTCTTGGCCAGATCAAAGCGCTGGACTGGAATGATTTGCTCTTCAACCAATTGCTGAGCACGATGAAAATCCAACTCTGCCTGGCGGAATTCCGCCTGCGCGACCGCGACTTCCGCCTGCGCCGCCTGAATCTGCGACTGCGTCGCCCGGCGCCGTTCGTCCGCCACCACCACTGCGGCAAAGAGTTGATCGACGGACTCGCGCGCCCGCGTCAGCGCTGCCTTGGCTTCGGCAAGTCGCACTTCATAATCGCGCGTATCCAAACGCACGAGCACCTGTCCTGGTTTGACCCACCAGTTCTCGTGGACCAGAACGTCAATAACCGTTCCGTGCACACGAGGAGTGATTTGCGTCATATCCGCCTGTACATAGGCGTTGTCGGTGGACACATGCGTGGCGGCATGCTTCCAGACCGCAAAGCCATAGTACCCTCCGACGGGCAGGCCGATGAGCAGCACCAGCGCCACCAGCCACTTCTTCTTAGCCGAGCGTGGTCGCTCGGCGTATGGTTGCTCTGACACGAGATTTCCCTCCTGTTGTAAGGTGGATGTTCGGATGGTTCAGGGATAGAGTCAGGTTGCTCAGTCCCTCCAGGAAAAGTTGAACAGCCAGCGGTGCCATGGTGTCGGGCGTATCATGGTCCCCGCGGTACAAGATGATTGACCGCAGCATGCCGAGGAACATCTCAGTGACCAGCCGCATCTGCCCACTGGATAGCGCCTGCACCGCTACGCCTTTGTTCAAGATGTCGGCAAACACTCCGACGATGCTGTCACGGCGGCGTTGCCAATCGGCTTGTTCTTCTCCCTCAAGGGTATTTTCTAAGCGGTAGACCAGGGTGACAAATTGGCGGCGGTGCCAGAAGTAGGACAGCACCTGTCGAGTCACATGTTCGAGAAGATCGTGCAGTGGACCGTCCTGTTGTACAATTGCTTCCAATTCCTTCCCGAGTTGATCCCAGCCCTCAAAGATAGTGGCGAAGTAGAGTTCTTCTTTGGTGGGAAAATGGCGATACACCGTGCCTTTGCCGACCTCAGCGCGCTCAGCCACGTCATCCATCAAGACTTGATGAAAATCGCGCTCGGTGAATAACTCCACCGCGGCTTGTAAGATCCTGGCATGCTTCTCGGCACTGTTGTTGTCGTGCTCCCGCATACGCGTCCCCTCATGGTCGGGTCCAATGTAAAAACGGACGGACTGGTCAGTCCGTATCGAATTTAGAGAAAAAGGTTAAGAACCTGAAGGAGGGCCTTCGTAGTTGTAATTACCGTATCGGGGTTGCCCTGTTCGAGAAGATCAATACTTCCCGCCCAGCTTCGTATGATCCCAACTGGCGATTTTTTCAGGCGTGATCTTGAGGATAACGCGTTTCGGTGCGCTCAAGATCGCTTCACGTGGTGCTTCTGATTTCCCGCTTTGCGCTTCCTGTAGCGTGTGAATGGTCGCCGCCACCAGCGCCGGGTCCTCGATGATTTCGCAACGGCCACGAATCATCAGTCCCCGGAAATCTCCATAGTTTTTCCCAGCCTCAATCATCACACCAACTTTGGGGTTGCGCCTGATATTAAGGACTTTTTGCGCTTTGCCGTAGGAAGTCATGTAGATCACGCCCTCCTTCGCCAGGAATCCCATGGCCACAACGTGGGGAAATCCGTCTTTATCTAGCGTTGCCAATGCGGCTTTGTGGCCTTCTTGCAGGAAAGCGGCTTGTTCTTCGGGTGTGAGCTGAATCTGACGTTGTTTGTTCATTGTCCACTCTCCCTGTCTGTTAGGGTCGAAAGAAGGCAAAGCACTTGGTCGAGTTGAAGATCAACTTCTCACGCCGCGAATCGCAATGGTAGTGTTTGTACACCACGGACGATGACCGAGGCAATCTGCGGCAGGTGCTCCCTCGTACAGGTAAACGACGGACAGTCAAACAAGAGGGACTCTATGGCAATGCGACCTTCCAGGCGTGCCAACGGTGCACCTAGGCAATAGTGGATGCCATAGCCAAACGCCACATGGTCCTGGGGATTCCGTGTGACATCAAAGCGATCCGGATCAGGAAACTTGCGTTCATCGCGGTTAGCAGCTGCTAAGAGCAAAAAGACCGTCGCGCCAGCGGGAATCGTAGCGCCTGTTAGTTCGACCTCACGCGCTGTTTGGCGAGGGAGGAGCTGGACTGGAGATTCATAGCGTAACACTTCTTCGACGAGCGAGGGAACGAGAGCGCGATCAGCCCGGACTTTGGCAAGCTCCGTCGGGTGGCTCAATAAGTTTTGCACTGCGTTACCAATCAAGTTGGTCGTGGTTTCGTTCCCTGCTAATAACAGTAGGATTGCCAACCCCAGGATCTCGGCAGCCGAGAGCGTATCGTGCTCTTCCTCGGCGCGCACCAAGGCAGAAATTACGTCTTCACCGGGATTAGTGCGGCGTCGCTCAATCAACCGCTCAAAGTAGTCACGCAATGCGGCTCCACTCTCTCGCACGCGCGTTCGCGTGGTCTCATCGGTCGGGCGGCTCGTCCCTAACACCACATCATCCGACCAGCGCTTGAAATCAGCGAGTCGGCCGTCTTCAACCCCGAGCATTTCTGCAATCACGGTCGTCGGTAGTGGCCCGGACAACGCTGAGACCAAATCGCCCTCAGTCTGGCTTCTCAGGGCAGCGATCAATTGTCGCGTAATCTCCTGCACGCGCGGTTCAAGGTTGCGAATCAGACGTGGGAGAAACCCTTTATTCACTAACTTGCGCAGCCGCATGTGGTCCGGCGGGTTCATATCGAGAATCCACGGCGTCTCAGGGGTAGGGTTGAGATCACCCAGAGTCTGGGCAGTGAACCCGGAGGACGGGAAAATCTGTGGATTGCGCAGGGCGAAGTCCACATCAGCATAACGACTCAGAGCCCAAGCGTGCAGCGGTTCGATCCAGTACACTGGGGCATGGTCACGCAAGTAAGCATAATACGGATACGGATTTCCCATCACTTCAGGTGAGAGTGGGTTGTAGTCCATGAACATACTCCTCTTTTAGTGTCCAAGTCGCTTCTGTCGTTCACGCAGCAGGAGGAACAGCGGGAAACCCGCAGCAAATGCCACCAACCACGAGACTGCAACACAGATCCAAAAGTTGCGATTGCCTAATGTTCGACCTTCCGCCAAGAGCAAGACATTGAAGGCAGCAAACGCAATTAAGAGGTCGAACAGCACCGTTGCCGTTATCGCGCTCTGCATCGGCACGGTGAAGAAATCGAGCAAGAGATTTCCCCCTGCGCCCATATACTGGAGGTTGTAATACATGGGGATGATGACCCCGAGGGCGACAAGAACTGCATAGACTATTTCGCGTGGTGTCATAGTTTCTCTCGCTTTCGTTGATTTTATCGAGGCGTCACATCATCTGCGGCGTTCGGCCTCGGGTCCTCAATAGAAACTGTAGTGCCTCAAGCACCCGAATGACTCACGCCGGCAACATCCCGGCAGGCGATTGTTGCAGCTTACTCGTATCAAGCTGAGCCAACCCCTTCTCCCCTTTGTCGAACAGTGCTACCCACTCGCGCATCCATGCCGGGTCGGCGACATGTGAAGGGTGATGCCACGGCAGCGCGTGTCGTAAGATCCCTGGCATCGCAGAGGTAAAGAAGCGAAACGTAAACTTCTTGATCGCCCAGTGGGTCTTCCACTTGCCCCACAAACCATCGGCTTTGAGGAGTACCATGTACGATCCCCGTACCATCTGGAAGAGGTGTAGTAGCGCAGCAAACATGCCATAGACGCGATACCAGTAGTCACCATAGACATGCTGGTAGACATCAAACGCCAGATTCTTATGTTCGATTTCTTCGACGAGATGCCAGAGCCATAGTGAGGCGACGGCCGGGTCGGCTCCACGCAGGAGGTGCGCACGGTCCGCAATCATTGCATGGGCGGTAGCCAGCGCCAGCGTCTCGAACCCTGCCGTATACGCTATTTGGTACTTGAGCGGACGTTTGCGCAGATCCTCGTATTCGTGTTCAATTTCTTTCTCCCGCTCACGCAGTTGCGGGTAGCCTTTGGCGATGAGCACTTCGTTGAAGCGGCGGTGCTGCATAAAATGTTGTGACTCCTGACCGATCCAGGCTTTCGCTTCTTTCTGCAGCTCTGGGTCGGTGATAAGCTTGCTTGCCTGCCGGATCGAGTCGATGATGAAGGGCTCCATGTACGGCAGCAATATCGACGTACCGTTGATAAGTTGGCTTAACGCCGGGTCGTCTGGGTGCCAATGCGGTTGAAAGTCTGGTGGGAACTCGAACGGGACTTTCCGCACCTCAATTCCTTGCGCGGTTTTCTTCGCACTCATGCTCAGACCCCTCCTTCTCCGAATGATGGAAAATGTTGTATAACAGAAAAGTTGCATTATGCAAGCTTTGGCAGGAAGCGCTCAGCTCTTAGCGTTCAGCTATCAGCTAAACGAACGAAAATCAAAAGATTGCCCACCCGCGGATAGCGAACACAATCACCTTGTTGTAGTATCTCGCTGCTTTTAAGGAGACAACTGACCGTATGCTAGATGTTAGACCGTCCGCACAGGAAGATCTTGCCGCCACACTCATGAGCCTCTTCTTGCCGATTCATTATCGCATCGGCGTCGGGTTTGAAGAGACACTGCGCTGCGGTCAGCTCTCGCGCAAACAGGTCGCCATCTTATGGCTCATGCGGGCAGAAGGTGGACCTGAGGGCAGCATGCGGCGCAAAGATATTGAACGCCTCCTGGCCTCCTGGTTTGAAACCAGTAGTTCGACGATTACCCGATCCCTGGCTGCGCTGGCACGGCCACCACTCAAGCTCGTGCGTGTGGTTGGCGATCGCGATTCAGGCCGTGAGAAACGTGTGACCCTCACAGCAAAAGGTGAGCAGTTCCTATCCGGCATGACAGCTGAGGGTCGGGCCTTTACGCAAAAGCTCTTGGACAGCATGCCACGACAGGAAATCCAGGCAATGGTGCGTCTCATGCAAAAAGCGATCGCGGTCCTTGAGCAGGACGGAGCGAACGGAAACTCCGCCGCGGTCAAGCGGGCGAGTTGAACATCTGCCAAGCTCAAATGGGTCACTCCCCCTTACCATTAAGCCTTCCACTTGCCAGGGGAACCCCACTTGTCTCAGGAACGGACGTTTTCTATTGCTTTGGAGAGCCCAGTAACCGACCACCAAAATAGAGGAGGATGCAATGGACATTCGTATTGAGTATTGCGCAGCGTGAGGCTACGAACCAAAAGCCGTCAGTCTGACGGAGCAGTTACTCACTGCCTATAAACAACGAATCGGTTCGCTCACTCTGGCCCCTTACGACGATGGACGCTTCGAGGTCTTCGTCAACGGTCAGAAAATTTATTCCAAACATGCAACCGGCAGGTTTCCCGAATACAAAGAGGTACGCACTGCATTAGAAAAACAGGCGGCATAAATTTGCAACTCGTCCTCTCAGAAAACAAGGGCCAAAGGTCATGCTCTTTCTTTTGAAACGTGCTATAAAAAGTTATCGCACCCTTAATGAGAGGATAGAAGAATTCCAATGGGGGGATCAATGCCTTGCTGGTGGAGAAGCTTGGGGACACGGAATCAGTTGCACAGAGTAGCGCAGCCTACATTTCTGCTCTTTCTCACAGTCTGTTTTCAGGGAATCGTCACCAGTTCCGCTGTGGTCGCACAATCGCTACCAGGAAATCCTAGCGAAATCATCCGTAAACGATTAGAAGTGCGCAAACCACCGGAGCCTGAGTTTATCCTCTCCTCTGCCGAGCCACTCGATCCGAACGGGATGCCCGAAACCAATACAACGAATACTGATCCAGCCCAAGCTTCGCAACCGCCGCAAATTCCGTACCTGCTTGCCCCCCCGCCAAAATCGATCAGATTTATTCCCCCTAAACTCTATGTGGGAAAAGAACCCCTGCGTTCAGCCGCAATGTTGACTCGTTTTTATGAAGGACGCACCTACCAACCAGCATGGACAACGAGCACGGAGGTCTTACCCATCGTTGACGTTTTCTTGCGCACCCTCCAGGAAGAAGCTGAACGCGAAGGGTTGCAGCCTAAAGACTACAATCTCGCAAAGATTACCGCTCTATTAGCCGAGGTTCACAGGGGGGCCGAAACGACAGAGTTAAGTGTCCTGGACACCCTTGTGGACCTTGATTTTCTGTTGACTGATGCCTTCTTACGATACGGAGCGGGCGCTTCCCTTGGTGAGGTCAACCTCGACTCCCTCAATGAGAACTGGTTTGAAAAGAATGGCGAGACAGACCTCGTCCCAGTGCTCCAAAATGCCGTCCACACCAACACCATTGATAGCGCGCTGAAAAATCTGCCTCCGCAACAAGCGGGATACGTCAAACTGCGCGATGCTTTTACACGGTACCGTGCCATCGCTTCCCAGGGGGGATGGCCAGCAGTCTCATCTGGACCACCGTTCCAATTTGGAAACCAAGGCGAACGGGTCGCACGTCTCCGCGCCCGCCTTCGTGCCTCAGGGGATTTTTCTACTGATACGCAGGCCGCGGCTCTTCCGATTCACACCGCCTCAACTGAACAGCAAGTGGCAGTGCCTGCTTCTGATATTGGAGATATGTTTGACGAAGCAACAGAACAGGCGGTGAAAAATTTCCAACGACGTCACAATCTCACACCCAACGGGGTGGTCACAGCCGAAACGCTTGCAGCACTCAACATCTCCGCCGACCTGCGAGCCAAACAAATTGCCCGCAACTTAGAACGTTGGCGCCGTCTACCAAAGGATTTAGGCCAACGACACATTGCGGTAAATGTCCCTAATTTTACGCTTGAAGTCGTGGAAAATGATCGTCCGGTAATGGATATGAAAGTCGTCGTCGGCAAGATGATGGCGGACCGTAGTACCCCAACGTTTAGTGCACAGATGAAATATGTCGTGCTCAATCCGTACTGGAACGTACCTAAAACGATAGCTGAAAAAGAGCTCTTTCCTCTCTCACGGAAGAAGCCTGGTTACTTCGCCAGAAATAATTTCACGGTTCGTCGTATTCCCATTGGAGAGAAACAAGTACCGGACCCGAATGCCACCGATGGCTCGATGATGTCTGTCAAAACCTATCAGTATTCGCTTCGCCAGGAGCCGGGGCCGAAAAATGCGTTAGGGCGCGTCAAGTTTATGTTCCCCAATGACCACAGCGTCTACCTCCATGACACTCCGTCGAAAGACCTCTTTAATCGAACAGTCCGGGCTTTCAGCCACGGCTGCATCCGCATCGAAAAACCAGTCGAACTGGCGGAGTATGTCTTACGTGGCTCACCCAAAGGAACCCCCGAGGCGATCCTGGCTACTCTGAAACGTCGTAAAGAACAGACTGTTTGGCTTCCTGAACCCGTTCCTGTGCACATTCAGTATTGGACCGCCTGGGTCGATGATGATGGGGAGCTACAATTCCGCAATGATTTATACGGCTATGACCGCTTGCCCGGAATACGCGGTCTTCCCGCTCACACGGTTAAGAAGCGTCCCCCCAAAGTCCGCAAGCCACCGCAACCAGAACAGCAAGCACCACAACCAGAATTCCAACCGCAACCAGAACCTCAACCGCCAGTACAAACACAAGCAAACATGTAGGGCTCTAAAGATTCTTCTGGAAGTCTTGTCTGCAACATCAAGCAGGAGTGTGTATGGGGAAGAAGTGGTGGTATCGACGTGGCCTGCAAACCCAATTGCTCGTAGCGATTCTTTGTTTCACACCGTACGCTCTTGCGGCTCAGCACGTTTCTAGCACCGCGAAAAAAGGCAAAGCGGGAACAACAGTAAAAAGCACGAAATCGGTGTCTACCAAATCGACACGGCCTTCCCAGAACGGAAGAGTTGAGAGAACGTCAACACAACTGCGAACGGGCACAAAGAAAAAAACGCTTTCCACAAATCCTCCAATTCATCAAACCTCTCGTTCTCTCTCCAAATCCCGACCTCGCATCGCTTCGGTGAAACGGACAGACCGCCGCAAGTCCCGCAACCTGGTGATGCACTCGACAACAAAGAGACGGCGCATCGTCGTTCTCAGAGAGACAAAGAACCATAAGCTCGTACGGACAGCCGTGACAGTCCCTCCTTCTCGAATGGGGACACGGTCGCTGAAGGGCTCGAAGACCGCGGCGGAAAGGGATGAACAAACTTCTGCTACACCTGAACAATCGACAGCTACCTTCATTTCCCCTCAAGAAAACCCCACTTCCCCTGACCTCTCTATAGCCGCAGTGAGAAAGCTTGAGCAGGAGCTACAGACAGACCCCCAGCGGCCTCACTCATGGTCAGGCTATTCTCCAGGACGAGCCCGCTTTATCGTGAAGTTTAACGAGGAACAGATGCCGCATCGTCTTAATAGTGCCTTCGTTCTCCCAGGCGACGAAATTTTCATTGAGATTGCTGAGCGGCATAAAAACCAGGATTACACTTTTCGCACAACCTTGGGAAAGGAGCGCCAACTCGGTGTGAATCGCTGGTATTGGCATGCCCCGTCACATCCGGGGATCTACCCGGTCAAAATTCAGCAGACTCGCTCGGGAGAAACGGTCATACTGAATGTGTTCGTCATGGTGCCGCTGGACCGGGTTGAAGATGGCCTTCTCAATGGCTATCGGATTGGTCATTATCCGACCGTCGCGTTGCGACAGCAAGCGATCTACACCCCACCGCGCGGATTTATTGAGGTCACACCGGAGATTGAGAATATATTGGTCAGCCCACATTTTCGACTGCAACAATTCCTGTGTAAACAAGAGGGGGGATACCCCAAATACTTGATCCTCGATGCGCGTCTCCTTGTCGCGTTAGAGTTATTATTGGAGAAAGCCAATGTGCGCGGGTATCAGGCTCGCACCTTTACGATCATGAGTGGGTATCGCACTCCTCATTATAACCGCGCCATCGGAAATTCGACGACCTACAGTCGTCACGTCTGGGGCGATGCTGCCGATATTTTCATTGACGAAAACCCACCCGACGGCCAGATGGACGACCTCAATCAGGATGGGGAGATAGACGCTCACGATGCTGAGGTGCTGTACGATCTTATCGAGAGCGAATATGCGTCACGCTTTCAGAAGCTGCTCGTTGGTGGGTTAGCTCGGTATCGGGAGACCTCTTCGCACGGGCCGTTCGTTCATGTCGATGTACGGGGGGTTGAGGCCCGCTGGGGAGCGAAGAGCGCGACGAAAGGCTTCTCTTCGCCGACAATACCAATCACATTGAGAAGCGGAGATGCCTCTCATCTCCCTCAGCCATCATACTGGGACTCGGAACCTGAGACAGACTCCGCTCCGTAACGAACAATTCGGTACTGTCAGTGATGTCACTTTCAGGTTCCCTCTCCCGGATGGGAGAGGGTCAGGGTGAGGGTGAATCTCAAACAGAAACTGACCTACGCCTTCTTCCCACGCGGTTTTAGGTCGAGATCCTCTGGTGGGGTACTCGGAAGCTTCCACCGAATATAGGGTTTATCTTTCAATTCATGGTACGCGTTTGCTTGTTCGACGGCCTTATGGAACGCGGCTTCAAACGCGGCAAAGTCTTTGGCCGCAATCGCTTTCCCAAGTGGCGGCCAGTCTTCGGCCATAAACTGATTAAGCGCTTCTTCGTGTTTCGGACGAGTGAAGGCGCCAAGCTCCATCAGTTCCTTGATTTCTTTCCACTGAAAATTCGCCAGTTCCCAATGCCCTTCTTTCGCCGCGTAGTATAGCTTCCACGTACGTTGCCCAATTTCCGGCATGATACGTGCCAGCCCAGGCTGAATAACGGCAACCTCTTCGAGTGTCATCTCACGATGTCCACTCCAGACACCGGCTTCAGCCAGCACTTCTTTAATCTTCGCCTTGAGTTCTTCGTCTGTCATGATCTCCTCCTTTGCCTAGGGCTCCTTCAAGCCGGGACACTATACTGAATAGCCGGGGAGCTTTTCTAGCTCCCCCTTGGAATTGCTGGGAAATCCGCGTCAATTCTAGCGTAGCACGATATTTTCTCATCTCTCCGTTTCTCACCATTTCACTCGTTTTCACCCCAGAGTCCCGCGAATTTTCACGACAGTCACGGTCTGTGACTGTTTCCCTTGCCGCGAGCTTTTGCGCGTGCTCGTTTCTTTGCCATGAGCACGCGCATGTACTCGTTGCGGGTGCCTCGCCTGGCTGCTTCATTCGCCTGGTTGGTACATTCCCGCGAACAATACTTGCGCGTCCCGAAGACGAAGAATACCCCGGTCTGGCAGTGGGGGCAACGCTGAAAGGGAAACGCCCCCTTTCGGTTCCGCAACAGACTCCACAGGGACAGCAACATTTCCTCGTCCAGATACTCAGTGCTGCGAATGTCCAGGACGCGGCCGGACTTGGGAATCAGCAACAACCGTGCGCGTTCTCGCTCTCCTAGCGGTTGCAAAGACGTCTCCTGTCCGTTCAGGAGGCTGTTCATCAGTGGAAACGCGATGCCGTGAACATGGGTTAAGATCGGCCACAATAGTTGATCGACACTTTCCGTGCACGAAAAACCCGATCGACGGGCTTCCTTGAGCAACTCTGCTTGTTGCGGCTTCGACAATGTTACCAAGGAAGGCACGGAAAACAGCCGTGCCAAGAATTGCGCTTGAAGCCGTGCCCGATGCTTTTCGCCTCGATGCAACTGTGCGAGTTCAAGCCGAGTATCCTTCGGGAGTAATCGTTTCACAGAAGGATGTTAGCCGAGGCGGATTGCCAAGACAAGGGGATAAAATGGTATAACAAAAAGTGTTGTTTTCTATATAGAAGTGAGTAGACTAGAGTATATGGCAGAAAAAACTGGTGAAATACACAAGCGGACAGTCAGGCGGGTTCGGCGCGAAGCGAGTGCGGCGCAGATTATTCTCACAGTTCCCCAAGTCGCGGTTTTGCTTGGGAAGACTGAACGCGCAACGTGGCAAGATCTGTATCGCGGTAGACTTCCTTACCGGCGATTAGGCGGAAAAATAATCGTTTTACGCTCTGAATTGGACACCTTTCTCTGCGAGCTGCCGGGAGTGGAGATTCGTGACGCGATTGCGAAAGCGAGCAATCGTGATTTCTGATCGACTACGAGACGAATTTTCAAGTCTGCTCCATGACCACGTGCGCAACTTGAAAATCGACGGAGTTAAAGCAACCGGACACGTCCCCTGGCGTGACGATGAGCACCCTTCACTGACAGCCGACCTTGAAAAAGCAATCTGGTACGACCAAGCGCGCAACGAAGGTGGAGGCGTGAAAAAGTTCAAGGAGCGGGTAGGGGCGAACGAAGCGGAGCCACCAGCGCGGAAGATAGTTGCGAGTTACGATTACACAGACGAATCTAAGACTCTGCTCTTTCAAGTCGTGCGCTATGAGCTGAAAGACTTTCGGCAACGACGACCGGACGGCAACGGGGGCTGGCTATGGAACCTCGACGGCACCCGGCGCGTACTTTACCGCCTCAACTCCTTGCTCATGGCTGAAACCGTCTATATCGTTGAAGGCGAGAAAGACGCGGACCGGCTCTGGTCTCTTGGGATACCAGCGACGACGAACCCTGGCGGCGCGGGGAAGTGGAGAGACGAGTACAGCGAAAGCTTGCGCGGGAAACGAGTAGTGATTATACCCGACCACGACGACGTGGGGGAGAATCACGCGCAAGCGGTAGCGCGTTCGCTGCTGCTTGTAGCCAAAGCGGTGAAGATTGTGCGCCTCCCAGACCTTCCCACCAAAGGTGACGTGAGCGACTGGCTGGACGCAGACCATAGCAAAGAAGAACTCTTCACCCTCGTCAAAGCCACACAGGTTTTGAAAGCGGAAGACTTTGCCCCCTCTCCCCCTGAAGAGTCGAGCAAGAATCTGTGGATGTTGGCAAAACCAGCCCCCACTTTTTTGGTTGAAGAAGAGAAAGAGTTCACGGGACTTGCAAAAGACATGATTGTTCCCGGAGCAATAACGCTGATTGCTGCTCCCCGTGGGGTGGGGAAGACGCAAAGTGCACACCCTTTAGCGGTGGCGCTTGCTACAGGTGGGGTTTTTCGTGATGAGCAAGTCAAGCCAGTGCGGGTTCTGCTGTTGGACCGCGACAATCCAGAATCACTCGTAAAAAAACGCTTACGCTCCTGGGGTGCAACCGAAGCTCACAATCTGCACGTGCTGACGCGACAGGATGCGCCAGACCTGAAAAACAAAGATGCATGGGCATCATTCCCCGTCGATTCCTATGATGTCCTCGTTGTCGATTCCGTTGGCGCTTCAACCGAAGGGGTGACAGAAAAGGAAGGGAAGCAAACCACCGAGATACTTGCCACTATCCTCGACCTGGCTCGTAAGGGGCTTGCCATTCTCCTGCTAACAAACACCACGAAGGATGCGCTCAATCTCAGGGGCCGTGGAGAATGGTCGGACCGTGTTGACATCATTTACGAAGTGCGAGACGCGACCGGTTTCACGCCGTCCGGCAAAAAGGCGTGGTGGCAAGAATTGCCGGAGGCGGGCGAGGCTGCATGGGCAGACCGGGCAGCACGACGGAAGGGGAAAATTGACTTCCGCCTTGCGTTCATTGCGAGCAAGTTTCGTCTTGGCGTTGAACCAGAGCCGTTCTGCCTGGAACTACATCTTCCTCCTGACGAACCGTGGACCTTGCGAGACGTGACCGCTGAGGTCCTCAAAGTCGGGGAAGATGCCCTGACTCAAGGGAAGCGAACGAAAGAAGAGCAAACACAGAAAGCAATTGCGGCTCTAGCAATGCTGGTCAGCGAACGAGAAGCACAGGGTAACCCCCTGGCAAAGTCTGAGGCTGAGTCCTTCCTCACAGACGTTCGCGGTCTCAAACGCGACGACGCGCGGCAAATTTTGAAAGAAGAAAACCCCTGCTGGCGGTATAAAAACTACGGGACCGGGGAAGGCAGAGGAGCACGATGGTGTTTACACACAAAAGAGACGGCGACTGGCGACTCTCCAAAAGACCCGCCAAAAATACGCTCTGGAGAGGGTACCGGAGTCGCCGTCCAGTCTGGGAGCGGACGGCGACTCCACCCCTCTGAAAATACTAGTATTCATACGGTTTACAGCGACACGAAAAGAGTCGCCGAAGAAATGCGAGAAGAAAATGAGTCCGATAGCAACAACGACTTTCACGACGCTGACCGCGAATTCATAGACCGTGAGGTGTTCTGAAATGGATACGCACGCGCTCCTTACCACATTACACCAGCAGGGGTTTACCCTGAAACCCTTACCCAAAGGCAACCTAGAAATCCGGCCAGCAAGTCGATTGACGCCAGAGTTACGGGAGGAACTCAAGAAGCGCAAGCCCGAAATCCTTCCTTTACTCTCCGCCATGACCTGGCTCCGTTCCAAGCTCACCACCCCTCAGCGGATCGCGCCACTCATCTCTGAATGGCTCGGCACGATGGACCAACCCACGGGCAAAAGCATTGACGATCTGATGAACGCACGCTGGACGCTAGGAGTTCATGCCTACATCGGGGACGATGAACGGTTTTGGTGGCGATTGGAACAAGAAACACGGCAGTAAGGAAAAGAGCATAGAGCTATGGGACGACACGAAAAAACGACCCATCTCATTCAGACAGCCTATGAAATTCTCTCGGCGCTCCATCCCATGACGGTACGGCAAGTCTACTATCAGCTTGTTTCTAGACAAGTCATAGAAAACAACCGCTCCCAGTACCAGGCCGTCAGCAATGCCCTGGTGGATGGGCGCAAAGAGGGAGTGATCCCCTGGGAGTGGATGGAAGATCGACTCCGGAAGCCTCGCCATGTAGGGATGTGGGACGGCTTGGCCGACTTCGTCGAGCCGGTCATTGCCGCCTATCGCCGGAACGTCTGGGGGAGACAACCTCACTACCTCGAAGTATGGCTAGAGAAGGATGCGCTCTCTGGCATTTTTGAGCGCGCGCTTGAACCCTACGGCGTCACCCTCAACGTGGCGCTAGGGTATGACGGAGGGGATTCTATCCACAACGCGGCGCAACGGTTCAAAGGAATAAACCAGGGCACCATTCTGTATTTTGGGGACTTCGATCCGAGCGGGGAAGACATGGTTCGCAGCCTCCGGGAGCGGCTCGCCTTCTTTGGCTGTGAGCCGGCCATCCTCAAGTGTGCGCTGACGGCAGCAGACGTGACACATTACAACTTGCCCCCGGACTTCACCAAGGCGACAGACACGCGCCGGGCGGCCTTTGTCGCCAAGCATGGTGACGTGAGTGTAGAGCTGGATGCTTTGCCCAGCGATGTTCTGTCCGCACGTCTGCTGACCGAGGTTGAAGGCCGCATGGATCGGCAGGCCTTGGCAGAGGTGAAACAAACGGAAGAGCGCGAACGGGCACGACTGCGGGAACTGCTGAGCTAGATCAAAAAAAATAAGAGAGAGAAGAAAACGAGGAGGTAGAAGGATGGAGTGTGAATTAACGCTGGGCGGGAAGAACAAATTGACCTTCAAACGCACGGCACCAGATACTGTATACCTTGAACTGTCGCGGCCAGGTTTTGACGGAAACGGGTTTCACGGCTGGATCATTCAAGACTCCCGATTTTTGGACGCAAGCGAGATTGAGCAACTCCGCGGACTGTTAAAGACAGGCGCTAACTGAAGTTGCAATTTTTGCACCCGCGTGCAAAATGTCAAGAAAAATAGAAGAATTATCG
>Ga0187892_10006647_pt1 | contig 17033 bp, 13 predicted proteins | sample MA1701073metaG_FD_139345 | JGI IMG/M metagenome (GOLD analysis project Ga0187892, IMG submission 139345) | Bio-ooze microbial communities from a basaltic lava cave in the Kipuka Kanohina Cave System on the Island of Hawaii, USA - MA170107-3 metaG ... | reverse complement strand
CCACAGGAAGATTGAGCAACCATTCGCCCATAGTCGCCTTTTTCGAGACGGCGCGTTGAGCCCTCGCCTTATAGACTATCATAGCTGACTTACTCTGGGTTTGCGTTCTGGCTCGGGGGTTTCGCGAACAACCTTGGCCTAAATAACGCGAGAGTTAGCCCGGCACAGCAGCGGCGAAGATTGAAATGGAAATGTCCGCGCCTGGCCAGGATTCCCAATCAGCCTTGTCGCGAAATAGCATTCTCCAAGAGGCAGCCAAAGTGCTCGCCCGAAGAGTTTTTCAAACAAAATCGGCACGTTCCGGAAGCGCCTGCGGCAATAAGGAAAGCCGCAAGGAAGGCCGCTTACGACTGCAAAGCGGCGGTTTGCATTCCTTCTTGGCAGGCGGGGGACCCTCCGCAAACCGCAACATGGTCGCGAAATGTCAAGTCGCTGAAGAGGCGATCTATTTTTGATGTTTACTGAAACGAGGCCAGTAAACTCGGAAAGAGACGAAAGGCCTTCAGAGACCCAAAATCGGCCTGTCCAGAGTCTCTGCGGTAAAGTCGACGCCGCCAAAGCCTTTTGCGATCGAAAGGAATTTCGGCATCGGCGCAGAGCTGTCGGGAGTTCGCAACAGGAAGCTGGCGGAGGGAGAGGAACTCGGAGCGAACCCTCTCCGCCTCGCGGACGGGCCAAATCAATCAGCGATTGCGCCTCCAATCCCAGGGCATCTCGCACTCTCCCTGCCATAAACCCCGACGATACGCCTTTGCTTCCGCTTGCTCGGCTGCATAGTAGCCGTTTGAATAACGCGGGAAGTCGTAGACCCATCCCATGCGCACCATCCATGCGCCGATGTCCACGCCATCAGCGACGCAAATAGCAACGATGCGCTTATAGCGGTCGATGGCCTTTTGCTTGCAGGTCACGGGACGATCAGCCACGTAGCTGTCTAAGGCGTTAGCTGAGTCAGCGTGGGCGCGCCAAAGCTTGCCGTCCTTCACGCAGCGCTGCTGGCCCTCTGGTGCGTCTATTCCCCAAAGGCGGATGCGCTGGCCTCGCATTTCAATTGTGTCGCCGTCGATGACGGTAGCCCGGCCAGCAATATCGTAACGAGCCTGCACGCCCCACGGGAAGCAGGCCAAGGCCACCAGAACAAAATGAATTGCCGACCGGTCCACTTGGCACGAAGGGTGCGCACGCATCGCTTTTTCGCAGACTGATCCCTCAAGATGCGAGGGTTTTTCGACCCGAGGCTATCCTGACTGAATCGACTTTGGTTACCTCCATCTCGCTTAACCTACTGGCACACCTGCTGCCAGCGACAGTTGCCGAACGCATCGCAAACCTGTGCTTGATAACAACCCGAAGTTCCTATCGGTGGAATCGTCGGAGGGCTTATCGGAGCGATTGAGGGTGGCGCGATCGGACAGACGGTAGGCGGGCAAATTGGCGGCAAGTCTATCGAGCTATCGCAGAGAGGCTGCACCTCTCCGTTTATACACTGACAGGTACAGCCGGCAGACGCTTCTGACGACAACATAGCCGTAATTCCCATAAGCAGAACCAACAGGATAACTCTCATTCCGCCCTCCCATGCCTCTGTGCGATAAGCAATAAGCAGAATACCACTACCACGTGTCCGGACGCGCAGATCTGAACGCGCGCCATCAGCTTACGTCCTTTTCTGACGCATGAGGCTGCTAGCCTTTGCGCTTACGTGAAAGGGCGGGGCTATGAAGACCTCGGCATAGAAGGCTTGCTTCCGGGCGTCGTACAATGACAGCCGATGGTGATTCGCTTGCACGGGAGTACCCCATGATCCCCACTCTGGATGTCTACGTCCTGCCCGAGAGCACGTCCCCCATGCCCCTCGGAGAGGCCCATTCCGGCGACGGAGGAGAGCAGGCGGCTACTCAAACTGAGGCGCGACCGTCGGATCGACTGTCCTCCCGACCAAGTCCCGGCCCTTTGGTCCGAGCCGGTAGGGAAGCCGGACCCGAAGCTCGATGGCTATCGCGGCCCGCGCTGGGTGCTGGCAAGGTTAGACGAGGCTGCCGCGAACCTGCTCGGTCTGCCCTCCGGCTGGTACCACACCAGGCTGACCGTGGCGGAGGCGAGGAAGCTGAAGAGGAAGAAGGTGGCATAGGTCGGGGCTGGGCAAACCCGCCGGGCTAGCTCGTTCCTGTGGAGACTATAGGCGAGAACCAGGATCGATGAGACCAAAGGCGAGCGCTGGTTCTGCACTGAGACGGAAGCGCTCGAGGCGGGTTGGCGGCGGTCCTTACGGTAAGAGTGCAATCGTCACAATTCACTCTGAACGCTTACCGGCTTGCGTCCTTTTCTGACGCATGAGGCTGCTAGCCTTATGCGGCTATCTGAGAGGGGCGCGCATGAAGATCTCGGTAATTCTCACGCTCATCGCTGCTGGGTTGGCTCTCGGGGCCTGCGCGAAGCGATCCGAAAATGTGGCCGCAGCCTATGTTTCCCCCCTTGCTTACGAGCAATTCAACTGCCGGCAGTTGGCCGAAGAAGCTGGGCGGGTGTCGCAGCGGGCCGCTGAACTCGCCGGCGTCCAGGACCGGAAGCGGACAGGTGATATCGTCGCAACGACGGCGGCCATCGTCGTTTTCTGGCCCGCGGCTTTCCTGGTCAGCGGAGACGACGCACAAACGGCCGAACTTGCCAGATTAAGGGGTGAATTCGAGGCTATCCAGAGGGTCTCCGTTCAGAAGAATTGCGGCATCCGATTCCAGGGCGGCCCCCCGCCGGCCCGAAGATCCACCTCCTGAGGGAGCGTGTTGACGGCTTGCGGATGGGCCAATTTTCCGTAGGATCGACGCGTCAGTTTCGGGCGGAAGTTGAGTGGGGGGGCGCCGCCGATGCGTTACGAGAAGGCCGAACTGGTTCTTCGTGTCGCGATCGACATGCAGGGTTCGGCCTATGGGCTCACGCTCAAGGATATCTGCAACAACTACACCGAAGAGCCCTTGAGCAGGCGCACAGCAGAGCGCCTGCGAGACGCTGTAGAGCGCTTGTTTCCTCAGTTAGAGGTGGCAAACCCCGGTGAATTGCCGAAGCGCTGGAGGATCCCGGCCGGCACTGTGAACGGCTTTGCCAACATTACAGCTGATGAAGTCGCAGACCTCACGACGACGATCTCCCTTCTGCGCCGGGAGAACATGCACGCCCAGGCCCACAGTGCCGAGCGGATGCTTGCCAAGCTGAGAGCCCTGATGAGCCGTCAGACGGCGGCAAAGCTGGAACCCGATCTCGAAGCCCTTACTGAGGCTGAGGGACTCGCAATGCGGCCAGGCCCAAGGCTTGTGGTCGACAGGGAAATCCTGAAGTCCCTTCGCGAGGCAATCATCACGCAGCGAAAGGTGCGCCTGCACTACCTTTATCGCGGGTCCCGGAAGCGTGGGTATCAGACGGTTCACCCTTACGGCTTTCTCTACGGCAAGCGCCACTACCTGGTAGCCTGGAGCGAGCTCGACGGGGCGAGGGACTTCCGCAGCTTTGTTCTCTCCAACATCGAGAAGGTTGAATTGCTGGAGCAGACCTTTGCCCGCAAGCGCGGCTTCTCGATCAAGAAATATGCCGAGAACTCTTTCGGCGTGTTTCAGGAAAAGCCGGTCGATGTGGTGTGGAGATTCACGCCGAAGGCCGCTCCAGACGCTAGCGAGTTTCTGTTTCACCCCAATCAGGTGATCGAGCCTCAGAAGGACGGATCGCTCGTGGTGCGCTTTCGCGCGGGCGGCCTGCTCGAGATGTCTTGGCACCTATTCACCTGGGGCGAAGAGGTTGAGGTCATCAAGCCGAAACGCTTGGCATCTCTGCTTCGCGAGCAGAGTGAGGCCGAGGTTGCCCATCTGATCCAGGCCGCACGCTGAACTTGTGGGAGATCGCGAGAGCCAGGCAAAGCGAAGATGACTTCAGGACCGAGACAACAAAGGCCGTTCAATCTTCGTTTTTCGCCTGCATCAGTTCGTAAGGGGCGCCTGGAACGTCTACACCATATGCTCTTAAGTTGATTTGGGGGGGGTCGCCGTGAAAAGAAGAGCGGTTATTGTTTCGGCTTTGACGACCGAAGCCAATCTTAAGCGGAGGGTTCGCAGCCATCTCAAGAAGCTAGGGTTCGCAAAAGCGCCTGACGGGTCCCTTGTTCCGCCCTCATCGTCCAAAGAGACCATACGTGCTCTTCATCAGGATCAGCGGAAAGCGCTTCTAAAAGCCCAGCGCCGCTTTATCCAAGAGAACTTTCCCAAACTAGCGCTCCACTTCGCCAACGGATCGGAAGTTGATCCCTCGAAGATCAGACCCCGGATCGAGTTGATCGACGCGGAGACTTGGCAATCGGACCTCTTCCGCCTGGCCAGTCTGTCGTGGTCTGTCCCGGTTTCGGCAGGATTTGGGAGACGCTTGCGTTACCTCGTATGGGATGACAGCAACGACAAGCTCATGGGCATCATGGCCCTTGGCGACCCGGTGTACAATCTCAAGGTCAGAGATGAATTGATTGGGTGGGACGTCAATGCGCGCTCCAAGCGACTCGTCAACATTCTGGATGCCTACGTGCTGGGCGCCGTACCGCCCTACAGCATGCTTCTTGGCGGCAAGGTAATCGCGTGCCTGGTGTGCAGCAAGGAGGTTCGCGATGACTTTACCTGTAAGTACGGCGATGCACGCGGAATTATCTCCCGGCGCAAGAAGGCGGCGCGGCTTGTGATGGTGACGACAAGTTCGTCGTTGGGAAGGTCGTCGGTCTACAATCGGCTGAAGCTCAACGGACATTACTATCTGAAGCCCATCGGTTTCACCCAAGGGTGGGGACATTTCCATATCCCGAATTCCCTTTTCGCCGAGCTTCGCGGCTTCCTGCGTAGAAAGAGGCACCGGTACGTCGACGGCCACTCGTTCGGTGAGGGCCCCAATTGGCGCTTGCGAACTATCCGGGCGGCCCTTGACGCGCTCGGATTCAAGTCGGACCTGCTTCGCCACGGCGTCGGCAGGGAAGTGTTTGCATGTGAACTTGCCTCCAATGCAAAGAATATCCTGCGTGGCAAGGCAAAGCGGCCCTCCTACCGCAATTTGAGAACGGTGGAGGAAATCGGGGCGCTCGCGCGCGAGCGCTGGATCATTCCCCGCGCAAACTCGCGGCCAGAATTCAAGGCATGGTCGCGCACACAATTGAAGGCCTTGTTCGCGATCCCCAACGGCTCAGCCGACGCCAAGCCATATGTCAGCAGGCCCTACCGACCCAAGAGCGCGTAATGGACCTCGCAAAGGACCGTCGGGGGAAGCTCATAGGAACGCGCGAGGCGTCTCCGCACCGGTACTACACTTGTCCGGTGTGCTCCGCCGACGTGTTCCTGCGGCGAGGTCGCCGACGCGTCGCGCATTTTGCCCACCGCTCCGGCCAGGGCAAAAAAGATTGCGAACTCTTCCATCCGTCCGACGATATTTCCTGCACTTGGCCAAGATACGGCGAGGGACCTGACAACGATTGGTCGGGCCGACCTATCGGATCCTTAAGTTTGAGCATCGAACTAGAACCTGAATCCGAAGTGCGTGGCAGACGCAAGCGCAGTTGGGGATTACGTCTCACCGTTCCGAAGGCCGATGACGAACGTGGCCAAATCGCCATTGACTGCGGCAGCGGTCCGCCACGAAAGATTGCGCTGTCAAAACTCTTACTCGCCGCGCAAACCTATCCAGCTAATTTGGACGCGCAAGACTTTGGCGTGGTTTGGACGAGCCCCGAGGTCCGGCGGAACTACAAGGCAGCCGTCGAAGAGCGTATCCCGGGCCTTGACCGCGAGTTAGTCAATATCTTTGCGGCTTCCTCCCAAAGATTTAAGCCGCGCGTAGACCGCCTGCATTGGGGCACCAGCTACTACTTTGTATGGCGTTCCGATGCCACCGCGGCCATCCATGACCGGCTGCCCCTCAGTTATTTTGCCAAGCAGGGGGCTTGGCACTGCGCCTTTACAAGTCTTCCCGCTGACGAAGATGCCGAGCTCAAATCATGGCTCGAAGAGAAGACCGGCGCCGCTATCTCATCGCATCGCCGCACGTTTGGCATCGTTTACCCACCACCCTATGGCGCCGATCTTTATGGAAGAATTCTCATTCCCTCAGCCGAGGGACTCGTGCTCGGTGTCCATTTGACGGAGGATGATCAAAGTTCGGTGCGGCTTGGAGATGCGTCCGCAGATCTCTCTCTCGAAGGCGGTCGAAGGCATCTTGTACATGTCTCGTCGCCCCAACCACTCCAGTCGCTCAGGCTTACGCTCGACGATACGGTGCTCCCGCCCTTACTTCCGTTAAGCAAACGGGACATCGACGTTTACCCCGACGTCTGCCTGTCCTTTCGTTTTCATAATCGCACCGGGACGGAAGATGCTCGCCTGCATCAGATGCACTGCTCCGAGCTCCTTAGACGCGTCCGGCACGGCAAGTGTGAAGTCGCGGCCTGCGAGCACCCAGCGGGCATCAAGGGCGCTCTAAAGTGGCGGTCAGGGGCAGAGATCGAATGGAATACTCTGGACCTCTATGCCGAACCCGCAAAGTCGAACGCGCAACAGATTACTTCCCTGAATGAAGTGCTTCGCCGACGCGAGTGCGAGGTCGAGTTGGATTTTGGCCCGTTCGGCCGGTTCTATGCACCGATCGAGCGCGCAGGAGACCCGCTGAGCGAAACGAGGAGTGTTCCCCGCCACCTCCGCAACCGTATTTTATGGCTTCTGAGGACCGCACGGATCTACGCCGATCAGCGGCGGACTCCCATTGCCCGCCTGCAAGATGGCGAATTAGTCGAGCTCCTGGCCGCCACCCAGATTGGACCACCACTCTCAGCCCACAAACTTTGGATTGATCGGCAATTGCTCAAGGGGGCGCGCGGAGGGAAGCCATGAGCGACCGCATCCGACCAACGCCAGAAGCCACCGCGCGCGTCCGCAATCTGGGCGAAAAAACCATCCTTGAGTTCTTCGATGAGGTCTCCGCCGGTTCGGTCAGGAACCTGATCGCCTTCTTCCCCTCCGTTCCCGGATTCCGCAAAAATAGCGAAGCCGGCGTCAAGCAGCAAAAGATCGCCCTGGCCAGGAAAATAACTAACAAGACAGGCGTCGATGATCGCGAACATACCGCCCTGTATGTCATGTGGCGAGCGTGGGCATGGGAGCACTTGGGCGATCCGGATAACGTTGACCGGCTCATCGACGAGTTGGAGGAACTCGATCACCACGATCACTTGGAGGCCGACAGTCAGACGGTGGCCGCAATAGTCGCGCTGTTTTCGGAATTAAAAGCGCTCTCGTTCAAAAATAGATGTCCGCGCGAGAAAATCGCGCGCTTCTTCGAATTCAGCCCCTTCAACTCGACCCCGGCGATCACCGAACTGATCCAATCTGCAAAAGGCGCCGCGGAAATGGAACGCGATACGGCGCTATCGACGCTTCCCAAGCGGCTTCACGATGACGAACTCGAAATCGAGTCGATCAAGGCAAGGCTGAAGTCGTTGACCGCCGAGCTGGAAGCGGCCGTTTCCGTGCTTGCGGACACCAAAGCCAAAGTCGCCGATCAGCGTGCGAGCCTGCGTTCAATCAATGAATCGAACGACCAGCGCGACACCAGGTTTGAAGAGGCCATCGCATCCCTTGGGCGCACATCACAAGCCGCTGCACGGCTTGAGCGCGCGTTCGAGGAGTTGCGGGAGCAAACATCCGCGGCAATGAAACGTGGCTCTGACGAACGCGCGCTGGTAGATCAACGCATCACATCCGTCGAAACCGCTCTGCTGCAAGCCATCGCTGCGGCGGTGGAACCCCTTCGCCAGAAATTGTCCGGGATCGTGCCCGTAGGCGCCGACGCTCTGGATTCAGTTATCAAGGAGGTGCAAGCGCTCGCGGCCCAACTGACAGCTCTATCCCAAACGGTCCCACCTAAGGACGATATCCAGGCCATCAACGAGCGTGTGACCAATCTGGAGCAACATACGACCAGCTCGCCGGCACCACCGCGCGGCTACGACGTCAAGGTGCTTGCGTCACCTTTTGGGGAAGGCACTCCTCGTGCTGGCCCCCATGCGCTGCCCGTGCAGCCGATCGCCCCCGGGAGCGCCAAGAACTCAAAGACGCTCGACACGTCAGTGAAAGTAATCGACAACCTTTCTGCCGCGCTCCAATGCCTTGGCTTGAGGAAATCCGCTGCTGAGTCGTTCGCAAACGAAATGGCTGCGGCGATCCTTTCGAACCAGATTGTCTTTCTCAAAGGGGCGCTGAGCCACGCGACGGCTTGTGTCTGCGCTTCAGCGCTTAGCTATAAACATGCGTGGACGATTTCGATTCCCACCGGCTTGACCGATGGCGCTGCATTCCGGTCTGCCCTCGAAATCTTATCTTTGGCGAAGGAGGGCGTCATTACGGCTGCCGTGCTGGACGGTTTCAACCGCTCCTCGCTCGACGCCACAAAGGATGTTTTGGCGGAGTTTTCGACCGATCACCGCCTTTGGGACCGCCCCAGAGTGATTTTCTTCGCGACCTTGCTTCAGGGATTAGCCTCAATTCCGGTCGAGCCGGAATATTTGGAATTCGGACCCGTTTTCGACCTCGATTACTTGGAGTGGCGCGCGCGACCCGACGCGAACGCAGCGGTCGTCGGCGGAATGCTCCCATCCGGCGCCGAGGAGGCCTTGCGAAAAGAACTCGAAGCCGCGGCAGCGGACACCGAGGAGGTATCCCGTCTTCTCAAGAAATTCTTGCCGAAGCCGAATGTCCGCATGGAACGGACGTTCGCAGCGGCGTTCCGCGCCCTACACCATCTCGGCAGCGAAAAGCATGGGCCTACGCATCTTCAATCGCTGGCGTACGGATGGCTTGCGCCGTTGTGGCATGCGCTTGGCGTTACGAAGGAACAGGCGGACTCCGAGCTGGATGGGGGAAAGTGCGATTCCGATACGCCGAACACACGGCTTGCCAATATGCTGTCCTCGGAAGAGTTCACGGCGGGAGGGTCTTCATGACGCTCACGCTTGCAAAGCGCACTCCCGCGGACATTAAAGGCATCATCGGCCGTGGCATAGGCTGTGTGCATGGTGACTTGCCTTTGCAGCAGGCCCTGGCCGCGGACCACATCCGAAGTGCGTTATACGGTCACGCCATCAACTGCGCGGATACGGGCATCGTTCCGGCACTGCACACGACGCGCCTTCTCACCAGCGTGCGAAAAACGCTCGATCTCCTATGGCCGGGAGCATCCACGCATCGGCTACCAGGCACAGCGTTCGACGTGGCTCAGCACACGTTGCACAATATGTCGCTTGCCGGCGATCTTGCCAATACGGGTGGCGGATTCTGGGTGGGGACGCCGTTCAGGGTGGTCCGCATCGATGAGGGGTCGTTCCTCGTAGCCGGCGGCCTGCCCGATGCTGTCGTCGACGAAGTCACAACCGCGGCGCCGATCTGCGCTGGTGTGGCGCGCTTCTGCACGATTCCCCGTGCGACCCTGGTCGAACAGCTCCAGCCGCACGTCCAGTCCATCGATGACTGGCTTGGGACGATCGAGCCCTTGCGTGAATGGAGCGAGCGCATGTTGGCCAAATACGAACAGCGTATGGCTCCGGATCACGACCTGTCAGCTGACCACCTCGAGGTCTATGCGCCTGACGTTTTTGACGCACAGAAACAAATGGGCCGCTGGATGCCCGTACGCCGATCCTCCCGCCCGCTCAAAGGGGTTCGTCTTTGCCGTCCGTTGCCACACTTTGCGCGGGATTGGGACCGGCCCTACTATCTGGCGCATTTCAGCGCGAGGTCGGGGCACAACGCCGTCATACGAAGCACTCCGGTTTCCTATGACACCACCCTTCGCCTGCGGTTCGGTCTTGATCAGATTCTTGCTGCTCCTCGAACAGCGGTAATCACCGTCGGCACAGATACCTTTGAATGGGAAGCGCCTTATGGCCTCCCGGATCCAGAAGTCCGCGTTCTGGCGTTGAGCTGGCCTTCGCATTCCGGACCAAACCGGCATGTGTTCTCGAAGCTCGCGCTGCCGGTTCTCGAACACGCCTTTCGCAGGCTTTCCGTCGAACTCATCCAAAGGCGTGGAGGTCCGCATGCCTGAAGACCACGTCCAGCCCGATCATGGCGTGCACAACACCGTTACACGCTTGACCGAGAGTTTGCGCTCTTACGTCGAGGCGCAATATCACATCCGCCACGAAAGCCTGATCAGGGAACGCCGCGCCCTGCTGGAAGAGCCCGGAGCGGTGTCGCAAACCCCGTTCGTTGAATCGACGCCTATCTACGAGTTGGGCAAGCCCTACTCGGATTTGCAGATTCCAGCCGTGGCGAAACAGGCGCTCCAATCCTTGGCGGACCAAAAGCTCGGCCTATTCCCCCGACCTTACATTCACCAGGTAACTGCGTTGGAATCGTTCTTTGGTGACCTGCCCGCCGACCTGATCGTCGCATCGGGCACTGGCTCGGGCAAAACTGAAAGCTTCTTGATGCCGGTCATCGCGCATCTCGTAGCCGAAGCGGCGGATCGTCCATCGTCCGCCAACCTGCCCGGATGCCGCGCCCTGTTGCTCTATCCGATGAATGCATTGGTCAATGACCAATTGGTCCGCATCCGCCGACTGCTCGGCGCACCCGCGGCCTCCAGCCTCATTTCACTGGGGCGCAGCGTGCCCGTTCGCTTCGCAAGTTACACCGGGCGAACGCCATACCCGGGGCCGAGGGAAAGCGCGCGCGACACTGAACGCATCGAACCGTTGTTCGAGGGCTTTTATCTGTCGATCCTGAACGACATTGCAAAGGAGGCGCAACTGCGCGCCATTGGCCAACTTCCCGAAAAAGACCTGCGTGCCTTCTACGCAAAACACATGGAGGAGGTGAAAGACACTGCACGCGGGCCTATTCGCTACAAGCACTGGGACCGGAGATTGATCACCCAGCCGGGCGACCGCGAATTGATGACGCGCGACGAGACGCAGAAGCGTTGTCCTGACATTCTGATCAGCAACTATTCCATGCTTGAATACATGCTCATGCGGCCCATTGAGCGGCAGATATTTACGCAAACCCGCCAGTGGCTCCACCACGACGCAAAGAACGAACTGATCATCGTTCTCGACGAAGCTCACATGTATCGGGGCGCCGGAGGAGCGGAGGTGGCGCTGTTGCTAAGACGCCTGTTCGCGCGCCTTGACGTTCCCAGGGAGAAGATGCGCTTTATCTTGACGAGCGCCAGCCTTGGCGAGGGCAAGGAGGCGGAGCGCGCCGTACTAAAGTTTGGGCGTGATCTCACAGGTCTATCGGAAAGTTCGACCCGCCCCCTCAAGCTTATCCGGGGTACACGGGAGACGCGGCACGGCGCAGCACCAGCGAGCCAGAAAGAAGCGTCGTCCCTAGCGGCATTCGATCTTGCCGCTTTCGAGCAGCACGCGACCAACCCTCAAGGCGCCCGGGAGGCTGTGATCAGGCTTTGTGTTTCTTTGGGCGTGAAACCGTTGCTGGCCGAGGCGGACCTTGCCGATTTTCTTTTTCACATGCTGACGGGATTTGGCCCGCTTGAGAAGCTGATTCAACTTGTGTCCGGGACCGCCATTCCGCTGGAAAAATTGCAACACGCTTTGTTCCCGGGAACTAACGAGCCCGAGAAAGCGACGGCCGCGCTTCTGGCGCTTGCGACCTTCGCCAAGCGCCAAAACGATCAACGCGTGTTACTACCGACACGGCTCCATATGTTCTTTCGGGGTCTTCCGGGGCTGTTCGCGTGTAGCAACACGGAATGTGATCAAAGGCGCGAGCGTCACGCCCATCCCGTTTTGGGCCGGCTCCATACGCAACTCCACGCCCAGTGTGGCTGCGGCGGCCGCATCTATGAATTGCTGACCCACCGCGAATGCGGTTCAGCCTTCATTCGCGGATACATGGAAGGCCAGCACGGGGATTTCTTGTGGCACGTCCCGTCAGGGCCCTTGCGCGAAGGCCATCAGACGCCGCTCACCTCGGTCGAAATCCTGGTCGAGGGTGAACCACATCCCAATCGCATGGATGAGTGCACTGCCGTCTGGCTTGACGTCCGCAGCGGACGTTTGCTCTACACGGAACCCACCCCAAGCGCGGGCTTTCGTCGCGTATACATGCCGGCGTCGACGGCCGAATGGCAGCGGGGCGGAATGCGCTTCACCACCTGCCCAGTTTGCAACGACGATGCGGTACGCGGCGACCGGTCCTCCATCATGGACCACTCGACAAAGGGCGAAGCGCCATTTGCCAACCTTGTTAAGACGCAACTCGACGCGCAGCCCGCGGTGCGCAAGGAGTCCCGAACGTTCCCGAACGGCGGCCGGAAGGTTCTACTGTTCTCCGATGGCCGGCAGAAGGCTGCGCGCCTCGCGCGCGACATTCCCCGCGAGGTCGAGCAGGACATATTCCGGCAAGTGCTGGCCCTTGCTGCGACCCGCCTTACTCAGACGGGAAGGGAGCCGCGGCCCACCGTGCACCTCTACGTCGCAGCGCTCACCGTCCTGCGGGATTTCAACTTGCCCATATTTGACCGTGCCGACGCCCAGCGCATTGAGAGCGAAATCGAAAAGCTCGAAAAGGACCACAAGGGCGAAAGTCTAGACGACATCCTGCGGGAGTTCTCACCCGGCGACATACCCTCGCGGTACAAGATTGCGTTGCAGCGGCAGTTGTGCGGGCGATACTACTCCCTGACCGGCACGTCGGTTGGATATATCGAACCCGCCAAGCGCGCGACCGACAAGCTTCAACCCCGGCTTCGCGCTACGCTTCCCGCGCTAGCCGAGTCCGATATCGACCAACTCGCTGTTCTGTGGATCTCTGAACTAGCCGATCGCTTTGCCCTGGATCGCGACATCCCCGAGCTCGTCCGCTCGCTCGCTGCCGGTTTTTACACTACCCGCTGGGGAACGAACGGACGCTTCGAAAAGACGATACGCGCCAAGCTGCCTGGGCTGCTCTCACTTCCGGCGGACTCCATCGACAGCATCGAAGCCTGTTTCATCGACGAACTGGCGCTCCGGCACGAATCCGGAAACTATTTTCTTGATCCCAACAAACTCAAAATCCGCATAGATCTCGGACTGACCTGGCACCAGTGCCGAACCTGCACCGCCCTACTGCCCATCACCATCCGCGGCCATTGCGGGGCATGCGGAGCGCCGTCACCGCTGGCCATCGACCCAACCACCAGCGAGTATATCCGCGCCCGCAAGGGCTTCTGGCGCGAGCCGGTGATTGCGGCGCTCGATGCGAAAACGCGCTTGCGCAGCGTCTCAGTTGAGGAGCATACAGCGCAACTATCCAATAGGGACAATGCGCGTGTGCACGCAACCACTGAACAGTTCGAACTACGCTTCAAGGACATCCAACTCGATCCTAGAGATAAGCCAATCGATGTATTGAGTTGCACGACAACGATGGAAGTTGGCGTTGACATTGGGTCGCTCGTTGCCGTCGGATTGCGCAACGTTCCTCCCCAACGCGAGAACTATCAGCAACGCGCCGGCCGCGCCGGTCGGCGGGGCTCATCGGTATCCAGCGTGCTGACTTATGCCCAGAATGGGCCCCATGACAGCTACTACTATCACCAGCCAAGCCATATCGTTGCTGGTCCACCCCGAAATCCCGACATCAAGATTGATAATCCAAAGATCGTGCGGCGTCACATCACCTCATTCCTGTTCCAGACGTTCTTTCACCGCTACATGGACCAGCATGGCATTAGCGTCGGCGGCAAGACGTCGGCCCTGTTCCGAGCTCTCGGGAAGGCCCGCGACTTCTTCTTCGGTGACGGCCAGACCGGCCCTCAATTCCCTGCGTTTAAGAAATGGGTCGAAGACAACGTAATCGCCAAGAACGGAGCGGTCCGCAGCCAAATCAAGCCGTGGCTACCCTCGACCTTACGCATTGCGCCTCTGTCGATCGATGACTGGATTGGCCAGATTGCGCGCGAACTTCTCGATCACTTGCAGGCGATCAAAGACGAACTTCAACCGCCGCCGACTGCGCAGGACTCCGCGGACGAGGAGGGAGACTCCGATCGAGAAGAGCGGGGCGCGCTCGGGGATGAAGAGTTGCTTGAGTTCCTGTTTGCTCGCGGTTTGTTGCCAAGCTACGCCTTCCCGACGGATTTGACGAGTTTTCTCGTGGAGCGGCTCAAAAGGAAGCCAGGCTCGCAGCAGATGACGACGGAGATAATCGAGCGGCCCCAGCAAGCCATTGACAAGGCGCTCAGTGAATATGCCCCCGGGCGTCTCATCGTCATCAACAAGGAGACCTACCGGTCCGGCGGCGTGGTCGCCAATGTCCTTCCCACCGTCCATGACCGCGCCGTACCCTTGTTTGCCAAGACAACCGCCCTTGTGCATTGCGACAACTGCAGCTTTGTTCGCGACCTGAGCGACGAAGCCGCGGGGGATGGTTCGTGCCCTGTTTGCAGTAGTACGCTTCAGCGTTCGAACATGATCGTGCCGCAAGTTTTCACACCCCAGGATGCGCGCCCGCTTGAGGAGGACGACCGCGACCAAGACATTACCTATGCGACAAGCGCGCAGTTTCCCGTCCCCGTGGGAACGAGCGATCTTCCTGCGCTGAACAAGCTCAGCGACAACCTTTCTTTCGTGATCACGCCGAACCGCAAGCTTGTCGCCGCGAACAAAGGCAAACTATCTGAAGACACGTACCAAGGGTTCTGGGTCTGCGAAAAATGCGGGCGCGCCGAAACCGAAGAACCATCTGCCGGCCCCCATCGCCGCCCATACGATATTGAATTCTCCTTCAGCCAGCCGGTACCGTCGCGGCTTTGCAACGGTCAGTTCCAGAACATCTTTCTGGGCCATGTGTTCACAACTGACTTGCTCTTGCTGCGGCTCACCGTCCGCAAACCCATCGTGCTGGACACCACAAGTTCAGTCACGCTACGGACACTCGAAGATGGCCTTTACTCAATTGCCGAAGCCTTGCGTCTGGATGCCAGCCGCCATCCCCAACTGGATCTCGATCCCTCCGAATTTGGCGCTGGTTTCCGCGTTGTGCCCGTCGACGGTCAGGACCAGTTGTATTTAGATGTCTATCTTTACGACACTCTTTCGGGAGGGGCGGGCTACGCCGAGCTTGCGGGGCAACATCTGCAAGAGATTTTGAAACAGACGTTCGCACTTCTGGAAGGCTGTCCAGGAAACTGCGATCGGTCCTGTGAGAGTTGCCTTCGCCATTATCACAACCAGCATCTTAAGGACCGGTTGGATCGGCGTGTGGCCGCTCAATTGCTGCGCTATGCGTTGACGGGCTCGTGTCCGCAAGAAAGCTCGATTGAATCGCAAGCGCGCGCTCTCGGAGCTCTCAAACGCTTGTTAGAACTCGATGGCTTCGTCTGCCGCACCAATACCCCCTTCAACAACATCGTGGCGCCCTTGGCCGTCGCCAAGAACGGCGTGGAGATTGCGGTGGGGGTGCAGTCAGGTTTGCTTGACGCCGCCTGGAGTGAGCACTCCCTGCACGCGCTTACGTCCGGTCCACGGCCCAAGGCCAAAATCTTGAACGAATATATTCTTAGACGAAACCTCCCGGACGAACATCAGCTCATTCGAGACATGTTCTAGTGCACCAACGGAATAACGCACTGCCTGCTGCTCCCGCGCCTAAGGGCGCCTGGAGGGGTCAGCTGGATCAGATGGGACGCCTCCGGCTGGTGCGAAGGGCTAGCCTTGGGGGGATCGACGAGTTTGTAGGTGCACTATTCAGAGCCGTCGCTTCGCGAGTAGCTCTCAAGCGGACAAGGCAAAGCGGGGTGGGCAGAGTGGGGGCTAAAAAGAATCGACAAGTAATCAACGTCGCATCGCGGGAGGCAATACTCAGACGAAAAATCCGCCGTCACCTTCGCGCCCTCGGCTCTCAGAAATCAACGGAGCGCAAAGGCCCGACTGACGAGCGCACGGTCCGCGCCCCCGAAGGCCCGCAATGATCGAAATCCTCGGCGTTAACGAAGGGAAGGAGTTCGAAGCCGCATCGCATCTGAGAAAGCAGATACTCGCGGTGTGGCCGGACCTCGTACAGAGCGCTGACGACCACGTGCGAATTTTCGTTCTTTACTGCAGCGGCGCGCGGTATGAAGGGATCACCATCTCGGGGGTAGAACTTGTACTCGACGCCAAATGCGCGTGGCCTCGAAAAGTGACCTATTACGACAACGTCTAGGTCCTCGATGCGGTACCCGTATAGTTTGAGACCAACAGGAAGGACCTGACAAATGGCTGATCGTGTTTGCGATCTGGCCGACGCGCTGCCAGAATACCTGGCCTGCAAATGGAAGGAGGGTAAAGGACGTCTAACGCGATTTTTAAGCAGCTAGGTTGCAGTACTCGGCTCTACCGGCACTTGAAGCTCCCCAAAGCGGCATTGTGTCCCCGGATCTGCCGCACGGTCTCAGGCGTGTCGCGCTTTGCTGAATAGGTGATCGGCTTGAAGGCGCCGCAGACGAGCTTGCGCTGAGCCTGTTCAAGCTGAGCCCGGCTTGGCTTGATCGTCGTTATCCCGGTTGAAGGGGTCAACAAGCACGCTGTCAGGATCAGTGGGCACAGATGCGCGAGCAAGAGCCGCGCGCGCGACCATGAGCTCGGCGTTGGCATCGAGAGCATCGAGCACCTCTCGGGTGGCTTCCTTGGTGAGCCGATAGCGCTCGATCGCCTGCACGATCTTGAGCACGATCGGCAGCACCTTGAGGATGAGGAGGAGGGTTTTCACGCCCCGCCCTTCCAGGACGGCGGCACAAGGGTGAGCGGTGCCTTGGCGCGCCAGCGACCCCAGAACATCATGACGACACCGATGATGCCGCCGAGGCCGGTGATGACCATCTTCATGTTCTCATCGAGCGCGGCGATCCAGCTCGGTTCGATGCTCCAATCGACACCGAAGAAAAACACCAGCATGGCGTTGAAGGCCGGCAGCGCGGCGGTGAGCGCCGTGACGACGGCGCCCCAGATGCCGAGCGACCAGGCAACCCATTTGGCTTGG
>Ga0187892_10006646_pt1 | contig 17041 bp, 18 predicted proteins | sample MA1701073metaG_FD_139345 | JGI IMG/M metagenome (GOLD analysis project Ga0187892, IMG submission 139345) | Bio-ooze microbial communities from a basaltic lava cave in the Kipuka Kanohina Cave System on the Island of Hawaii, USA - MA170107-3 metaG ... | reverse complement strand
GGGTTCGGTTATTGGTGGGTGCCTCGCCCCTACAGGGTGGTGGGGCGGTGGCGGTGGGGATGGCTCGCTTCGCTCGCAGGGCAGGGCAAGCAGCGCCCCACACGGGCAGGTCTGAAGACGCTGCAGCTACGAATTCCCGCCCCGCCCCGGGCCTGAGGGCCGGTGTTTGCAGCGTTGGCTGGTGGAGGTGCTGGGGGCGGGCGTTTGGGCGAGGCACCTGGTGGGCGGATGAACAGGCGCCTGGTGGGTTTGGGGTTAGGGCGATGTGGTTCGGTTATTGGCGTGCGCCTCGCCCCTACAGGGGGGTTATTCGAAGCGGGCGGTGTCTTTGTGGTCGTTGCCGAAGCTGTCGAAGGTTGCGCCGTCCTGGCCGAAGCCGTCGTCAGGGGCATCTGCCGCCATGATGACCTGGCGAGACTGGCCGGACTCGGCGCCGCTGACGACGCCCTCTTCTTCGAGCATGTCGATGAGGCGGGCGGCGCGCGGGTAGCCGATGTGGAGGCGACGCTGGAGGAGCGAGGTGGAGATGCGGGAATGCTCGAGGGCGAGCTCCCGGGCGGCTTCGTAGAGGGGGTCCTCTTCGGCGCGGGCTTCGGCTTCGGCCTGCTCACCCTTCGCTTCTTCGAGGAGGTGGTCCAGCTTGTCAGGCATGAGGTGGCGGAAGCGGTCGTTGCCCCACCAGTCGACTACTTTCTCGATCTCTTCATCGGAGACGAAGGATCCCTGGATGCGCTTGGGCTTGGCGGCGTCGGTGGCCATGAAGAGCATGTCGCCGCGGCCGAGGAGCTTCTCAGCGCCGACGCCGTCGATGATCGTGCGGGAGTCGACCTGGGAGGAGACGGCGAAGGCGATACGCGTGGGGAAGTTAGCCTTGATGAGGCCGGTAATGACGTCGACGGAAGGGCGCTGCGTAGCGACGATGAGGTGGATGCCGGTGGCGCGGGCGAGCTGGGCGAGGCGGCAGATCTGGCGCTCGACTTCGTAGGGGGCGGCCATCATGAGGTCGGCGAGCTCATCGATGACGACGACCCAGAAGGGCAGCTTGTGGCTGGCGCGCGGGCTCTTGTTGTAGGCCTCGATGTTGCGGACGCCAATCTCGGCGAAGCGGCGGTAGCGGCTGTCCATCTCGTGGATGACGGCCTGCAGCGTGCCGACGACCTCCTCGAGGTCGACGATAACCTTGGAGAAGGCGAGATGCGGCGCGCGGTTGTAGGTGGTCATCTCGACACGCTTGGGGTCGATGAGGACGAGGCGCAGCTCTTCGGGGGTGTTGTGGAGGAGGAGGCCGGAGATGATCGAGTTGATGCAGACGGACTTACCGCTGCCGGTGGAGCCGGCGATCAGGAGGTGAGGCATCTTCGCGAGGTCGGCGGCGACGGGCTCGCCGGAGACGCCTTTGCCCAGCGCGAGGGCGAGCTTGGACTTCGAGACGACTTTCTGGAAGGGGGTGCTCTCGATGACGCTGCGGAGGGAGACGAGCGACATCGTGGTGTTGGGCACCTCGATGCCGACGATGGGCTTGCCGGGGACGGGCGCTTCGATGCGGATCGTGGGAGCGGCGAGGGCGAGTGCGAGGTCGTTGGCGAGTGCGGTGATGCGGTTGACGCGGACGCGGGTTTTGGAGACGACCTCTGTCTTCGTGGCGGGGGTGCCATCGCGGTCGATGATGGGTTTGCCGTTTTCGTCTTTCAGCTGGACGGAGCGTGTCTTCACCTCCCAGCCCGGCTCGACGCCGAACTGAGTGACGGCGGGGCCCTGGGACACGCTGACGACACGGGAGTCGACTCCGAATGAGGATAGAGTTTCGACTATAAGCTGCGAACGCTTCTCGTTGTCGACGGGACGGACTTCGACGTCGGCGGCCGTGGCGAGGGCAGCGAGCGGTGGCAGCTCCCAGCCGCGACCGACGGGGCGGCCCATGGGTAGCGCCTGCTGGCGCTCTGCTTTGTCTTCGTCTGGTTCGCCGGTGACGAGCACCTTGCCCTTTTTCTGGGGCTCTGGTTGGGGCTCCAGCTCGTCCTCTTCTTCTTCGAATTCGTCTTCGTCGAGGGGTTCGGGGAGCAGCGGCGTTTCGTCCCACTCCTCGTCGTGCTTGGGGACGTAGACCTTCGGTAGCTCCGGCTCTTCGTATTCGTCCTTCGGCTGGAGGGCGGTGAAGAGAGAGGCGATGCCCTTGCCGATGTTCTGGGGTATGTCCAGGGAGATGATCCACTTGCCGGTGGCCAGCATGCCGTTGCCGACCTGCAGAGCCCGGGCCGGGAAGATCAGCGAGAGACCGGTCAGCAGAACCGCAGTCCAGACCAGCATGCCGAAGAGGTCCCGGGTGAAGATGCGCCCGAACTCACCGCCGAGGGTGGACTCGGCGAAGTTGACGTCGCCCACCGTCCAGTCCGGCTTCACAAGCGAGAGTGCGCCGAACGCGAAGAGCGCCAGCAGATGCCACCCGGCCATCACGCGGGCCAGCTCCAGGTTCAGGTCGGGGTGCTTGAGGGCGAAGCGGATGTCCAGGGCGATAGCTGCGAGGATGACGAGAACACCGAGGCCGAGCGTATCCAGCACCTTCTCGCCGCCGTCGCGGAGAGGGTTGAAGAATACGAAACCGAGGATAAGCGCGGCGCCTACCCATACAATTACCCAGCCGAGCCCGCCCTGCGCGAAGTCCTGCAGCCGAGAGGCGGTGCTCTTCTTGCGGCGGGCAGCAGGACGCTTCGCGCTGCCCCTTGTGCTGCGCGAACGGTAACCGCCCGCCCGGCGGGTGGACCTGGGCTTCGTCTTCAGTGCCATGTGTTCGGGCTAGACCTCAACGCTGACCGGCAGAATCATCGGCCGGCTGCGTGTCTCGTTGTAGAAGAACCGCTGCAGCGCGTTGTGCACGCGCTGGCTGAAGTCGGCTCGGTCTGCTACGTGCTCGGGTCCTCCTTCCAGGGCGGAGGCAATGACATCCCGCGCCCTTTCCATAAGAGCTTCCGAGATTTGCGTTTCGACAAATCCCCTAGATACAACGTCCGGCCGTCCGATTGGTTTACCCGTGTGCCTGTCGATGGATACGATCACGACGAGCACGCCGTCTGCTGCCAGGTGCTTGCGGTCGCGGAGGACAACGTGATCGACGCCGACCGATAATCCGTCAACATAGACGAAGTCGGCGGAGGTACGCTCTTCGATGCGTGCGCCGCGCTTGTCGATCTCGAGTATTTCGCCGTCCTCCATGGTAAAAACGTTGGCGTCCGCGATGCCCATGGCACGAGCGATCTGGGAGTGCATCACGAGGTGCCGGTACTCTCCGTGAACCGGCACGAAGTACTTGGGCCGCGCCAGGCCCAGCATTAGTTTGAGTTCTTCCTGGGCGGCGTGGCCGCGCACGTGTACGTTAGCGTTGCGGCTGAAGAGGACGTTAGCGCCGAGGCGGTAGAGGTTGTCGATAGTGCGGTTGATCAGCATCTCGTTGCCGGGGATCGCCGAAGAGGAGAGGATCACCGTATCGCCTTCCTCGATGTTTATGTGGCGGTGATCCCGGTTCGCCATGCGTACGAGGGCAGACGTGGGCTCGCCTTGAGCGCCCGTGGTCAGAATCACGATCTTCTCTGGTGCCAGCTTCTTCATGCGGTCCAGGGGGGCCAGGATGTCCTCCGGCGCTTCGAGGTAACCCTGTTCCATGGCCATCTCCACGTTCTGCATCATGGATCGGCCTGTGACGAAGACGCGCCGACCGTTTGCCGTCGCGGCGTCTACTACTTGCTGCACGCGAGCGATGAGCGAAGCGAAGGTGGCAACGATGACGCGGCCGGGGGCCTGCGCCATGATCCGGTCCAGCGCCTCCGAGACGACGGTCTCGGATGGTGTATAGCCGGGCGTATCGGCATAGGTGGAGTCAGAGAAGAGGAGCAAGACACCGTTCCGACCCAGCTCGGCGATGCGGATCAGGTCCGGCGGGCCGCCCATGATCGGAGTGTGATCGAACTTGAAGTCGCCGGTGTGGAGCACCATTCCCATCGGCGTTTGGAGCGCAATCGCCGTGGCGTCCGGGATGCTGTGGGTGATGTGGACCCACTCTGCGTTCATCCGGCCGAGCTTCACGTTGTCGCCGGGCTCGACGATACGCATGTCGGTACTGTCCAGGAGGTGGTGCTCATCGAGTTTGTTGGCAATGAGGCCGCGGGTCAGACGGGTGCAGTAAACCGTCGGCATCTTGCCGTTCGAGTGCTTTAGCGCTGGAAGCAGGTATGGCAGCCCACCGACGTGGTCCTCGTGGCCGTGGGTAATCAAGATTCCACGCAGCTTATTCATGCGTTCCTGGACGTAGGTGACATCCGGGATGATCAGGTCCACACCGAGCATGTCCTGGTCCGGGAACATGAGGCCGGCGTCGATCAGGACGAGGTCATCGTTGGTCTCGATGACCATGCAGTTCTTGCCGATCTCTCCAAGGCCGCCGAGCGGGACGGCCCGCAGCCACTCAGGCATGGTCTAGAAGAGGCGGCCCTGTGCCGCCGGCTCCGCCGCTGCAGCAGCCGCACCAACCGCCACCGCCTGCGACTCCCGTACCTTCTCCAGCGCTGCCGGAATACGCGAGAAGTCTTCAATGATGACCTTGCGGAGGTTCCCGGCGTGCAAGGCGGCCGCGGGGTGATAGACGTGGTAGTAGTGTCGCGATCCGAGTCTGCGCAGCGTGCCGTGTACCTTGCTGATCGAGTCCTTCGGAAAGAACCAGGCCATCGAGAAGCGGCCCAATGTCACGATCAGTTTCGGGTCAATCAGCTCGATCTGCTTGAGGAGGTACTTCCGGCAGGCGTCGATCTCGTTTGGGAGCGGGTCGCGGTTGTTGGGTGGGCGGCACTTCACGACGTTTGCGATGTATACGCTGGTGCGATCCCGCCCGATCGTACCTAGAAGCTCGTCGAGGAATTTGCCGGCAGCGCCCACGAATGGGCGCCCTTGCTGGTCTTCATTGAAGCCGGGGCCCTCACCCACGAACATGACATCGGCGTCGAAGGCGCCCTCGCCGGGGACCGCCTGGGTGCGTGTCTTACAGAGGTCGCAGTCCGTACAGGAGCGAATCGCGGCGTTCAGGGACTCTATATCGCTCACTGGGGTGAATAATATGCTGCGACCCGTAAGGGGTCAACGAAAGCCGGGAGTTATCCACTTCGTGGCAAACATGCAAGCAGGGAACATGCAACCATTCGGCCGCGGGAAGCTTGTCGTGCGTCAGCCTGTTTGGGCCCGTGGCCTCTTCGGTTGTACGAAGAAGGCCAGAACCATTCCCAAAACGTACAGCGCGAGCATGGGTGCCATTACCAGCAGCATCGTCACAGGATCTACTGAGGGTGTGATGACGGCGGCAAGCACAGCAATGATGACGACGGCATATCGCCACCACTCGCGCATCTGACCAGCCCGCACGATGTTGAGCCGGCCCAGGTACATGAGGACGATCGGCATCTGGAACGAAAGCCCGGTGAAGAAGAGAAGCCTGATCACGAAGTCGATATAGCTGCTGATACGGATGTTGGGAACAGCGGACTCGTTGTTGAAGTTGAGCAGGAAGTCCAGCGCCGGCGGAAGGGCGATGTAGTAAGCAAAGGCGACCCCGGTAAGAAAGAGAAGGCTGCAGCCAACCACTGTGCCCCACATCCAGACGCGCTCTCGACCCCGCAGCGCGGGTGAGACGAAGCGCAGCGCCTGGAAGACGATGACGGGCATGGCGAGGACGATGCCGCCGAGGAGCGCCACCTTAAAGTACACAGCGAAGTTTTCGAAAGGCTCGATGAACTGCGGCTGGAAGGCCTCACTCTTGTCGCGGGCGGGCTCCTCCAGGTAGTCGATGATGCCTTCCGCGAACACGGCGGCGATGGCAAGCCCGATGCAAACTGCCACTGAGCAGACCATCACACGGTATCGGAGCTCCACCAGGTGCTCCATGAGGGTCAGGTACTTCTCGCCGGGCTCTCTGCGTTCGGGAGCCGGTTCGGGCGGCCTTCGTGGCGGCGCGGAGCGTGCCATTGCTGGTGTCGGCGGTCCTAGTGGCCGGTCCCGTTGGAGTTATCGGGGCGGTTGGCGCGGTCCGGAGGCAGCTCACCGCCCGGTTCGATTATCGGCGTGTCGGCGAGCTTCTTTAACCGGGTGCCTGTTTCCGTGACGACGCCGCGGACTTCGCCGCCGGCCCGCGTCAACTCGCTGGAAACGCGTTCGGCGTCTTTGGCAACGCTGGAGCGCACGTCGTCGAGCTCCTTGCGCATCTCCTCGTATTCCCTGGTCAGTTCCTGGAACTCGGCTCGGAGATCGCTCGTGGCCTCGTTGGCGTACCCGCGCAGCCACTTGATGGCGCGCGCGACCTGTACCGCGAACTCGGGGAAGCGCTGCGGGCCGAGGACGACCACGGCGATGATCGCGATGAGGCCCATCTCCATGGGGCCGACTCCGAAGAAGTTCATATCTATGCAATTATACGCTTGAGGGTCTGATGGCGACTGGTTGCGGCTGCCGCGTCTCGCCCGCGGAGGTCATCGCTGCCCACCCGCCCGGAAGGTTAGAGGAGCGGGGGACACCCCCGCGCCCCCGGCAGAGGAGGCTGCCGCCCCTCTGCACTCCCGCTGACGCTTGGGAGTGAGCGTGGTGTTGTCGCTGAAGTGCCCGGCGCCGGTGCTGTGGCGTGTGGTCGCGGGAGCTTGTCGCTAGAAGCAGCGTGGTTGGCGCGACAGGTCCTTCGCCCGGGACGTCATGGCGTCGAAGGTCGTGATTGGCGGCTCAGGAAATCAGCGAGTGCTGCGCCCAAATGCAAATCCCCCACATTGCGGCGGGGGATCGGATTCGCTAGCGAGAGGCGGGTCTAGTCGTCTTCGGCGCCGTGCTCCTTGATGTAGGTGACGGCGTCCTGTACGGTGGCGATCTTCTCGGCGTCCTCGTCGGAGATCTCGATGGTCTTGCCTTCCTTGGAGAACTCTTCTTCGAGTGACATGATCAGTTCGACCAGGTCCAGCGAGTCAGCGTTCAGGTCTTCAACGAACGAGGTCTCGGGCTTGATCTCGGCTTCGTCCACGCCGAGTTGCTCGGCAATGATTTTGCGCACTCGTTCGAATACGGCTGGCACGGGGGCTACCTCCTGTTAGTCGTCAGCGGGTCGCGAGCACGCTCACGGACCCGAGGACTCCGTTGATGAATTTCGGGGAGTTTTCGCCGCCATATTCCTTGGCTAACTCCACTGCTTCATTGATGGCGGCGCGCATCGGCACCTTATTATCGATGAGGATTTCGTATATCGCAAGGCGAAGGATATTCCGGTCAACGACGGCCAACTGGTCGATCGGGAAGGCCGGCGCCGTGTCCGTGATGACCTTGTCAATCTGTTCGCGGTTGTCAGTCACGCCCTTGACCAACTCCAGCGCGAAGGCCCGCACCTCCGGACCGGCCTTGTATCCGATAAGTATGTTGTCGACCGCCTTCTCGGGCTCGTGGCCGACGGCGTCTAGCTCGAACAGCGCCTGCAGCGCGACGATCCGGCCCTTGTGACGCCTACCGGACATGGCTAGATCCCCAGTCCGCCGTCCACGGAAAGCACCTGTCCGGTGGCGTAGCCGCCTTCCTCAGAGGCGAAGAAGACGACGCAGGCGGCGACATCGGTCGGGGTCCCCATGCGGTCGATCATCAGCCGCTGCTTCACGCCTTCCACGATCTCTTTGCGGATGTCTTTCGTGAGCTCAGTGATGACGAGGCCGGGCATCACAAGGTTCGAGGTGATGTTTCGGGAGCCCATCTCCCGCGCGACTGCGCGGGTGAAGCCGACGAGGCCGGACTTGGCGGCGGCGTAGTTCGCCTGGCCGGCGTTGCCGGCGATCCCGGAGACGCTGCCGATGTTGACGATGCGGCCCCAGCGGCCCTTCATCATCGGGCGCAGGGCGGCCTTCGTGCAGAGGAAGACGGCGCGGAGGTTCATCTCCATCACTTCGTCCCAGTCGGCGAGCGACATACGCAGGATGAGGGTATCGCGGTTGAAGCCGGCGTTGTTGACGAGAATGTCGAGCTTTCCTAACTGCGAAACCGTTTCTTCTACCAGGCGCTCAGTGTCTTCCGGAACGCGGACGTCGGCCTGGATGGTGACAGCCTTCCCGCCTGCGGCAGTGATCTTCCGGTAGAGGTCTTCGGCTTCCGCCTTGCTCTTGTTGTAGTTGATGGCCACGGCTGCGCCGTGCTCGGCGAGGCGGGTGCAGATCTCGCGCCCGATGCCGCGAGAGCCGCCGGTCACAAGAGCGACACGTCCCGTGAGGTCAAACATGGCTGGTCGCTCCGAGGGCGGCTGCCTCATCGAGCGAGACGGCCTCGAGGTTGGGGTTACTGCGCTTTAGCTGCGCGGTGAGGAGCTTGCCGCCGACCTCAACGACGCGGCGGACACCGTTCGCTTCGAGCCAGTCCATCGACTGGTACCAGCGGACGGGCGAGCGGATGTGCTGGGAGAGGTCGGCTGTCAGTTGTTCCGGCGTGGTCAGAGGCTTGGCCGAGACGTTGCCGATGACGGGGATGTGTGGCGGCTGGAAGGTCGCCGCCTGTAGTGCTACGGCGAACTGGCTGGCCGCGTCCTCCATCAGCGTGGTGTGGAAGGCGCCTGAGACGTTTACTGGCAAACCGCGTCCGCCACGCTCCCTGGCGAGGGCGCAGGCACGCCCGACGGCTTCGTGGGAGCCGCCGACGACGGTCTGCGTGGGGCCGTTGTAATTGGCGACTTCCGCCCCGGCTTCGTCGCAAAGGGCTTCGACGGTGGCTTCGTCGAGGCCGACGACAGCGGCCATCGTGCCGACGGTGGCCGCGCCCATCAGGCGTCCGCGCTCGCGGACGAGGCGGACGCCGTCGTCCAGAGAGAGGGAGTTGGCAGCAACGAGGGCCGTGTACTGACCGAGCGAGTGGCCGGCGACGAAGGCGGGGCGAGAAGTGATTGCGCCGCTTTCAATTGCGGCGGCGAAGACAGCGAGGGCAGTGGCGAGGAGGGCGGGCTGGGCGTTTTCGGTGCGTGTCAGTTCGTCCTCGGGGCCATTTGCGCAAAGGTCGGACAGCGGGAAGCCGATGATACGGTCCGCTACGGCAAAGACTTCTCGGGCAGCGGCGGATGCGGCGAGGACTTCGCCGCCCATGCCTGCTTTCTGGCTGCCCTGGCCGGGAAAGACGAAAGCAAGGGACTGGTCTACCGGGAGTTCCAGGAGGCGCTCTGAGATGCTGGCCGCGGGGGAGTGCGCCGGATCCATAAGATCAGGCGTGAACTGCTTCGGTCTCTCGTGTCAGACGGCCGAAGTGGCAGTCCGGATTGGGGCAGCGCCCGAATTCGTCAAGACGCGTGCGGCAGAAGGTGCAATGGGTGGAGTCCCAGTAGATGAAGTAGGTGACGGCCGCCGCGAGCGCCAGCAGCAGACTCAGCGGAGGCAGTATGAAGATGCCGCGTTTCATTGCAAGGCGAGTATAGCACTCCGCGCGCTAGGCGCCGGGAACCGTCGGTCGTTTCTCGCGGCCGACAGCCAGGACGTCGCGGCCGCGATAGGTGCCGCAGGTGGGGCAGGCGCGGTGCGAGATCTTGGGGCTGCGGCACTGCGGGCAGGCGGTCAGCCCGGGCAGTTTCAGACGGATGTGATGGCGCCGCATTCCTCGCTTTGATGTAGCTGTCTTCTTCTTGGGGAGTGGTGCCATCTCTATTGTCCTTCCGTGGATTCCGTGTTCAGTCCGGCCAGCGCGCTCCAGCGCTCGTCCTTTGGTTGCTCACATTCGTGCGGGCCGGCGTTGAGATCGGCTCCGCAGACGGGGCATAGCCCCGCGCAGTCCGTCCTGCAAAGAGGCTTGGCTGGCTCGTACATCAGGATATATTGCCGCAGCGCCTCCCGCAAATCGAGCTCGAAGCGAGGGTTGACGCGGAACGTGTCTTGTTCTTCAGAGGGATCGATGTGCACGGGAGCGCCGGTGTTGGCGTCGACCAGCGGAACGTACTCCTCTTCGAAGTCGACGGTCACCGGCGTCTCCACCGGCTTCAAGCAGCGGGAGCATTCTTCATCGATGGTTGCGATCGCGTGAACTTTCGCGAGGAGGCCGCGATCTGTCCTGAGGAACCGCACGGTGCCCGAAACATCGCGGAAAGAAAGATCGCCGGCTTTTACTTCTCGCTCGTTGAGTTCGTACTCGTTGGTGGCGCCGATATTCTGGCGGAGTTCGCGGAGGACGTTGAACAACATGTCGATGATCTCTGGAAAGTCAGTGTCAAAGTGATTCTCTTAGCGGATAAAAAAACCGCCGATTTGGGTTGCAAGGGCGGTACCTCAAGTCTATAATCCCGCTCGCAGAGTTGTCCATCCGTCCCCGGATCGACGTGCTCTCTTTATTATGGCTGCTGTCGCTGACCTTTTGTCCTTGCAGGATATCGACCTCGAACTCGATAAAGAAATCGCCAGGCTCTCCGAAATCGAAGAAGCCCTTGGTGAGTCCGAAGAACTGACCCAGGCGCGGGCAACTTCCGAAGAGAAGACCGCAGCGGTGCATGCCTTGCGAGTTGAGCAGAAAGACCTGGAGCTCTCCGCAGACGAAGTGCGGAACAAGGCCGCAGAGATCGAGAAGAAGCTCTACAGCGGAGCGGTGAAGAACCCGAAGGAGTTGCAGGACCTGGACGCTGACCTCAAGTCGTTACGCGAAGAGACGAAGCGGCGCGAAGAGAAAGTGCTCGGTGTCCTGGTCCAACTGGAAGACGTGGAAGCAGAGCTGGCAACGGCCACGGAATCACTGAATGCGATCGAAGGCGAGTGGCGCAGCGGCCAGGACTCCATGCTGGAGGAGAAGGGGCGGCTGGAGCCGGAAGTGGAGCGTTTGAGGGTGCTGAGGGAGCAGGAGGCTACCCACTTTGAGCGCTCTCTCATCAAGCTGTACGACCTGCTGCGGGAGCGCCGGGGAGGGCGGGCTGTCGCCCGCGTTGAGCGGGGCATGTGCCAGGGTTGCCGCATCAGCCTGCCAATGTCGATTATCCAGCGGGCACGGACGGCAAATGGCGTCGTCCAGTGTGTCAGCTGTGAGCGGATTCTCCTCTTTACATAGATATGCGCGCGATAGGGTACTTCAGGGAGACCAAGGGCCGCAGCCTCATCGACCAGAACGAGGCGTTCATCGCCTTCTGCAAGGAGAACGGCTTCGAGGCGGCGGCCACATTCCTGGACGGCAGCGGCAACGGCGATCTTTCCGGTTTCCGCCAGATGATCGAGTTCGCCCGCCAGCAGGAAGGCCAGGGCTTCCTGCTGCTGGTGGTGCCTGACCTGCTGACGCTCGGGTCCAGCCCCGTTGAGGCAGCGCGGCGCTACTTCCAACTGGCGAGCCTGCAGATACCGATCGTCGGCATGTTCGACGGCAACGAAATCTCGGCGGCACTCCTCGAGACATGGGCTGCGGCCCGAACGAACGGGAGCGTTGGCGACAAGGTAAAGGCGGCGATGCGCAAGAAGGCCGTCCGAGGCGAGGCCCTGGGGCGACCGCCGTATGGTTACAAGGTCGGGCCGAAGCGGCGCCTGGTGGTAATCCCGGAAGAGGGCGCGATCGTCCGCTACATCTTCCGCCTCTACCTGAAGGATGAACTCGGAATCCGACGAATCGCGCGCCGCCTGAACGAAGAAGACCTGCGGACGCGACGGGGTGGCCTCTGGAGCATGGTCACGGTCCGCGACATCCTGCGCAATCGGGCATACGTCGGGACGTATTCGCGGTTCGGCGTTCGCGTGCCGGCCAGTCACGCACCGCTCATTTCCGGGGACGACTTCCAGCGTGTGCAGGCGCGCCTTGATGAACGCAAGCCATCGAGCGCAACCCGGCAGGTGTCGCCGTTTCTGCTTTCGGGCTTCACGTACTGCGGCTACTGCGGGAACAAGATGATCGGCGTCACCCGCAAGCAGAAGTGGACTCGCGGGGACGGATCCGAGCGAACAGCAAACTACCGCTACTATCAGTGTGAGTCCCGGACGAACCGCAGCCTTTGCGACTACCACACCAAGCGAGCCGAGAAACTCGAGAAGCAGGTCTACCAGGAACTGTACTCGGCCTCGCTGCCGATGAACGGGAACGGTCATACCGACCCCGAGACCGCGATTAGCCGCCTGCGTGACCGTGTAAGGCGCCTCGACAAGCGGCTCGAACAGTATCTGGACGCTGCTGCAGGCGGCACCCTCAACCCGGAGAAGCTGCAGTCGGCGGCCGTGGCTATCGCTACCGAACAGATGCAACTGGAAGAGCGCCTGCTGGAGGCGAACCGAGCCGTGCAAGAACACGCAGGCGAGGAAGAGCGGCGGAAGGCGCTGGAGAAGACGCTGCGGCGGCTGCGCGAGGAATGGGACCAGCTGCCGTTCGCGGAGAAGCAGGAGCTACTGAGGGAAGCGGTCGAGCGAATAACCGTCAGCGACGACGAGATTCAGCTGGCACTGCGGTCTTAGCTTGGCCGGCAAGTGGGTGGTCTATGCCGACGGGGCCTCCCGCGGTAACCCTGGCCCGGCCTCCATCGGCGCGGCTGTCTTTGACGAAACCGGACGCGAGGTATACAAGGTCTCGCGGCGCCTGGGCCGGGCCACCAATAACGAGGCGGAGTACCAGGCGGCGATCGCCGGGCTAGAGGCGGCGCTCGGCCTCGGTGGGGGAGACGTGGAGCTGCGGATGGACTCGGAGCTGATCATCCGGCAACTCCAGTTCCGCTATAGAGTCCGCAATGAGCGGCTGCGGCCGTTCTTCAACCGGATCGTGGAGTTGCGCAACAAGTTTGATTCGTTTTCTGTGACTCATGTGCCGCGGGAGAAGAACAAGAGGGCGGATGAGCTGGCGAACCTAGCGCTGGATAGCGGGACGGATATCGGGTAAGCGGGTCGCTGCCGCTGGCTGACCCATCGAGGCGTTGTCGCTGCCCACCCACCCGCCCGAGAGGTTGGTGGGGGACACCCCCACACCCCCGGCACAGGGGCTTTCTGCCCCTCTGCACTCCCTGCTTTCGCTCTTAGCAAGGGCATCTGAGCGCCGAATGGTAAAATGGATGTGCTTCAGCAGGCCGGGTGACCGCTCGCCTCGGCGAGAGGAAGGTCCGAGCTCCTCACGGGCAGCGCGCTGGGTAATACCCAGGGTCCGCTTTCGGCGGGTACGGAAAGTGGCACAGAAACATACCGTCCTTCCCTGCAACGCGGAAGGACAAGGGTGAAATGGTGGGGTAAGAGCCCACCGGGCGGTCAGCGATGACCGCGCCGGCCAAACCCCGCGCGGAGCAAGGCCAAATAGGAGGCTGCTAAGGGCGCCCGGCCCAACGCCTCGGGTTGGCCGCACGAGACCCCGGGCAACCGGTGTCCTAGATAGATGGTCACCGTCCTTCCCCGGAAGGATACAGAACTCGGCCTACAGGCCTGCTGAAGCCGAACTCTTACTGGTCTTCGTGCTGGTGGGTCTGACTCTTCTGACGGTTCTTGAGCTGCGCGTGCCTGAACCAGAGGGGAACGAAGATGAGCAGTGCGAGGACTATCAGGATCAGGTCGCGCGAGAACCACACGGCGACCCCGAGGCCCAGCCCAAGCAGGACGGCAACAACCCGCAAGATCCACAGATCCTGTGCAACGTCCGGAGCTTCGTCATCCCACTCCCAAATCTGCTTTGGCGGTTCGTTGCCTTGGTTCCGCTGAGACCACCACAGCGAAACAGCTATGTACGAGGCGATGATGATGGATAGCCAGGCCCAGTACATTGCGGCTCGCGACAGATCGAGCATTAACGTGACGACAACCAACGTTGGCAGCAGTACGGCCAGATAGATCATAGTTACGCGAAGCGGTAGCAACTTGACCTCCGGGTTATAGACGCCTGACTGTCCGTTACGTTTCGCGTGGAAAACCCGATTCCAGCAGAAATGCTGCCACCACGGAGGCGGTCAACGTTCGCTACTGGTGGTTTTCAGCAACTCGCTTCCGCAGCCGCCCGCGGACGTCGTCGCTGCCCACCCGCCCGCCCGTGAGGTATTTGGAGCGCGGGACGCCCCCGCGCCCCCGGCAGAAGGGCGGAGCCCCTCTGCGCTCCCCGTTTGCGTAATCGGGCTGAGCAATCGATATCCGATTCCGGCAGCGTCCCTACAGCGTTACCCTAACGGCATGCTTCTCCGTGACTTAACCGTTCATACCGACGGCCGCCTGATCGGCGACGGCGATATCGAGATCACTTCGATTGAGTACGACTCACGAACGGTCCGGCCGGGCGCGCTCTTCGTAGCCGTGCCGGGGTACAAGACGGACGGACACACGTATTTGGGCCGGGCGCTGGAGCAGGGTGCTCAGGCAGTGGTTGTTCAGAAAGACCACGAGGCGCACTGGCGGGCGATAGTGGAGGAGGGCGGCGCGGACGTCCTACTGCTGGATGACTCGCGGGCTGGGCTCGCCCGGCTGAGCGCGGCGTTTTACGGCTTTCCGGCGCGCAAGCTCGGTGTTATCGGCATTACAGGCACGGACGGCAAGACGAGCCTCGCGCACCTGGTTGCGCATGTGCTGAACAGCAGCGGTCGAAAGGCAGGTCTGATCAGCACCGCCGAGTGCCGCATCGGCGACGAGCTTTTGCCCGACACTGGGCGCTTCACGACGCCGGAGGCGCCGCAGGTGCAGGGGATGCTGGCGCAGATGGTGGAAGCGGGCTGCAAGTGGGCGGTGATCGAGGCGACGTCGCATGGGCTTGCCTTACATCGCGTGGATGAGTGCGAGTACGACATTGCCTGCCTCACCAACATCGGCGCCGACCACCTCGACTTCCACGGCAGCCGGGAGGAGTACATCGCGGCCAAGGCGCGGCTGTTCGAGATGCTGGACCGGTCAGCCGACAAGGGCATCACCAAGACCGCCGTCCTCAACAGTGACGACCCGTCTCTCGAGCGCTTCGAAAACACTACGAGTGCCGTCGTGGTGAAGTACGGCAATTCGGGACTTGCCGACGTCCGCGCATCTGATGTGGCTGCGGGCGGCTGGTCGGTCCGCTTCCGAATGCATGCGCCGGGCGGCGAGCGTGATGTCCGTTTCCCGAAGCCGGGCGCGTTCAACGTGTCGAATGCCCTGGCAGCGACCGGCGTCGCACTCTCCGCAGGCGTCTTACTGGACGAGATCGGTCCCGCGCTCGAATCGTGGCCGGGGGCGCCTGGGAGGATGGAGTTCATCGAGGAAGGGCAGCCGTTCACGGTGCTGGTGGACTTCGCGCATGCTCCGGAATCGCTGGAGAGGGTGCTGGCGCTGCTGCGGGAGACGGTACGCGGGCGTCTTATCGCTGTCTTCGGGTGCATCGGCGAGCACGATCGGGAACGAAGGCCGGGTATGGCGAAAGTCACGGCTAAGCTGGCTGACTATACCTTCATCACTGACGACAATCCGTACTCAGAGGACCGCGACGCCATCCTTCAGGACATCGCTGAGGGGCTGCGGGCAGCCGGCAAGCGCGAGGGGCATGACTTCAGCGTGGTGCCGGACAGGCGGGAGGCGATCTCCCAGGCGATCTCGATGGCTGTGGACGAAGATGCGGTGTTGCTGGCCGGGAAGGGGCATGAACGCGAGGTACACCTGGGGGACACGTCCTATCCGTGCGATGACCGCGAGGTCTCTCGGCAGGTGCTACGGGGCCTGGGTTACTCGAAGCGGCGATGAGCCTGATCTGGACCGAGAACAAAACTAAGTGTCGTTCCCCCCTTTCGGGGGCTTGCCTGTATCTGGTAATATGCAGCGCAGGAAAGGAGGTGATGTGAATGGATTTACATATAGGCCGTAGGCCTGTCCATTCGCACCGCCACCTCGTAGAGGTGTTGGTGTAAATCTATAGGCCGGGCCTACGAGCCTGACCTGGGGAGCCGGTCCGCGAGGGCCGGCTCTTCATTTTGCGCGGCGGGGGCTCTGCGGCTCGCTGCCGCCGACTGACCCTTCGAGAGGCGGTGGCTGCCCGCCCGCGCGCCCGAGATGTTGGGTGGGGGACACCCCCACACCCCGGCAGAAGGGGCTGCGCCCTCGAAGCACTCCCGGCTGTCGGTGCTGTCTCCGATACCCTGTCCCCTGTACCCTTACGGACATGTGGTTGGATCTGCCTGCGCTGGAGTCGGCGCTCGACACGGAGTTCGTTGGGCGGCGGCTGATCTACCTGACGAGCACGACTTCGACGATGGACGTGGCGCGGGCGGAGGCGGAGGCCGGCGCGCCGGAGGGGACGATTGTAGTCGCGGAGGAGCAGACGGCGGGACGTGGGCGTTTCGGGCGGGAGTGGGTATCGCCTGCGGGAAAGAACATCTATGTGACGATCTTGCTCCGTCCGACAGCGGATCGGCTCAGGCGGCTGAGCATGCTTTCGCCTCTAGCCGTGGCGCTGGCGGTTGAGGAAGCGACGGGCATGGCGGCGCAGATCAAGTGGCCGAATGATGTGCTGCTGTCCGGGCGGAAGGTGAGCGGGATTCTCATCGACACGGAGCTTGCCGGCGCTGAGCCGCGTTACGCGCTGGATGGGATCGGGATTAACGTAAACTTTGATATTCCGGCGGATTCGGAGATCGCGGAGATAGCGACCAGTGTGAAGACTGAACTTGCGCGTGAGACGGCCCGGGAACCGATTCTCGCTTCTCTGTTGAACCGGATCGAGAAGCTGTACGAGCAGGAGGACGGCGAGGCGGTGCGATCAGCGTGGAGGAACCGCCTCGAGACGCTGGGCAAGCAGGTGCGGCTGGCGTTCCACGGTGAGGTGCACGAGGGGCTGGCGGAGGATGTGGATGCGGAGGGGAATCTTGTGCTGCTGCGGGCGGATGGGACGCGGCATTCGTATGCGGCGGGGGAGGTTAGTTTACGGGGGCCGGACGAGTAGTCCGCTGCCGTTCGCGCCTGACGGCGCAGGGCGAGCGCCACTCGCCCGTTGGTGGCCGGTAGTAGCGTTGGCCCGCCCCAGATCCTTTCAGGATGACAAGAGGCGGGTCGATAACTTCGGAAGTGACTGGAGGGATGCGACTCGCTGCCGCGTCTCGCCCGCGACTGGCATCGCTGCCCACCCACCCGCCCGGGAGGTATTT
>Ga0187892_10006645_pt1 | contig 17045 bp, 21 predicted proteins | sample MA1701073metaG_FD_139345 | JGI IMG/M metagenome (GOLD analysis project Ga0187892, IMG submission 139345) | Bio-ooze microbial communities from a basaltic lava cave in the Kipuka Kanohina Cave System on the Island of Hawaii, USA - MA170107-3 metaG ... | reverse complement strand
CTCGTCCGCCGTGATCTGGTTGGCGAGGGTGAACACCGAGCTCTCGATGAACTCGATCAGGCCCTCGTACATCTGCGCCTTGGAGGCGAAATGGCGGTACAGCGCGGCCTCGGAGACCGCTAGCTTCCCGGCGAGCGCGGCGGTGGTGATGCGCTCCCACTTCGGCGCCTCGAGCATCTGCGCGAGGGCTTTCAGGATCTCGAGCCGGCGTTCGCCTTTGGCGCGTGGCATCAGGGGCGGATTCTACGCGGCAGTTCGGTGACCGAGGAGATGCGCAGATCCACGTAGGGCACGCGCCGGCCGACCGGGCTTACCCAAACCGTTGACATCCCAAGGCGATGCGCGGCGCGCAGGTTGTCGAGGATGTCGTCGATCAGCGCGCACCGCCGAGCGTCGAGTTTGTGCCTGCGGAGCAGGCGGTGAAAGCCCCAGGGGTGGGGCTTGCCGCGGTAGCCGGTGTCCTCGATCGTGTACACCGCGTCGAAGTAGCGGCGCAAGCCTATAGCCCGAAGCACGTCGTCTACGTACCGGCGCGGCGCGTTGGAGAACACGAGCTTCGCGCCGCCGAGGCGAACCAGCGCGTGCTTGAGCGCGTTCTCGTGCACCACCATGCCGGCGAGCTCGGGGAAGACATGGGTCTCGGCGAGGAAGTGCCGGGGGTCGGTGCCGTGGTGGCGCACCAGCCCGCGCAGCGTGGTGCCGTAGCGCAGCCAGAAGTCGCGCCGCATGCGGCTCGCGCCTTCGTCGTCCAGCCCGAATTGCCGCTTCAGGAACTCCTGGATCTGGGTGTGCATCGACGGGAAGATATGCACCCGCGCGTCGTGCAGCGTGTTGTCGAGGTCGAAGATCCACACCCGCCGCGACGGCGGCAAGCCTGCGATGCGCACCGCTATTTGCTTCGGATCAGAGTGCCGACGCCCTGGTCGGTCAGAACCTCGAGCAGCAGGGCATGGGGGACACGCCCGTCGATGATGTGCACGCTCTTCACGCCGCTGCGCGCGGCGTCGAGCGCCGAGCCGATCTTGGGCAGCATGCCGCCGGAGATGATGCCCTTGCCCACCAGGTCGTCGACCTTCTTCGGCGTGAGCCCGGTCAGCAGCTTGCCGTTCTTGTCGAGCACGCCCGGGGTGTTGGTGAGCACCACCAGCTTCTCGGCGCGCAGCACCTCGGCCAGCTTGCCGGCGACCAGGTCGGCGTTGATGTTGTAGGTCGTGCCGTCGCGCCCGGTGCCGATCGGCGCCACCACCGGGATGAAGCCCGACGCCTGCAGCGCCTCGATCACCGCCGGGTCGATCGACTCGACCTCGCCGACCTGCCCCAGGTCGACGTTGCCGTTCTCCTTCGACGGCAGGGTCATCTTGCGCGCGTGGATGAAGGCGCCGTCCTGCCCGGTGAGGCCGACGGCCTTGCCGCCCGCCTGGTTGACGAGCTCGACGACCTCCTTGTTCACCTGGCCGCCGAGCACCATCTCGACCACGTCCATGGTCTGGGCGTCGGTGACGCGCATGCCCTGCACGAACTCGCCCTTGATGCCCAGGCGCTGGAGCAGCTGCTCGATCTGCGGCCCGCCGCCGTGCACCACCACCGGGTTCATGCCGACGAGCTTCAGCAGCACCACGTCGCGCGCGAAGGAGCTTTTCAGCTCCTCGTCGGTCATCGCGTTGCCGCCGAACTTGACCACGATGGTCTTGCCGTGAAAGCGCTGGATATACGGCAGCGCCTCGGCGAGGATGCGGGCCTTCTCGGCCGCCTCCGGACTGTGGATGAGGGGGGCGTTCATGCGCCCCCCGATACTACAGAAAAACCTACTGGATCGTGATCTGCTTGCGCGCCGCCGCCGCCTTCTTGGGCAGCTTGAGCTCCAGGACGCCGTCGCGGAACTTGGCCTCGGTCTTGGCCTCGTCCACTTCCTGCGGCAGCGCGAAGCTGCGCGTCACCTTGCCGTAGCTGCGCTCGGTGTGCAGCACACGCTCGTCGTGCGCGACTTCCTTCTCGCGCTTCACCTCGGCGGTCAGCGTGACTTCCGCGCCGTCGATGGTGACCTGGATGTCTTCCTTGCGCACGCCGGGCAGCTCGGCGGTGACGGTGTAGGCGCCGTTCTTCTCGGCGACGTCCACCTTCATGCCGCGCCCCGGGTAGGCCACCGGCCGCACGAGAAAGCCATTGAACAGGTCGTCCACCAGATCATCGAAGCGAGTGATATTTGCCATCCTGCATCTCCTTTCTGAATCGGTACCCGAGAGGTAGGGGCGGCGGGAAAAGTTTCAAGCCCCTTGTAAAATCGGCAGAACGCCCCAATGAACGACTTTCGCTCCCAGGTCGAACGCGAGCGCGCGTATCTCGTGCGCTACGCCAGCCTGCAGCTGCGCGACGCGCACGCCGCCGAGGACGCGGTGCAGGAGACTCTGGTCGCGGCGCTCGCCGGGGAGGCGGGCTTCCAGGGCCGCTCGAACCTGCGCACCTGGCTCACCGGGATCCTCAAGCACAAGATCATGGACAGCCTGCGCCGCTCGCTGCGGGAGGCGACCCTGCTGCCCGACGAGGCCGACACCGCCGAGCTCGAGCGGCTGTTCGACGCGCGCGGCCACTGGATCGACGCCCCGGGGGCCTGGGCCGACCCCGACGCCGCGCTCGAGCAGAGCCGCTTCTTCGCCGCGCTCGAGGCCTGCCTGGCGCGCCTGCCGCAGAAGATCGCGCAGGCCTTCATGATGCGCGAGCACCTGGGCCTCGAGACCGGCGAGATCTGTAAGGAACTCGCCATCACGCCGACGCATTGCTGGGTGCTGCTGTATCGCGCGCGCATGGCGCTGCGCGAATGCCTCGACAAGGAATGGTTCGGGAACCAATGATCCTCTCGTGCAAGGAAGTGACGCGCCTGGTGTCGCAGGACATGGACCGCCGGCTGCCGTTCGGCCGGCGCGTGGCGCTGCGCGTGCATTTCGCGATCTGCCAGGGCTGCACCAACTTCAGCCGGCAGATGGCCTTCCTGCGCAAGGCGGTGAACCAGCTTGGATCAAAAACCCCCTGACGCTCGCTGCGCGAGTTGCGGCGCGTCGTTCCACTGCGGCAGGAACGAGCCGCAGTGCTGGTGCGCGAGCCTGCCCGCCCTGACGCCGGTCCCGGGCCGCGCCTGCCTGTGCCGCAAATGCCTCGAGGAAGAGCTTAAAGAACGAACCTAGCCAGGTCCTCGTCCTTCGCCAGCTCGGCGAGCTTGGCGTCGACGTAGCGCGCGTCGATCAGCACCGGCCCGGAGTGCCGGGTGGCGTCGAAGGAGATCTGCTCGAGCAGCTTCTCGAGCACCGTGTAGAGCCGCCGCGCGCCGATGTTCTCGGTCTTCTCGTTCACCTGGAAGGCGAGCTCGGCGATGCGCCGGATCGCCTCGGGGCGGAACTCGAGCTGCACGCCCTCGGTGGCGAGCAGCGCCTGGTACTGCTTCACCTGGCTCGCGTCGGTCGCCACCAGGATGCGCTCGAAGTCCTCGACCGAGAGCGGGTCGAGCTCGACGCGGATCGGGAAGCGGCCCTGCAGCTCCGGGATCAGGTCGGAGGGCTTGGCGAGGTGGAACGCGCCCGAGGCGATGAACAGGATGTGGTCGGTCTTCACCATGCCGTGGCGCGTCGAGACCGTGGTGCCCTCGACCAGCGGCAAGAGATCCCTCTGCACGCCCTGCCGCGACACGTCGGCGCCCGCGACCTCGCCGCGGCTCGTGATCTTGTCGATCTCGTCGAGGAACACGATGCCGTTCTGCTCCGCGTTCGCCAGCGCGCGCGCCTTCAGCTCGTCGTCGTTCACCAGGCGCGCCGCCTCCTCCTCGGTCAGCACCTGCGCGGCCTCGCGGATCTTCATGCGCCGCAGCCGCCGCCGCCCGCCGCCGAGGCCGGCGAGCATGCCCTGGATCTGCGTGGTGAGCTCCTCCATGCCGGGCGGGGCGAGGATCTCCATCTGCGGCTGGCTCGCCGCGACCTCGATGTCGATCTCCTTGTCGTCGAGCTCGCCCTCGCGCAGCTTCTTGCGGAATTTCTGGCGGGTGGGGCTTTCCTCGCCTTCTTTCAGCCCGCCCACCAGCACATCCAGGATCCTGTCCTCCGCCGCCTCCTCGGCGCGCGTGCGCACGCGGCGCGTGGCCTGCTCCCGCGTCTGCTTGACGCTGATCTCGACCAGGTCGCGCACGATGGTGTCGACGTCGCGCCCGACGTAGCCGACCTCGGTGAACTTGGTGGCCTCGACCTTGATGAACGGCGCGTCGGCGAGCCGCGCCAGGCGCCGCGCGATCTCGGTCTTGCCCACGCCGGTCGGACCGATCATCAGGATGTTCTTCGGCGTGATCTCGGTGCGCATCGGCTCGGCCACCTGCTGGCGGCGCCAGCGGTTCCGCAGCGCGATCGCCACCGCGCGCTTGGCTTTCCCCTGCCCCACGATGTACTTGTCGAGCTCGTGGACGATTTCCTGCGGCGTCATGCCGCTCATTCGAGGGTCTCTATGCTGATCTGCTGGTTGGTATAGATGCAGATCTCGCCCGCAATGGCGAGCGACTTGGCGACGATCTCCTTCGGCGGCAGCGCGGAATTTTCGAGCAGCGCCCGCGCCGCGGCCTGCGCATACGGCCCGCCCGAGCCGATCGCGATGATGCCGTGCTCGGGCTCGAGCACGTCGCCGATGCCGGTGATGATCAGCGAGCGCTCCTTGTCGGCCACCGCGAGCATCGCCTCCAGGCGCCGCAAGATCCGGTCGGTGCGCCAGTCCTTGGCGAGCTCCACCGCCGCGCGCATCAGGTTGCCCTGGTGCTTGTCGAGCTTCGCCTCGAAGCGCTCGAACAGCGTGAACGCGTCGGCGGTGCCGCCGGCGAAGCCGGCGAGGATGCGGTCCTGGTACAGGCGCCGCACCTTGCGCGCGCCGCCCTTGAGCACCACCTGGCCGAGCGTCACCTGGCCGTCGCCGCCGAGCGCGACGGCCGCGCCGCGGCGAACCGAAAGAATGGTGGTGCCGTGCAGTTGTTCCATTGGGGAGCCTGGAAATGAGAAGCAAAGATGAGGCCGGCAAGGCGGAATTGCAATCCCTCCGGCCTATTCGTCAGCCTTGCGGTGGTGTCCCACGGAATACCAGGAATGGCGCAATGCCCGGCACGCCCATCGCGCACGCTTAGTCATGCAGCCATGATCCGAGAGCGCCTATGGTTGTAATTCCGACCGCGATCAATCCGATCTGCCACCACAGCTCCTCGCGGCGATTCTGGCGATGAAGGTGGGGGATCAGGTCCGCGACCGCAATGTAGATGAAGCATGCCGCCGCCAGCGCAAGGGCGTACTGCACCAGCGGCTGCGCATAATCGAGCACGAGGTATCCGAGCACGCCGCCCGCAACCGAAGCCAGGCTGACCGCGAGGTTCAAGAGCAGCGCGCGCGAGCGCGCGTAGCCCGCGTGCAGCAGCACCATGAAATCGCCGATCTCCTGCGGGATCTCGTGCACCATGACCGCGAGCGTGGTGGTGAGGCCGAGCCTGAAGTCAGCCAGGAACGCGGCCGCGATCAGCACGCCGTCGACGAAGTTGTGAAACGCGTCGCCCGTCAGGATCAGCAGCCCCGAAGGCTTGCGCAGGCCGTGGCCGTCGTCCTCGTGGCTGTGGCGCCAGAGCGCCGCCTTCTCCAGCAGGAAAAACGCCAGGATGCCGGCCAGCACGACGCCGAACAGCGCTCCCGCGTCAGCCGCTTTCTCGAACGCCTCGGGCAGCAGGTCGAGAAACACCACGCCGAGCAGCACCCCGACGGAATAGCTCACCATGCGCGGCACCCAGCCGGCGAGTAGCGTGTAGGCGACCGACGCGGCGAGCAGCATGCTCAGCGCGCCTCCGGCGAGACTGGCGCCGATGATCCAGAGGAGAGGCGCGTCCACCTAGCGGCTCTGCATACAGTCGGCGCACAAGCCCTTCACGGTCAGATCGATCTCCTGCGGCCGGTAACCGGACGGTAGAGGGACCGTGCGCGCGGCCACTGCGGTCTCGAGGCAGGTCACCTCGCCGCAGTCGTTGCATTTGAAGTGCGCATGCTGCTGCGCGTGCGCCTCCCCGGCGGCGTTGAAGCGCCATACGCGATCGTCGCCCGCGATCCTGTGGGCCAGCCCGCGGGCCACCAGCCATTCCAGCACGCGGTAGATCGTCACGCGGTCGATGCCGAGGGCGCGTTTCACTTGCCGCTCGATCTCGTGGTGCGTGAGCGCGCGCCGGGCCGCGAGCAGCACGGCGAGGACCTCGATGCGCGGGCGGGTCGCGCGCGTCGCGACGTCGCGCACGAGAGCTTCCGAGCGATCGTAGAACCGCGCGGGTATTATCTGCAACTCAGTTGCATTATCGGCCGAAACCCCAAAGGATCCGATCTCGAACGATTACCTCACTTGGATTCGACGGCGTCGTTTAGCCGGTAGAACACGCCCGTCGGGTCGTCCTTCAGCACTTCGAGCTTGCCCGTGAGGACGAAGATGTCGAAGCCGTACTTGACCGGCTGTTTCGACTTCACCTCGACCATGCTCTCCGGGCCGCCCGGCATGCAGAAGGAGCAGGTCTGCGGCATCGCCGTCAGCACGAAATGCGTCTGCTTGTCGCCCATCTGCAGCGGCAGCATGAAGCCCTGCACCTTGATCTGCCGGTTGTTGAGCGCGGCGACCTCGGCGGAGAACTGCGGCACGTAGCGGTCCTTCATCCTGACGAGCTCGACCTGCGACAGCAGCTTCCAGGACACCACGTCCTTGCGCTCGGGCAGCAGGGTGAACGTGCCCGGATCCACCGGCGGAACCTGTTGCTGTGCGAGGGTGCCTTGGGCCGGCAGTGCAACCCACAACGCGAGGATCAGTGTCCGTGCAAGCATTGGTTCGTCCTCAATGTTGTCCGTGCTTCATGCCGCAGTATTTGCCGATTCCCAACCCTTTGCAATCCTTGCGCAACTGGTCCAGGCAGACCTTCTCGGACTTGCCGCCTTCCAGGCATCGGGCCGCCCCCTCGTGAACGGCGGCGAGGGCGCGGTGGCGCTTCGCGTCCTCCTTCAGCTCCTTGTCGCCATGCTTTTCCGCCTGGGCAAGCAGCGCACCGGGCAGCGATGTCGCGCCAACCATCAGAATCAGAAGAAGAAATCTCATATCACCCTCGTGCAAGCGTACGCGAAACGTCGGTGCGGTAGGCGCGCCACGCGGGCAAAAGGGCGGCGATGACGCCTACGCCCAAGGCCACGGCGACCAGCCACAGCTCCTCGGGGCGCCATTCTAGGCCGGTCACCGCATGTTGCTGCTGGGTTTCCAGCCAGAGGCCGAGGAGCGAGGTGAGCGCGTGGCCAAGCGCCAGGCCGATCAGCGCACCCACCAGCGCGAGGACCACTCCCTCGGTCATCAGCAGCCCGAACAGCCGGCGCGGCGAGGCCCCCAGCGTACGCATGACGGCGAGCTCGTAGCGGCGCTCCTCGAGCGCGGTGTACAGGGCGATGAATACCGAGAGCGCCGCCGCGACGATCAGCACGATGGCGAACGCGCGCAGCGCTTCGACGCCGACGCCGACGATGCGGAACAGGCGCGCGGTCTCGTAGGCCGGCGAGGCGGCCTGCATCTCGGTTTGCGAGTTGATGCTGCGCGGCAGCGTCGCCGCCGCGAGCGGCGAGCCGTATTGCAGGAGCACCACCGTCACCTCGCGGTCCTCGGCAAGCGCCTTGCGGTCTTGCTCGTCCTGCGGCCCGTGCTCTTCCTCGTGCACCTGCCAGACGCTTTCGATGCTGGTGAGCACAAGTCGATCGAGCACGCTGCCGCTCGGCGCGAGTATTCCCACCACGTCGTACGGCGCCGCGCCGTGCTCTTCGCCCTGGCCGGTGACGCCGTGCGCTCCGGCGAAGCGCTCGCCGATGCCGACGCGGGTGCGCGCGGCGACCTCGGCGCCGAGCACCACTTCCATCGACTTCTGCCACAGCCGTCCGGCGGCGAGCCTGGCGCCGTAGTGCTCGAGGTACTCGTGCCCCGCGCCGACGATGCGGTAGCCCTTCCAGCCGTCGCCGAGGGCAAGCGGCATCGATTTCTTGACGAGGCGATTCTTGCCGAGCTCCTGCGCAGCGGCGAGCGGGATGTTCCCGGTCGGCGCGTCGGCGTGGTAGATGCCCGACAGGATGAGCTGCATCGGGCTGCCCTTCGCGCCGACGACGAGGTCGATGCCGCGCGCGTCGCGCGTCATGCGTTCTTCGAGCTGGCTCACGGCAAGCAGGAGCAGCACGATCGTGCCGACGCCCAGCGCCAGCAACAGCAGGCTGAGCGCGGTGTTCAGCGGCCGCGCGCGCAGGTAGCTCGCCGACAGGGTCGCCAGATTCATGCCGAAAGATCCAGCCGCTGGTCGAATTTCTGCTTCACCCGGGCATCGTGGGTCGCGACGACAAGCGTCGCGCCATGGCGCTCGGCCTGCCGCAGGAGCAGCTCGACGGCGTGCGCGGCGGCGCCGTCGTCCAGATTGGCGGTCGGCTCGTCGGCGAGCAGCAGCTTCGGCCGGTTGACCACCGCGCGGGCGATCGCGACCCTTTGCCTTTCGCCCTCCGAAAGCTCGGCTGGACGCCTCGCCGCCTTGTCGCCCACGCCGAGCGCCGCCAGGGTTTCCGCGATGCGCGCGTCGTCCTGCGGCGCGCGGGCAAGGTATTGCGCGATACGCAGGTTGTCATGGACGCTGAGATGCTTCACCAGATGCAGCGCCTGCAGAACGATGCCGATGGTGGAACCGCGCCAGCGGTCGCGTTGCGCCCCGTCGAGCTTCGTTAAATCCGTTTTGGATACGACAACTTCGCCCTCGCTCGGACGGATCAGCCCGGCGAGGACGTGAAGGAGCGTGGTCTTGCCGCAGCCGGAAGGGCCGAGCACCAGCCAGCGCTCGCCCTGCGCCACCGTCCATTCCGGAAGTCGCAGCACCTCGGCCGCGCCATAGCGGTGCGCGAGCGCACGTACCGAAATCATCTATTTAGCGAGACACTCCTCGAGACCGGCGATGAAAAGGTCCTTCGGCAGCTTCTTGCCGATGAACACCAGCAGCGAGCTCTTCTTCTCGTCCTTCGTCCAGGGCTTGCCCATGTCGCCGCCCATCATCATGTGCACGCCCTGGAACACCACGCGGCGGTTGTTGCCCTTCATCCACAGGATGCCCTTGTAGCGCAGCAGGTCCGGGCCGTAGACCTGGATCATCCCCGACAGGAACTGCTCGAGCTTCTGCCCGTCGAACGGCTTGTCGGCGCGGAACACGAACGACTCGACCTCGTCGTGGTGCTCGTGCTCGATGTTCTTGAGGAACTCCGGGTCGAGCTCGAGGATCGCGTTCAGGTTGAAGCCGCGGATGTCGAGCACCTCGTCGAGCGGCGCGTTGCCGAAGTTGACCTTCTTGATCGGCGCGCGCGGATTCATCCGCTTCAGGCGCTTGGAGAGATTTTCCACGTCACCTTCGGTGACCAGATCGGTCTTCGACATGAGGATGCGGTCCGCGAACCCCACCTGCTCCTGCGCCTCGTGGAACTCGTCGAGCTGCTTGGGCGCGTGCTTGGCGTCGACCAGCGTGATGATCGAATCGAGCAGGTAGTAGTTGCCGATCTCCTCGTCGGTGAAGAAGGTCTGCGCCACCGGCCCGGGGTCGGCCATGCCGGTGGTCTCGATCACCACGCGGTCGAACCTGAGCGCGCCCTGGTCGCGCTTCTCCTTGAGCGTGCCGAGGATGCGGATCAGGTCGCCGCGCACCGTGCAGCAGATGCAGCCGTTGTTCATCTCGACGATCTGCTCGTCGCCCGACTCGATGATGTCGTTGTCGATGCCGACCTCGCCGAACTCGTTCTCGATCACCGCGATCCTCTTGCCGTGGTCCTCCTTGAGGATGCGGTTGAGGAGCGTGGTCTTGCCGCTGCCGAGGAAGCCGGTGAGGATGGTGACCGGCACCATGTTCTCTTCTTGCATGCGCAATTTTAACCCTTGAGGACGAGCAGTCCCTTGAGGTATTCCCCTTCGGGAAACTCGAGCGCCACCGGGTGGTCGGCCGCCGCGCCGAAGCGCTCGATGATCTTCGCTTGCGCGCCGGCGTCGAGCGCGGCGCCCGCGACGATCGACTGGAACAGCTCCGCAGACACCCCGCCCGAGCACGAGAAGGTGGCGAGCAGCCCGCCGGGCGCGAGCAGCTTCAGCGCCCAGAGGTTGATGTCCTTGTAGGCGCGCGCCGCATTCTTCACCTGCGCCGCGCTGGGCGCGAACTTGGGCGGATCGAGCACGATCAGGTCGAACTTCGCGTTCTGATCTCTCAGTTTCCGGAGGTGGGCGAACACGTCGGCCTGCACCAGCTCGATCTTCGAGGCGTCGATCGGGTTGGCGGCGAGGTTCTCTCTTGCGACCTCGAGCGCGGGCGCCGAGCTTTCCACGGCGGTGACGCGCTTCGCGCCGCCGGCGAGCGCGGCGATCGAGAAGCCGCCGGTGTAGCAGAAGCCGTCGAGCACCGCGCGGCCGCTGGCCAGGGAGCGCACTCGCTGCCGATTTTCGCGCTGATCAAGAAAGAAGCCGGTCTTCTGCCCCTGTTCGACGTCGACGCGGAAGTTGAGGCCGTGCTCGATGATCGGGCAGCGCGCGGCGTTGCGGTTTCCCCTCGCGAATCCCACCCGCGCCTCGAGCCCTTCGAGCTTGCGCACCTCGGCATCCGAGCGCTCGTAGATCGCGGCGCAGCCGGAGAGCTCCATCAGGGAATCCAGGATCGGGTCGCGCCAGCGCTCCACGCCGGCGGCGAGGAACTGCGCCACCAGCACGTCGGCGTAGCGGTCGACGACCAGGCCCGGCAGCCCGTCCGATTCGCCGTTGACGAGGCGCAGCGCATTGGTGTGCTTCGCCGCAGGCAGCGCCTCGCGCAGCGCGAGCGCCGTTTGAATCCGGCCTCTGAAGAAAGCCTCATCGACCTCTTCCTTTACGTCGAAGGTCCAGACGCGCGCGCGGATCTGCGACTTCGGGCTGTAGGCGGCGCGCGCGAGGAATTTCTTCGTGGCGTCGAAGATGTCGACCGTCTCGCCCGCTTTCGCGCCCGCTTTTTCCACTGCGCCGGAAAAGATCCACGGGTGGCGCCGCTTGAGCGACTTGTCCCTGCCCTTCTTCAGAATCACGGAATTCATTTCTTTTTTGCCCGCGGGTGCGCGGCGTCGTAGACCTTGGCGAGCGCCTGGAAGTCGAGGTGGGTGTAGACCTGGGTGGTGGAGATGCTGGCGTGGCCGAGGAGCTCCTGCACCGCGCGCAGGTCCTGCGACGACTGCAGCAGGTGACTGGCGAACGAGTGGCGCAGCATGTGCGGATGGACGTGCTCGCGCAGGCCGCGGCGCCGCGCCCACGCCTTGAGCCTCGCCCACACGCGGCTCGGCGCGATCCTGCGGCCGCGGGCGCCGACGAACAGGGCTTTCTCTCCGGGAATCGCCAGCCGGCCTCGCACCGCCTGCCATTCCTTCAGCGCTTCGCGCGCCCTGGCGCCGACCGGGACGGTGCGCGTCTTCGATCCCTTGCCGGTGACGGTGACCTCGCCTTGCGCCGGCTCGTCGTCGAGATCCAGCGCGACCAGCTCTCCGACCCGCAGTCCCGACGAATAGAGAAGCTCGAACATGGCTCGGTCCTGGAGATGCAAAGGTTCTCCGGATTCCTGAGAATCCAAAAGGCGCTGCGCGGCTTCCACCGACAGCGCCTTGGGCAGCGGGCGCGGCGCCTTCGGCGCGCGGATGCCGAGCGCGGGGTTGGAGCGCCAGCCGCGGTGCCGGGCAAGCCAGCGGAACCAGCCGCGCCACGCCGAGAGCGTGAGCGCGAGCGAGCGCGGCGAGAGCCCTTTCGCGTGCAGCATCGCGACAAAGCGCCGGATCTCGGCCGCTTCAACCTCCCCCAAGGATCTCTTCCCGACAAAACCAAGAAGCACGTCGAGCGCGCGGCCGTAATTCGAGAGCGTCGCCGGAGAAAGCCGGCGCTGCGTCTTCAGCGCTTCGAGATACTCGGCGGCTAGAGCCTTGCCGTCACTCCGGCCGCGCATAGCTCCCCGATGCGCCGGAGATAGAGCGTTCCCATCTCCGGAAAGAAGCGCTTGGGATCCTCGCTGCCGAGCGCGAGCAGCCCGAACACCGCGGTCTGGCCGAGCGGCACCAGCGCCAGCGAGCGCAGGTGCTCGCCGGACTCGCCGAACCACGGCACGAACGGGTTGCCTGCCGCCGGGCCGCATTGCGGCGCGCCCATGGCGTCGGCGTGGCGGCGCTGCGGCTCGTCGACCGGCCGCGACTCGTCGAAGTCCGCCGGCACGCTCTTGCCCCACACGCGCAGCGCCACGTGCGGCACCGCGAAGTCCTCGCGCAGGTGGAAGTAGAGCGAGCGCGCGAACGCCGCGAAGTCGCGCGCCGCCGACAGCGCCACCGCGAGGCGGTGCACCTTCTCGCTGATGGCGTCGTTCTCCTCGCCGAACCGGATCAGCTCGCCGAGCTTGCCCTCGAGCAGCTTCACCTTGTCGCGCAGCGCCACCGTCCGGCGCTCGGCGAGCGGGATCGCGCGCCCGCCGTAGGGATGCGGCACGTTGATCGCCTCGAGGAGCTCCGGGTGCTGGTCGAAGAACCGCGGGTGGCCGCGCAGGAACCTCGCGATGTCGTCTGCGTTCATGGCTCTTCTTGCAGCTCGAGGGTTCCTTCGAACACCGTGGTCGCCGGGCCTTTCATCGACACCGGATTGTCGCCGCCGGCCCAAGCCACGGTCAACGTGCCGCCGCGCGTCTCGACGCGCACCGGGGAGCCGAGCAGCCCGCGCGCGATGCCGGCGACCACCGCCGCGCAGGCGCCGGTGCCGCACGAGAGCGTTTCGCCCGCGCCGCGCTCCCACACCCGCAGCGCTGCGCGGTGCCGGTCGAGCACCTGCAGGTAGCCCGCGTTCACGCGGTCGGGAAAGCGCGGGTGGGTCTCGATCAGCGGCCCCTGCGTGGTCACCGGCGCGCTCGCCAGGTCGGGTACCACCTGCACCGCGTGCGGATTGCCCATCGACACGACGCTGATCTCGAGGAGGCGCCCCTGCACGTTGAGCTTTTCCACCACCGGCTTCGACGGCGCGCCCATGTCGACGCTCACCTCGCCGTCGGCTTCCAGGCGCGGCCGGATGGTGCCGCCCCGCGTCTCGACGCGGATCTCGCGCCGGTCCGTCAAGCCCCGCGCATGCACGAACTTGACGAAGCAGCGCGCGCCGTTGCCGCACTGCTCGACCTCGCCGCCGTCGGCATTGAAGATGCGGTAGCGGAAGTCGGCGGCGCGATCGCCCGGCTTCTCCACCACCAGGATCTGGTCGCAGCCCACGCCGAAGTGGCGGTCCGCGATGCGTCGTAGTTGTTGTTGGCTCAGATTGAATTCCTGCTTCGTGCAATCGAGCACGACAAAATCATTCCCCGCCCCCTGCATCTTGGTGAACGCGAGCTTCATGCGGCCGCGCGCACGCAGGCCGCGATGCGGTCGATCGACGCTTCCTCGAGCAGCGGGTGGATCGGCAGTGAGAGGACGGTTTTCGAGACGGATTCGGAAACCGGCAGCACCGGCGTCCTGTTCATGCTCTCGTACGCAGGCTGCTTGTGGAGCGGCAGCGGATAGAACACCGAGCTGGCGATGCCTTCCTTCGCGAGCGCCTCGCGGATCGCGTCGCGCCGCTCGGCCCGGATGGTGAACTGGTGGTAGACGTGCGTGCCGCGGCCGTGCTCGGCCGGGAGAGTCACGTTCGCCCCGGCGAGCTTCTCGCGGTAGCGCCGCGCCACCGCGCGCCGCGCCTCGTTGAAGCGCGCGAGGTGCTTCAGCTTCACGCGCAGCACCGCGGCCTGCAGCTCGTCCAGCCGGCTGTTCCAGCCGACGCGCTCGTGCAGGTAGGTCTGCCGGCTGCCGTGGTGGCGCAGCATGCGAAGGGTTTTCGCATGATCTTCGTCCTTCGCCGTGATCAGGCCTGCGTCGCCTGCAGCGGCTAGATTCTTTGTCGGGTAGAAGGAGAAGGCGCCGAAGTCGCCCCAGCTGCCCGCGCGCTTGCGGTCGTAGTCCGCGCCGATGCACTGCGCGCAGTCTTCGATCAGGACAAGCTTCTTTTCCTGGCAGATGCGCGCGATCTGGTCGAGGGGCGCGCACTGGCCGAACAGGTGGACCGCGATCACCGCCCGGGTCTTTGCCGTAATGCTCTTTGCGAGCGAAGCGGGATCGAGATTGAAGGTCCCGGCATCCACATCGGCGAACACCGGAGTCGCGCCGGTGTAGGACACGGCCTCGCCGGTGGCGAAGAAGGTGAATCCGGGGATCACGACCTCGTCGCCGGGCCCGATGCCGCAGGCGACGAGCGGGAGGTGCAGCGCGTCGGTGCCCGAGTTCACGCCCACGGCATGAGTTGCGCCGAGGAATTCGGCGAGCTCGCGCTCGAGCGCCTCGCCTTCAGGCCCGAGCACGAAGCGGCCCGAGGCGAACACCCGGCCCACCGCGGCGTCGATCTCCGGTTTGAGCGCCCGGTACTCCCCCGCCGGGTCGACCATCGGGATATTCATTTGAATCTCGCCAGCCGCTCGCGCACCAGCCGGCCGATCTCGAGCGCGAGCTTGAGCACGCGCCGGCCCTCGGCACCGTCGACCAGAACAGGATGTTTCTTGGTGATGGCAAGGATGAAGCTTTCAGCCTGGATTGCGAGCGCGTCGCCGCCCGCGTGCGTCTCCTCGGTCTCCTGGATGACGCCGTCGGCCTGCCTCACGTAGCGCAGCTTTCCGGCCTGCAGGTCGGCCGACGCATAGAGGCCGGGCTGGAACACGCGGAACTTGCGCACCAGCGCCTGGCTCACGCGGCTCGCCGAGAGGTCCGCGACGCAGCCGTTGGCGAACTCGATGCGCGCGGCCGCGATGTCGATGTCGCCGGTGAGCACGCGGAAGCCGCAGGCGCTGACGCCGCTCACCTCGGCGCGCGCGAGCGAGAGCGCGAGGTCCAGGTCGTGGATCATCAGGTCGAGGATCACGTCGACCTCGGCGCCGCGCTGCTTGAAGCCCGCCAGCCGCTCGGCGTCGATGTAGAGCGCCTTGTCCACCCGCTGCGCGAGCGCCTGGAACGCGGCGCTGTAGCGCTGGACATGGCCCACCTGGAGCACCAGATGGCGTTTCTTCGCCAATGAAACAATCTCGTCGGCCTGCTCGAGCGTCGCGGCGAGCGGCTTTTCCACCAGCACGTGCAGGCCCTTCTCGAGGCACGCGCAGGCCACCTCGTGATGCAGGTGGGTCGGAACCGCGATCACCGCGGCCTGCACGTTTCCCAGGACCTTTCTGAAATCCGAGATCGGCGCGCGCGCCGGGTCGGGATCGACCACCGCGGCGAGCTCGACCCCGGGCAGGCGCGCGAGCTTCTCGGCGTGGTAGCGCCCCATGTGGCCGGCGCCGATGACCGCGATTTTCAATAGAACCTCGCCTCCCCTTCGGGACGCGTCTTGAACCGCTTGTGCAGCCAGAAGTACTGCTCGGGCATCTCGAGCACCCGCTCCTCGACGAAGGCCATCATGCGGCGCGCATCCGCCGTATCGTCGCCGCCCGGGAAATCGCTCCACGCCGGATAGAGCCGCGCGTGGTAGCCGCCCCCCGGAAGCATGCGCGTCACGCAGGGCACGACCGCCGCGCCGGTGGTGCGCGCAATATACGCGAGTCCGGTGACGGTGGCGGCGCTCACGCCGAAGAACGGCACGAACACCGAGCGCTTCGGCCCGAAGTCGAGATCCGGCAGGTAGTAGTAGAGCATGCCGGAGTTGATGATCTCGATTCCCTTCCTGATGCCGGCCTGGCGGGGGAACATCACGCCGCCGAAGCGGGTGCGGCCCTTGAGCAGGCGCGCCTCGAACAGCGGGTCCTTCTGCCGCGAGTACATCATCGATACCGGGAACTCGAGCGCGAGGCGCGCGAGGGTCGACTCGAAGCCGACGAAGTGCGGGGCGAACACGATGGTTTTTGCATTCGGCTTCAGGTTTTCAAGCCCCTCGAGCGTCACGAGTTGCTCGATCCTGCTGCGCGGCGACCACCACAGGATGCCCTGCTCGACGAACGCCCGGCAGAAGGCGCGAAAGTGCGCGCGCGCAAGGCGCTCGAGCTCGGCGGCGCTCTTTTGCGGAAAGCATTTCTGCAGGTTGATGCGCGTCACCATGCGCCGCTCGGGGATCAGCCAGAAGAGGATGGCGCCGACGCCGGCGCCGATCCTGGCCTGCACCCTCAGTGGAAGGAAATGCACGAGCCACATGAAAGCAAAAACGAGCCGGCTCATGCGGGCTTCGGCCTAGCGCCGGCGGGGGTCTTGTAGCGGTTGTAGCCCCAGAGGTACTGCTCGGGGCATTCGCGCACCAGGTCTTCGAGCGCGCGGTTGAGCGCGCGCGTCGGTGTTTCCTGCGGAAGAATTCCCGGATAGGGCCGGATCACGATGCGGTAGCCCGCGCCGCGCGGCAGGCGCTGCGCGTAGACCACGAAGCAGGCCACGCTGTCGCGCGCGGCGAGCTTCGGCGCGAGCGTCGCGGTGTACGCCGGCCTGCCGAAGAACTCCGACCACTCGCCCTCGCCCTCGCCCGGCACCTGGTCCGGAAGGAAGCCGACCGCCTCGCCGCGCTTGAGCGCCGCGAAGATCTCGCGCACGCCGCCATGGTCGGCGGGGACCAGGCGCACGCTGCCGCGCCCGCGCCCTTCGCGCATCAGCGGATCGAGCCAGCCGACCTTGGGCGCGCGGTAAAGCACGGTGATCGGCAGGACCTGCGCGGCGTACTGCGCCGCGACCTCGAAGCATCCCATGTGCGGCGTAAGGAGAAGCAGCGCCTTGCCGCGCGCACGCGCCGCCTGCATCGCCTCCATCCCTTGCACCTCGCGCACCAGGGCGGCGACGCGCTCGAGCGGGCGCAGCCACAGCGCCGGGGTCTCGGTGATCATCTGCCCGGCGGCAGCGATCGCGGCGCGCCGCGTGCGCGCATCGCGGTAGCCTGCCTGCTCGAGGTTCTCGCGCAGGTGCCTGCGATAGGTGGGCGATATCCCATACATCGCCCAGCCGAGG
>Ga0187892_10006644_pt1 | contig 17046 bp, 11 predicted proteins | sample MA1701073metaG_FD_139345 | JGI IMG/M metagenome (GOLD analysis project Ga0187892, IMG submission 139345) | Bio-ooze microbial communities from a basaltic lava cave in the Kipuka Kanohina Cave System on the Island of Hawaii, USA - MA170107-3 metaG ... | reverse complement strand
GGATGAGCCACGGCGACGCCGTGGACGACGCCGGCCAGGGGTTCGTCACGCTGGCCCGGACGCCGTCCTGCCCGCACGCGGCGGCGCGCCATCGCGAGCTGCCGCTCTTCGGCATCCAGTTCCACCCCGAGGTGACCCACACGTCGATCGGACGCGACGTGTTCCGCAACTTCCTGTTCCGGATCGCGAAGCTCTCGGGGGACTGGCAGAGCGCCTCGAAGATCGAGGAGAGCGTCGCCGAGATCCGCCGCACGGCGCCGGACGGCGCGATCGTCTGCGGGCTCTCGGGCGGCGTGGACTCGGCCGTGACGGCGATGCTCTGCCACCGCGCGGTCGGCGACCGGCTCCACTGCATCTTCGTGGACAACGGGCTGCTCCGCGCCGGCGAGGCCGAGCAGGTGGAGCGGACCTTCCGAGACCACTTCCACGTGCCGCTCCACGCGGTCAACGCGGCCGAGCGGTTCCTCGCCGCGCTCAAGGGCGTCACGGACCCCGAGCGCAAGCGCAAGATCATCGGGCACGTGTTCATCGAGGTGTTCCGCGAGGTCGCGCGGGGCATCCGGGACGCGCGGTTCCTCGCGCAGGGGACGCTCTATCCCGACGTGATCGAGAGCGTCGCGGCGCACTCGGGGCCGACGGCGACGATCAAGAGCCATCACAACGTGGGGGGGCTGCCCGAGGAGCTGGGCTTCACGCTGGTCGAGCCGCTCCGCTTCCTGTTCAAGGACGAGGTGCGCCGGCTGGGGCGCGAGCTGGGGCTGCCGGAGTCGATCGTGGGGCGGCAGCCGTTCCCGGGGCCGGGGCTCGCGGTGCGGGTGATCGGCGAGGTGACGCCGCGCATGCTGCGGCCGCTCCGCGAGGCGGACCGGATCGTCGAGGAGGAGATCCGGCGGGCGGGGCTCTACGAGAAGCTGTGGCAGGCCTTCGCGGTGATCCTGCCGGTGCAGACGGTGGGGGTCATGGGGGACGGGCGGACCTACGAGCACGTGGTCGCGGTCCGCGCGGTCGAGAGCGAGGACGGCATGACCGCCGACTGGGCCGAGCTGCCGCGCGAGGTGCTGCGCGCGATCTCGAGCCGGATCATCAACGAGGTGAAGGGCGTGAACCGCGTCGTGCTCGACGTCTCGAGCAAGCCGCCCGCCACGATCGAGTGGGAGTAGGACGAAAAGGGGTCAGGGCCTTCGCGGGTTGCCCCATGGAACATGAGGAGGTAGATTCCTCCACATGAGGAGACATGGTTCCGTGCCCGTGTCCGAGGACAAGCTGCAGGTGCTCCTGCCCCGCAAGCTGAAGCGGTCGCTGGTCGAGGCGGCCCGACGGAGGGGCGTGAGCACCGGGGAGTACGTCCGCCGGCTCATCGACGCCGACCTCCATCACACCGTGAAGGCGCCCGTGGCGCGGTTCCCATTCGGCGAGGCGCCGGTCCGCACGGGTCGCCGGAAGGGCTCGGTCGATCACGACCGGCCGGGCTGACATGGGGGGGAAGCTCTTCATCGACACGAGCGCGTTCATCGCCCTGGAGGAGGCCGAGGACGAGAACCATGTGGCGGCGCGAAGCTTCGGACGGCGCCTGAACGATGGCGAGTACCGGGACCTGTACACGAGCTCGTACGTCTTCGCGGAGCTCATGGCCTGGTTCTCCCGGCAACCCGCGAAGAAGATCGAGCTGGGCGAGAAGCTGCGCTCGGGGCACGTCCATCTCGAATGGGTCGATCGGAGGATCGAGGAGGCTGCCTGGCAGTTCCTTCGATCCCATTCGCATTTCCCGTTGTCGCTGACGGACTGCGTTTCCTTCCTGGTCATGGATCGGATGAGGATCCGCGAGGTCTTCACGTTCGACGAGGACTTCGCCCGGGTCGGCAGGTACCGCCTCCTGCCCGGTCCCGGTTCCGCCTGAAGACCCGGTCTCACCGCAGCGCGGCCAGACCCTTCTTCACCTCGAAGTCGCCGCCCGCGCCGAACTCGTGGTCGGGGACGCCCGGGTTCCCCTCGCCGCCCTTCCAGGTCTTGTTGTTGCCCGCATAGGGACGCGAGTACGTGTCCTTGCCGCCGAGATCGAGGAAGAGGCCGAAGCACGGGAGCTTCCCGCGCTCGGGGATGGTGATCCGCGCCGCGCCGAGCGTCACGGCGGCCGGCGGACGGTAGTCGTCGTTCCCGGCGGCGTCCACGAAGACGCCCATGCCGTTGTCGTTCCCGCCGCCCAGGCTCAGGTTGGGCGCCGTGTAGACGTCGTTCCCCGCCTCGTCGAGCAGGAAGCCGAGCGACAGGTCGTGGCCCGCGCCCTGCGCCATGTTCATCGTCGCCGCGTAGGTGTCGTTCCCCGCCACGTCGTCGAGCACCCCGATGCCGAAGTGCGCGGCCGCGCCCTGCACGTACCACACGCCCCGGTACTCGTCCTTCCCGGCCGCGTCGATCAGGAAGCCGAGCCCGAACCAGTAGGCCGCGCCCTGCGCGAACACGCCCGCCGAGTAGACGTCGTCCCCGGCCGCGTCGTAGAGCATCCCGATCCCGCCCGCGAGGAACTGCTTCTCGTCGCGCCGGCCGAAGCCGAATCCCTGCGCGAGGCTCACGTTGTGGTCCTTGGTCTGCGAGGACGGGTTCTTGAGGTCCGTGTCCTCCGCCTCGTAGCGGTCGTTGCCCGCGCGGTCCACGAGCAGCCCGAGCCCGAGCGTGGTGCCGTAGCCCTGGCCCATCGCGTAGGTGTGGTAGCGATCGGTGCCCTGCACGTCGTCGAGGATGCCGACCCCGAAGAGGCCCGCGCCCTCGCCGATCGTCTGCACCCGGTACGAGTCGTCGCCACGCTCGTCGCGGAGGAGGCCGACCCCGAGGAGCCCGAGCCCGCACGAGAGCCGCCCGGCCTCGTAGGTGTCCTTCCCCTGGCGGTCGATCAGGATCCCGTAGCCGGCGTGGCCGGCGCCGAAGGCCGGCGCCAGCTTCGACGCGTACGCGTCGTTGCCCGAGAGGTCGATCACGAGTCCGATCGGGCGCTCGAGGCTCGACGACGCCCAGCCCTCGCCGTAGCGGTCGTTCCCCGCGGGATCGATCGCGAGGAAGGGCGGCGGCCCCTCGTGCCGGTCGCTCTTCGTCGAGCCGATCACGATCGGCCCGATCGGGGTCGGCACCGTGAGCGTCTGGTCGATCGAGAAGGTCTCCTTGCCGAGCTGGTCGGCGACCTCCTGGGCGGCGGCGGCGAGCCCGCGCGCGCCCTCCCAGAGCTCGCTCCACCGCACGCGCTCGAGCTGCTTCACGAGCCCCTTGAGGTCGGCGTTCTCCTCCTGGGCGACCGCGAGCACGCCCGCGGCGAGCTCCTTGAGCGCGTCCGGCTCGAGCTCGGCGAAGGCCGCCGCGCGCCGGCCGAGCGCGACCGTGGCGGCGGCCAGCAGCCGCTCGACCGCGCGCTGCATCGCGGGCGGCGCCTTCCTGAGGAGCGCGAGCGCCCGGTCCCGGTCCGCCTCCTCGAGCGGCCGGCCCGCCGTGATCATCGCGGTCGCGAGCGCGGCTTCGACTCCCTCGGGGCGCGCGCCCTCCGGCGCGGCCGGGGCGTCGGCGGGCGCGCCCTCCTTCGCGAGCCGCCGGGCGGCGAAGGCCACGAGGTCGGCGCCGCCGCGCGCCTGCGCGAGCTCGGCACGAAGGGCCGCGAGCCGCCCGGGCAGCCCGAGCGGCTCGCGGAGGATCGGCTCGAAGAGCGCGGGCCGGAACGGTCCCGGCCCGTACGCGTTGATGTCCGAGAGGCTCATGCGGAAGCGGTCGCGCTTGAGGCCGGCCACGGCGAGCGTGTCCCCGACCGGGTCGCCGGGCAGGAGCAGGAGGCCGGCGAGGAGCGCGACCGCGCGCATGGAGCGTCTACAGGGTCGTGAACCTTATCGGATCGCTGACCGAAGTGATCTGCCCGCCGTTCAGGGTGACGCCCGCCGCCCAGAAGGTGATCCCGGTCGGGATCAGCGGGAGCGTGAACGGGGGCGTGGTCGCGACCCCCATCGCGTCCACGGTCGCCGAGAAGAACGGGAGCAGCGAGAGGCCGAGGATCGTGACGGCGTCGAAGGTGATCGGGATGACGTACCCCGCGACGGGGAAGCCGGCCGTGCCGGTCGCGGAGAGCGCGACCACCGCGAGCTGGCCCGTGGCGGCCTGGGCGTCGGTGAGCTGGAAATTGATCGGGCTTCCCGGATTCGGGGTGCCCTGGAGGTTGAGGTAGGGCGGATCGACGTCGATCTGGTAGATGCTGGCGTTGGTGCCACCCGTGCTCCAGAGATACCAGTCGGCCCACTCGAGACCCTGCTGGAAGGTCATGCTCGGCGAGGGGATCGACAGCAGCACGTTCCCGGTGTTGGCGTCGTGCCGGCGGATCAGGGCGCTCGACTGATAGCCCGCGTAGATGAAGACGCCGTCCCAGCCGAGGTCGCGGGGATTGAAGGCGCCCGAGGCCGGCACGGGGATCGTCCGCACGAGTGCGCCCGTCGTGGTCACCTCGTGGATGTTGTTCAGCTCATCCGTGAGGAACAGGTTGGTCCCGTTCCAGGCGAGGCCGTCCGGGTTGCCGCCCGCGAAGGGCGCCGGGAACGAGGAGATCACCGCTCCGGTGAGGGGGTCGAGCGCGTAGACGGTCCGTGGGTTCCAGACCGCACCCCAGAGATAGGCTCCGTCGTGGGTGAGCCCGCGCATGCTGGAGCTCGGGGCCGTGAAGCTCCCGAGCGTCGCCCCCGTCCACGCGTCGAGGCGGTAGATCGTGGCGTTGAAGGCGGAGGCGGCCCAGATCTGCCCGTTCTGGAAGGCCAGACCGCTCGCGTATTGCGTTCCCTGCGGGTTCGGGAAGGCTCGCACGATCTTGTGGTTGACCTGGCCGAAGGCGGCCGCGGCGAAGAGGACCAGGACGAAGAGACGTGTCATGGCTGCTCCTTTCTGGAAGCCCCCGTGCGGGCTACTGGGTGGTGAACCGGATCGGATCGCTGACCGAGGTGATGCTCCCTCCGTTGAGCGTGACGCCCGCCGCCCAGAAGGTGATCCCGGTCGGGATCAGGGGAAGCGTGAACAGAGGCGTGGTCGCCACCCCCATCGGGTCCACGGTCGCCGTGAAGAACGGGAGCAGCGTCGTGAGGCCGAGGAGGGTGACAGCATCGAGGGTGAGCGGGATCACATTCGCCCCGACGTTGAACCCGGCCGTGCCGGTCGCCGAGAGCGCGACCGCGGCGAGCTGGCCCATGGCGGCCTGGGCGTCGGTGAGCTGGAAATTGATCGGGCTCCCCGGGTTCGGGGCGCCCAGGAGGTTGAGGTAGGGCGGATCGACGTCGACCTGATGGATGCCGGCCCCGGTGCCACCGGTGCACCAGATATGCCAATCGGCCCACTCGAGGCCCTGCTGGAACATCGTGGCCGGCGAGGGGATCGTCAGCAGGACGTTGCCGGTGTTGGGGTCGTGCCGGCGGATCAAATCGCCGGTCTGGTACCCGACGTAGATGAACCTCCCGTCCCACCCGAGGCCGCGCGGGTCATTGGTCGGGAGCGGGAGCGTCCGGACCAGCGTTCCGGTCGTGGTGACGAAGTGGACGCTGTTCTGCTCGTCGCTGACGAGCAGGTTGGTGCCGTCATAGGTGAGCCCGACCGGCCTCCCGCTCGCGAAGGGCGCCGGGAACGAGGAGACCGGGGCGCCGGTGACGGGGTTGAGCTGATAGACGACCCGGGGGTTCCAGACGGCTCCCCAGAGGAAGCTGCCGTCGTGGGTCAGGCCGCGCATGTTCGCGCTGGGGCCGTTGAAGCTCCCCAGCGTTGCGCCGGTCCAGGCATCGACGCGATAGATGATCGAGTTGAAGGCCGACGCCCCCCAGATCTGACCGTTCGAGAAGGCCAGGCCGCTCGCGTAGTTCATCCCCTGCGGGTTGGGGAAGCTGCGCACGACCTTGTGGGTGGCCTGGCCGAAGACGGTGGCGCACAACAAGACGACTCCGAAGGAATGGACCATTGGGCATGCCTCCTTTTATGGCGCGGCCCAGTCTACCAGGAGAGTCGTTGTCCCAAACCCCGGCGGCGATGCCGCTTCCCTGGGGGGGACGGCCGGCCGTCCCCCGGCCCCGGTGGCGTTGTCCGCCCCGGACCCTTTGGCTACGATGGCCGCCTCATGGAGCCACGCCTGAGGGTCCGATGGACGATCCGCTGACGCCGGACGAGGACCTGACGCTCGAGCTGATCTCCGAGGCCCAGAAGGGGAATCAGGACGCGCTGAACACCCTGGTCTCCCGCTACCTGGGCAAGGTCCGGACCGCCGTCCGCTACCGGCTGGGTCCCAAGCTCCGCGCGAAGGTGGAGTCGTGGGACCTGGTGCAGAGCGTGATGCTGGAGGCGGTCGGGGACCTGAACGAGTTCAAGCCGAAGGGTCAGTCCTCGTTCCTGAACTGGCTGAACACGCTGGTCGAGCGGAAGATCCGCGACAAGATCGACTACTTCAAGGCCGGCAAGCGCGACATGGACCGGGAAGTGCCGCTCCCGGAGTCCTCGGTCGAGCTGCGTCCGAAGCCCAAGGCCCCCGTCGGGCCGCGGGAACGTGAGGAGATGGACCTCGTGGAACGGGCCCTGGACGGACTCTCCCCCGTCTACCGGGACATCCTCGTCCAGGTGAAGTTCGAGGGCATCCCCGTGCCGGACGTGGCCGCGAAGCTGGGACGCACGGAGGCGTCGGTGCGGAAGATCGTGACCCGGGGCCTGCTCCGCCTCACCCGCCGCGTGATGGAGCTGAAAACCGGGCGGAGCAAGCCCTCGTGAGCAGCTCGCGTCCGGCCGGGCGGCGCGTCGAGGCGATCCTCACCGACTACATCGCGCGGCGCGAGCGCGGCGAGACCCCGACACCGGACGAGTACTACCGCCTCTATCCCGATCTCCGGGACGAGCTCCGCCCCTGGTTCGAGGCCTACGGCTTCGTCTCGGATGTCATCGCCGAGACCGAGGCGATCCCGATCACCGGGCCGCCCGAGCACCTCGGCGAGTTCGTGCTCATGAGGGAGATCGGCCGCGGCTCGTTCGGGGTCGTCTACCTCGCCGAGCAGCCGTCGCTCCGGCGGCGCGTCGCGCTCAAGGTGCTCCACCCGCACGTCACCCTCTCCGAGCGCTCGAAGCTCCGCTTCCGCCGCGAGGCGCGCGTGGCCGCGGGCCTCAACCACCCGCACATCGTCCCGGTCCACGCCGTCGGCGAGGACCAGGGCCACCTCTACTTCGTGATGGCCTGGGTCGAGGGGGAGACGCTGGACCTGGCCGTGAAGCGCCGCGCCGAAAACGGCAAGGGGCCCGAGTTCTGGAGCTTCGTGACCCGGATCTGCGCCGAGGTCGCCGACGCGCTCCAGCACGCGCATGCGAAGGGGATCATCCACCGCGACCTCAAGCCCCGGAACATCCTGGTGAGCCCCGAGGGGAAGGCGTTGCTCACCGACTTCGGGCTGGCCCGCCTCCTGGAGGAGGAGGGGGTCTCGATGACCGGGGACATCTTCGGGACCCCGGGCTACATGGCGCCCGAGCAGGCGGCCGGGCGCGGGCGTCAGGCCGGGCCCGGGGCGGACGTCTACTCGCTCGGCGCGGTCCTCTACGAATGCATCGCCGGGCGGCGCCCGCACCCCGGCGAGCACCCGGCCGAGGTGCTCCGGAACCAGATCCTGCGCGACCCCGAGCCGCCGCGGCGGACCGACCCGTCGGTCCCGGAGTCGCTCGAGACCATCGCGCTCTGGGCGCTCGAGCGCGACCCGGCGAAGCGCTACCAGACCGCGGCCGAGCTCGCGCGCGACCTGAGGGGCGTGCTGGCCGGGATGCCGGTCGAGAGCCCGCGCCGCCTCCGCCGGGTGCTGACCCGCGCGGCGGCCGCGGCGGCGCTCTTGCTCGCGCTCGGGGTCGGCGGCGCGTGGTGGCTGCGCGGGCGGGTGGTGCCGGAGGTCGAGTACCGGCTGAACAGCGTCACGGTCAAGGCGCGCGACGACACGCTGGCGAGGATGGTGCACGGCTTCGTGTCCGAGGGGCTCGCCGGCCACCGGGACTCCGCGGCGGCGCAGGGGCGGCCCGTCGAGGTCCGCTGGAGCGAGGAGTCCGGGCGCTACCTGCTCGTGGCGAGCGTGCCCGGCCCGGACGGCCGCGTGGTCCAGGTGGAGCCGGTCCGCTACCTCTCTCCGGTGGCGCTCCCGCGGCACGCGGGCGTGCTCGCGCGCCGCGTCCTGGGCGCCGCGCTGGGGCGGAAGCTCGAGGAGCCGAGATCCGAGGCCTTCCGGCTGCTGGCGCCGCCCTTCGAGGCCGACGACGCCGCGCGTCCCGTGGCGGAGCTGCTCCGCGGCGCGGTGCTCGCGCGCTTCGGCGGGACCAGCCAGAGCGTGCTGGCCTCGACCGAGGCGATCAAGCCCAGCGAGACGGCCGAGGTGGCCTGCGACCGGCTGTTCATGGACGGATGGCTCGCGGCGCGCGTGGAGCGGGCGGGGAACCGCTGGAAGGCGGCGGTCGCGCTCCGGATGACCGACCCCGCGCGCGCGGCGCCTCCGGGCTTCGAGCGCGAGTTCCTCGACGAGGAGCGCGTGAAGGTCGGCCAGGAGCTGATCGACTGGCTGGCGCGCGCGCTCGCGGCGCGGGACGGGAGCTTCGTCGACCCGGACCAGTTGAGCGCGCCGGAGAACATCGCGGCGGCCATCGAGGCGGCACGCGCGCGGCGCGTCTCCGAGGCGCGGAAGCTGCTCGAGCGCGAGGTGGCCGACGCCGTGGACCGTCGCGCGCAGGCCCGGGCCATGATGGAGCTGGGGTCGCTGCTCGCCGACCTGGAGCCCAAGCGGGCCGAGGAGCTGTTCCGGAGGGCGCGCGCGACCTACCGCGACCTCGAGGACGCGTGGTGGGAGACGGCCGCGCGGATCGCCCATGGGGGGGCGCTCCTGAACCTCGACCTCGACAAGGCCCAGCTCGTGCTGGAGAAGGCCGCCGAGTCCGCGGAGAAGCTCGGCGACAAGCTGCTGCTCGCGCGCGCGCTGAACAACCGCGGCGTGCTGGCGGCGCTCCAGAAGCGGCTGCCCGAGACCCGCGGCTTCTGGACGCGGTCGGCCGAGCTGTTCCGGCGCGTCGGGCGGCTGGAGGAGGTGGCGGGGCTCTACAGCAACCTCGGGTGGGTGGAGTACCAGTGCCGGGACCAGGAGCTGGCGCAGGGGATGTGGGAGAAGGCCCGCCGCCTGGCGCGGGACATCGGCGACGTCCCGGGGCAGGTCCGCGCGCTGATCCACCTCTCCACGCACGCGATGCTCCGGGACCCCCCCTCGAGGGACGAGGCGCTCCGCTGCGCGAAGCAGGCGGTGGAGCTGAGCCCGTCCGAGGATGCCGAGGCGCGGTTCCTGCTCGGGCAGGCGCACTGGATCAACGGCAACTTCGAGGAGGCGCTCGGCGAGACGCGGAAGGCCCTCCAGGGGGCGCCCGAGGCGCGCCGGAAGAAGTGGAGCGAGGAGCTGGAGAAGTACGTCGCCGAGGTGAAGAAGCGGGCGGCGGAGGCGACCGACCCCAAGGTGCGGGCGCAGCTCGAGGCGCTGGCTGCCGGGGCGCGCTGAAAAAGGTGCCGCTCTTCATTTCCGCCGCGGAAATGAAGAGCGGCACCTTTTTCCTCACCCCCCGATCGTGATCCCCCAGGGGTCGGCGATCACGCCGATGTTGTTCGGGTAGGCGGCGTTGATGCTCACGTAGGAGATGTAGAAGCGGAAGCCGATCAGCGCGGGCTCCGCCGGGATCTCCACGGAGGGGAGCGGCTCGGCCACGCCGGAGCTGTTGAGCACGCCGACGAAGTTCTGGAACATCGGGATCCCCGTCAGCGAGAGGAAGAAGAGCGGATCGGGCTGGAGGGGGATCTTCCGGCCGTCCGAGAGCAGGATGCCCGGATCGGTGTCCCAGGAACACGCCGCGACGTAGGGGTCGTGCGGGTCGTCCCCGTTCGAGGTGGGCCCCGAGAAGAAGAGCAGGTAGGTCGATCCCGGGAGCGCCGTCCCGGCGCCGGAGATCTCCCGGTGCCGGTTGGGGAGCACGGTCACGCCCGAGAACGGGAGCGCGCTGATGGTCGTGACCAGGCTGCCCGCGCCGTCGAAGAGGAACAGGCCGGGCGCCACGGCGGAGTTCCCCACGACGGCGAGGTTCCTCCGGCCGTCCGGGTGGTTCTCGCCGAGGAGCGTCACGCTCTGCGCCGCGAGCAGCTCGTTCCGCGGCGAGCCCAGGTTCACCGCGTTCCCCGTGATCCGGTCGATCCGGAGGAGCCGGTTGGTGGACACGGCGAAGATCGAGCCGGCCCGGTCCCGGTCCTGCACGAAGCTCCGGATCACCGGGAGCGTCCCGATGGTGGAGAGCGCGAAGGGCGGGCGGCGCCCCATCCGAAGGAGCCCCGAACTGAGCGGCGGGCTCGGGAAGGTCGCGACCAGGTAGTCCCCCGACTTCAGGTCCACGGCGAAGTCGTTCACCGGCGGGAGACCGGTCCGGAGCGTCTGCACGACCCCCGACCGCGTCACGGCCAGGAGCTCGCCCGTGCTCGTCACCAGCCGGTAGCCCCCGTCCTGGTGGAGCGCGATCGCCGCGGTCCGGCTTCCGATCGTGGCGATGGTCGAGACCGTGGCGCTGGGGAACTGGACGCGGGCGAGCGTGAGGCCCAGGACCGCCACGTAGTCGCGGTTGTTGAAGTCCATGAGCACGGGGCCCAGGGCCGCGCCGGCCGGGAACGCGAGCAGCGTGCTCACCGAGCGCGGGCTGGCGCCCACGCGCGGCACGAGGAGCAGCGCGCTCCCCAGGTTCCCCCCGCTGTTGGAGACCACGTAGTCTCCGGTGCGCGTGCTCGGGAGCGGGGTCTGGGCCCACGACGAAGCGGCCAGGGCGGGCAGGAGGACGGCGAGGACCCTCGGCACTCTCCGCATGAACGAGCTCCTAGGGGATGATCACCGACCAGGCGTCGGCGATGACGTGGACGCAGGTGCTCGGCGAATAGGCGCAGTTGATGCTGACGTACGAGATGTAGAACCGGTACCCCGAGCACGCGCAGATCGTGCTCAGGTCGATCGTGGGGAGCGGGACCGCCTCGCTGTTGCCGTTCAGCGTTCCCGTGAAGTTGTTGAAGACCGGCGGACCCAGGAACTGGGAGAGCACGAAGAAGGGGTCCGGGTTCAGCGGGATCTTTCGCCCGTCCGCCAGGATGATCCCCGGATCGGTGTCCTGGGAAAGGCCCGCGATGTATTGCTCGTTCGGCGCGTCGCCCCCCGGAAGGGGGCCCGCCAGGTTGAACCGGAACCGGTATCCCCCGGGCACCTGCTCCACCGTCCCGGTGATCTCCCGGTCCCGGTTGCGGAGCAGCGCCGCGCCGTTGAACTGCACGGGGGAGACCGTCCGGACCTGCGCCCCCGTGAGGGGATTGAAGAGCACGACGCCGGCGGCCGCGGGGCTTGGATTCTGGTTCGAGACCACCGCGAGCAGCCGCCTCGGCGACTCCGGGCCGTTCGCGCCCTGGAACACGATCGCGGTCGCGTTCTGGAGGATCGGGGTCGGAGCGGGGAACGGCTGCACGATCCCGAGATCGGGATGGATGCGCGAGAGGCGCTCGGACCCGGGGACTCCCGATTGCCGGGTGATCGCGTACAACGTCCCGGCGAGGTCCTGGTCCTGCACGAACCCCTGGATCGTGCTCGGAACGCCCGGGATCGGGGAGGGAATCACGGGGCCGGGCGGCCGCGGCACCCGGAGGAGCCCCGAGCCCGACACCAGGCTCCTCACCGAAATGAGGAAATGCTGGGACGGGCTCTTCATGTGGAGCGCGAAGCCGGTCACGAAGGACGGCACCTGGGTGTAGAGGGGAGGCGGCGTGGGCGGCACGGTCGGCGCCCCGAAGAAGATCTGCGTGTTCGTCGGAGTGAAGTTCTGGACCACGTAGTAGGAGCGCCCGTCCTGGTCGAGCGAGAGCCCGGTCACCAGGCCACCTGCCGGTAGCTGGAAGAGCTGGGTGCGCCCCCCCGTGGCGAGGGACAGGCGCAACACCGTGGAGCCCACGCCCACGACGTAGTCGCGGTTGTTGTAGTCCATGATCACCGCGCTGACGGGCGCGGTGAACGTGGCGATCGTGGTGAGCGCGCCGGTGACCTTGTCCACGGCGACCAGTCGCGGGGTGGCGGCCGCCACGTTGTCGGCGACCACGTAGTCCCCCGAGCGGGTGGTGGGGAGCTGGGCGAGGGCCAGCGCGGCGAACAGGGGAACGCAGGCCAGGGTGCAGGAACCTCGTGCCATCACTCCTCCTTCGGCGGGGGCCCGGCGCCTGGCATGGCTTCCTCCAGCCCGGGCCTTCGCCCGCCGAGCTCCGGCGGTGGCCCCTTGTCCCCGGCAGGGTTCACGTGAATCTCGCGAAGAATCCTATGGGACGCATGGACGGCTGTCAACGCGACGGAGGGACCAGGCGGATCCGGAGGACCGGGTCCACAATCCAGGCCTCTCTGCCTGCTGAAAGCGTGATTCCAAGCTCGTTTTGGCCAACAGAAAGGCGGGTTCTGAGGGCCCGGGACCCCTCCCCGGGGAACACCTCGCCGGTCCCCTCCACCCGGCCGCCCCGTCGCAATTCGACGCGGCAGTGTCCGGGCGCCTCCAGGGTCCAGAAGAGCTCCCCCCCGGCGGGCTCGGGCAGGGCCAGCCGGACGACTCCCCCGGGGACGAGCCTGAGACGGCCCGCCGGCGCCAGCGGGCGGTAGTCCTCCGGCCGGAGCAGGCGGAGCCGGAGAAGCCCCTCGCCCTCGTCGAGCAGGAACGAAGTCCGGTCCGGGTGATCGGCCATCAGCGCGAGGTTCGCCGGACCCAGGTCGGCGGCGAAGAGCCGGGGCCCCCCGAGGTCCCAGCGGTTGGCCCAGCCGAGCGCCTCGAAAGACCGGCCCGGCTCCGCGAACACCAGCGCCAGCGCGGGAGCGGACTCCGCCGCGCGGAACCGCGCGACGTCGTCCGCCGCGGCGGCCGCGCGATCCGCGACCTCGCGCGGGACGAAGAGGAGCGCGGACCAGGCGCACCCCACGGCGATGAGGCGGGCCCGGAAGCCCCGCTGGCGCGCCGCGAGGAGGGCGAGCAGCGGGGTCGCCTCGGCGAGGAACCGCGCGAACGCGAAGTCGTCGGTCCAGAACCAGAGGGCGTGCCCCACGGCGAGCGCGAGGAACGGGTAGAGGAGGCGGCGCTCCTCCGGTCCGGGGCGGAGCAGCGCGGGTGATAGAAGGAGGAGGAGCGGCAGCGTGCCCCCGAGCGCCGTGAGGCCCGCGAGGACCAGCGTGTTGGAGCCCTGGACGAGCGCGATCCCCGGGGTGAAGAGCCGGCCGGAGTCCGCGAAGCCCCGCTCGCCGAAGCCGGGGAGGTGCCGGCCGCCGTGGAGGGCGAGGTAGCCGGGGAGGAGCCACGACCCGGTGGTGGCGCGGTTCCAGAGCGCGAGCAGGGCCGCGCCGAGCACGAGGCCCCCGGCCGCCGCGCGGAGCGCAACGCGCCGGTCGCGTCCGAGGAGGGCGCCCGCCGCGAAGAGCGCGGCGGTGTACGGCCGCGCGAGGAACCCGGCCGCGAGCCACAGCGCCGCCGCGCGCGCGCGACCCCGCTCGAGCGCGAGGAAGAAGAGGAGGAGGGCCAGCGCGGCGGCCGGGTGCGAGAGGTGATCGGTGGCGCACGCGATGAGCACCGGCGAGGCGAGCGCGAGGAGCGCCGCGGGGACGCTCGCGCGGCGCGCCAGCACCCAGACGAGGAGCGCGTGGAGGAGCGGGTTCACGAGCCCGGGCCCGCCCGCGAGCCGGCCGAGCGCCAGCAGCGCCACGGTGAGCGGCGGGTACTGCGAGGCCCAGCCCGGGCGGGTGAGCACGTTCTCCATCGGGAAGAACTCGGGCCGCGCCGGCGGGGGGGCCGCGCACCGGCCATCGGCCAGCAGGCCCGCGTGGAAGAGCTGGGCGCGCGCGTCGGCGATGCGAGGGAGCCCCTCGTAGACCACGCACTGGACCAGCGCGGCCGAGACGAAGGCGAGCGCCGCGAGCGCGGGCGGGAGCCAGCGGGGGTCCCACGTGGGACGCCACCGGAGGCGGCCGGCGGCCGCCGCGACGAGCAGCGCGCCCGCCATCGCCGGGAGCGCGCGCAGGAGGAGGCTGGCGGCGTAGGGGCCGTTGGTCGCCGCGAGCCAGCCCGGGAGCGGGACGAGCGAGAGGGCGAGGAGGGGCAGGAACACGAGCCCCCACGCGGTCGGCCGCCAGCGGAGCACGGCGCCCAGGGCCGCCAGGGCGCCGAGCGCGCGCACCGCCGGCTCGGCGTGGCGCAGGAGGCCGTGCGCGACCAGGAGGTCGCGGAACCGGTCGGTGACGCCGACGACGAGGAGGGCCGCCCCGGCGGCGAGGAGAGCGGCTCGCGCGGCGCTCATGGTTTGGTCGGGCGGACTGGAAACCGGAAGCTGGAAGCCCGAGGAAGAGAAGAGGTGGGATCGTCCGGCTTCAAGCTTCGAGCTTCCAGCTTCCAGCCGCTTTCGTCAGCTCGTGAGGGTGAGCTTCCTTCGAATCAGCTCCTCGAGCAGCCGCCCGTTGGCCTGGCCGCGCGTGGCCTTCATCACGTGGCCGACCAGCGCGCCCTTGGCCTTCTCCTTCCCCTTCCGGACGTCCTCCGCCGCCTTCGGGTTCGCTGCGATCGCCTCGTCGAGGTACTTCTCGAGCGCGGCCACGTCGCTCACCTGGGCGAGCCCCTCGGCGGTCACGATCGCGCCCGGGCGCCGGCCCCGGAGCACCACCTCGGGAAGCACCTGGTTGCGGGCGGCGGTGTGCGAGATCGTCCCGGCCTCAACCAGCCGGACCAGCTCGACGATCGCCGCCGCGGGCGGCGTCGTGACCGCGGGGTTCCAGTCCGCGCCGAGCCCGTGCCACGCGAGCCCCCGCTCGGCCACCAGCCGGAGCAGGTCTCCGGTGATCCAGTTGGCGGCCTCCTTCGGGGGCACGCCCTCGCGCACGACCTCCTCGAAGTAGTCGGCCCGCGCCCGCTCGGTGGTGAGCACGCCCGCGTCGTACGCCGAGAGCCCGTGCTCCCGCTGGAACCGCTCGCGGCGCGCGCGCGGCGGCTCCGGCAGCGCGCGGCGGAGCTCCTCGATCCGCTCGGCGGTCACCGTGAGCGGCGGCAGGTCGGGCTCGGGGAAGTAGCGGTAGTCGTGCACCTCCTCCTTCCCGCGCATGGACGCCGAGAGCCCCTGCTCCGCGTTCCACAGGCGGGTCTCCCGCTCGACCACGCCGCCCGCCCGGAGCACCTTCGCCTGGCGCTCGGCCTCGAACGCCAGCGCGTCCCGGACGTTCTTGAACGAGTTCAGGTTCTTCACCTCGGTCTTGGCGCCCAGTGCCGCGGTGCCCTTCGGCCGGAGCGAGAGGTTCGCGTCGCAGCGGAGGCTCCCCTTCTCCATGTCGCAGTCGGAGATCTCGAGGTACTCGAGCGCCGCCTTCAGCTCGGTCAGCCAGGTCCAGGCCTCCTCCGGGCTCCGGAGCTCGGGCTCGCTCACGATCTCGAGCAGCGGGATGCCGGCGCGGTTCAGGTCCACGAGCGTGGTGCCGTCGTCGCGGTGGAACGACTTCCCCGCGTCCTCCTCGAGGTGGACGCGGGTGATCCCGATCGTCCGCTTCCCCGCGGCGGTCTCGATCTCGAGCCGGCCGCGCGCGCTCAGCGGGACGTCGTACTGGGAGATCTGGTACCCCTTCGGGAGGTCCGGGTAGAAGTAGTGCTTCCGGTCGAACTTCGTGAAGCCCGCGACCTCCGCCCCGAGCGCGAGTGCGGCGCGGAGCGCGTACTCGAACGCGGTCCGGTTGGGGACCGGGAGCACGCCCGGCATCCCGATGCAGATCGGGCAGGTCTGCGAGTTGGGGGGCGCGCCGAAGCGCGTCGAGCAGCCGCAGAAGAGCTTCGTCCGCGTCCGGAGCTGGACGTGCACCTCCAGGCCGATGACGGTCTCGAGCTCGGCGGTCATTCCGGCGGCGCCTTCCGGTGGTGGTCGCCCGTGCGCTCGAGCGCCGCGGCCGCGCGGAACAGCGTCTCCTCGTCGAAGGACCGCCCGATGAGCTGGAGCCCGATCGGGAGCCCCGCCTTCGTGAACCCGCACGGGATCGACACCCCCGGGAGCCCGGCCAGGTTCAGCGCCGCCGTGAGCACGTCGCAGAGGTACATGTCGAGCGGGTTCTGCACCTTCTCCCCGAGGCGGAACGGGGGGATCGGGGAGGTCGGGCCGACCACCACGTCCACCCGGCGGAGCGCCTCGTCGAAGTCCTGCCGGAGCAGGCGGCGCACCTTCAGGGCCTTCAGGTAGTAGGCGTCGTAGTACCCCGCGCTGAGCGCGAAGGTCCCGAGCGCGATCCGCCGCTTCACCTCGGCGCCGAACCCCTCGCGGCGGGTCCGGGCGTAGAGCGAGCGGAGGTCCTCGGGCGCCACCGTCCGGGGGCCGTACCGCACGCCGTCGTAGCGGGCCAGGTTGGAGGACGCTTCCGAGGTGGCGACCAGGTAGTAGGTCGGGATCGCGTACGCCGCATGGGGGAGCGAGACCTCCTCCACGCGCGCGCCCAGGCTCCGGAAGCCCTCCAGGCTCCGCTCGACCGCCTCGCGGATCTCCGGGTTCAGGTCCTTCGGGAGGTACTCGCGGGGCACGCCGAGGCGGAGCCCGAGCACGTTGCGGCGGCAGGCGGCCGGATAGTCGGGGACCGGAGAGGGCGCCGAGGTCGCGTCGCGCGGGTCGGGTCCCGCGATCGCGCGGAGGAGGAGCGCGGCATCGGCGGCGTCCCGGGCGAACGGACCGATCTGGTCGAGGGAGGAGGCGAAGGCAATGAGACCGAATCGGCTGACCCGGCCGTAGGTCGGCTTCATCCCCACGATGCCGCACATGGCCGCCGGCTGGCGGACCGAGCCGCCGGTGTCCGACCCGAGCGCGAGCGGGACGATCCGCGCGGCGACCGCGGCCGCGGAACCGCCGCTGCTCCCGCCCGGGATGCACTCGAGGTTCCAGGGATTCCGGGTCGTGAACCAGGCGGAGTTCTCGGTGGACGAGCCCATCGCGAACTCGTCCATGTTGGTCTT
>Ga0187892_10006643_pt1 | contig 17047 bp, 10 predicted proteins | sample MA1701073metaG_FD_139345 | JGI IMG/M metagenome (GOLD analysis project Ga0187892, IMG submission 139345) | Bio-ooze microbial communities from a basaltic lava cave in the Kipuka Kanohina Cave System on the Island of Hawaii, USA - MA170107-3 metaG ... | reverse complement strand
CGTCCCTGTTGCCGCTCGTGGGCTGCGCGACAAAGTACGCCGCGAAGGTTCCCGCGCCCTTGAAGTCGCCGAGCGCCAGGCCCCAGACCTTAACCACGCCGCTGATGGTGGCCAGCGTGGTCATTGTAACCTGGACGGGAATTTCATCTTGATGGCATTTGGTTTCGGTAACGCCTGGATTAGTTGACACCCTGCGCATCGTCACGACTCCCTGTTCCGTCGCTGAATAGATGACGTCCTCGGGGGCTCCGAAATCCGCTGGCATGCCGGTCCGGATGACGTCTATGGCGAACGGCTCCGGGGGGGAGACCCAAGCGCAGGAAATGGGACACAAGATCGAAGCCGTTGTCCGAACGTCACTGCATATGTGGCCGTGTTCGGGCCAGGTGGAAATTGCGTAGGTCATAGGGGGACCACTACCACCACCGGCAGGACACTCATTGGTGAAGGGGGGGGTCTGGCGGACCACGATGTCCTCAGCACCGAAAGTGGTCTGAATTGAAATGCCGAGGGGCCCAGCAAGCGGGATAGTGCCGTCCTGACCCATTGGTGGTACCCGGGAGAGAGCAGCCATGAGTACGACTCCCTTGGCAGAGTCCCCGTCAGTAGGACGCCCGCGGGAACAGAATAGCCCCTGCAACGAATCCATGTCGGCGCCGGTCGGGTAGCGGAAGTTAAATTGGCAGCTCGTAAAGATGCTTGCCGGCAGGATCGTCGACACCCCGAATGGCGCAACGATGGTCCCGTACGTCACGCAGGTGCTCGATGAGCTGAGCGCGGTCCCGCCCCCCAAGGCATCCGATTCCTCGACGGGCTCCGCTTCCACGACCTCCGCGTCTACGACCGGAGCCCGCGGCGCCAGCACGGCGTCCGAGGAGCCGAAGAACTTGGAGAGGTCGATGACGCCATCCTTCCCGGCCTCTGCCGCCGACAAGGCCCTCTCGAGACGGCCCCCCAACTCGAGCCAGTAGTTGAAGGCGTAGCGGTCGCCGTAGGTCGAAAGCCCGTCCCCATCCACATCGAAGGGAACGTCAAGCCCTGGTCCCGGCAGGGAGGACGACTCTGCGGCCGGCAAACGAGCGCCGCTGAGCTTCACACACACACACACACACACACGACGATGGAGCTCCGAACCCTTCCCATCCCAGCACCTTTCCCGGCCGGTGGAGAACGCTTCAAGCCGGATCGAAGGTCACCAGCCGGGGAATAACTTCGAAATCCGGAGAGCCCACAGCCGCCGGTTGCTCATGATGGTCTCCCTTGCCTGCGATGGATTCAAGGAAGAACTGGAGCGCGCACCGGTTCCCCACCCGGCAGTTTGAAACGACCCGATTTCTGATAAGATCTGCCCTCTATGAACACGAAGCTCCTCGACCTGTTGGGACCGGAGGCCGACAACCTCCTGAAGCATCAATGCAAGACCATCTCTCGCGAGCGGCTGCACGTTCCGGGGCCGGATTTCGTCGACCGGATCTTCTCCGCTTCCGACCGGAGTAACCGCGTTCTCTCGAACCTCCAGAGGATGTACGGCCACGGGCGGCTCGCCGGCACCGGTTACCTCTCGATCCTGCCGGTCGACCAGGGCATCGAGCACTCCGCCGGCGCCAGCTTCGCCAAGAACCCCGACTACTTCGACCCGGAGAACATCGTGAAGCTCGCGGTCGAGGGCGGCTGCAACGCCGTGGCCTCGACCTTCGGCGTCCTCGGTCTCTGCGCGCGGAAGTGGGCGCACAGGATCCCCTTCCTGGTCAAGATCAACCACAACGAGCTGCTCACCTACCCGAACCGGTTCGATCAGGTGATGTTCGGCACGATCCGCCAGGCCCACGACATGGGCGCGGCCGCCGTCGGCGCCACGATCTACTTCGGCTCGCCCGAGAGCACGCGCCAGATCATCGAGGTGTCGCAGGCCTTCGCCCTCGCCCACGAGCTGGGGATGGCCACCGTGCTCTGGTGCTACCTGCGCAGCTCGGCCTTCAAGAAGGACAAGGACTACCACGTCTCCGCCGACCTCACGAGCCAGGCGAACCACCTCGGCGTCACGATCGAGGCGGACATCATCAAGCAGAAGCTCGCCGAGAATAACGGCGGCTACACGGCCCTCAATACCGGCGATTCGAGCTACGGCAAGCTCGACAAGCGCATCTACAGCGAGCTGACGAGCGACCACCCGATCGACCTCTGCCGCTATCAGGTCGCCGGCTGCTACATGGGCCGCATCGGCCTCATCAACAGCGGCGGCGCTTCGGGGGCCAACGACATGGCGGAGGCCGTGCGCACGGCGGTCATCAACAAACGCGCCGGCGGAATGGGGCTCATCTCGGGCCGAAAAGCATTCCAGCGGCCTCTGGCGGACGGCGTGAAGCTCCTCAACCTCATCCAGGACGTCTACCTGGAGAAGGGAATCACGGTCGCGTAGTTCTTCGAGGAACCTACCGGCAGCCCGGTTCGCAGGCCGGGAGGTCATCTTCGGCGGGATCCGCTCCGCACCCGGGGCCGGGAGGCGGCAGGCGCGGGCCGCTGCGGAAGTAGAACTCGAGCATCCGGACCGCGTCCCGAACGTCGACGACGCCGTTGTCGTCCGCGTCGGCGGCGTCCAGGCAGAGCGGTGGGACCGGCATGCCGGCGGACCGCAGGAGCACGGCGATCGGATCCGTGATGTTCAGGCGACCGTTCGAGTCCGCGTCGCCCCGGCGGAAGAGGGTCGATCGGCGGCATTCGTCGGGAACCGAGTCCCCGTTCTCGTCCCGGCTGAACGGCGGGTTGGTCCGATTGAAGCGGACCGAGATGGCGGTCCCCGTGGCGGTGACGAGGTCGAGGTCCTTGTCGCCATCGATGTCGCCGGCGAAGGTCGAGTACGAATTCCCGCCGTACGCGAACTTCGCGGGATCGCCGAAGGTGCCGTCGCCGCGGTTGGGGAAGACGAGGAGGCTCCCGGTGACCAGCTCGGGCCGCGCGTCCCCGTCCAGGTCGGCGGACGCGAGGTAGAATCCGAATCCCTCCACATCGTGGCGCTCAACCTCTTGAAACGTGCCGTCCCGGCGGTTCTTGAAGACAATGATCGTGCCGGCGCCCGAGTTGGTCGCGGCCAGGTCGAGGAAACCGTCTCCGTCGAAGTCGCCGGCCGCGAGCGCGCTCGGAGCGGCCCCGGCATCGTAACTCCGTGCCGCCGCGAACTGTCCATCGCCGCTATTGAGGAGGACCGTAATGTCGTCACTCAGCTCGTTCGATGCCGCGATGTCGAGGTCGCCGTCCCCATCGAGGTCCGCGACGGCGAGCGAATTCGGCAATGAGCCCGCGGCGACGGATGCCGTCTCCAGGAAGGAGCCGGCCGGCTTCTGGAAGATGAGCAAGAGGCCGGAGACATCGCCGAAGGGGCTGCCGTTGGCGACGACGACGTCCCGAAGGCCGTCGCCGTTCAGGTCGCCGGCGGCGACCGCCGTGGGATCACTGCCGCAGCGGACCTTCAGCGGCTCCCGAAAGGTCCCATCGCGCCGGTTGTAGTGGATGGAGAGAAAATCCGTTTCGTTGTCGGCGGAGATCAGGTCGAGGCTTCCGTCGCCGTCGAGGTCGGCCGCCTTCAGCGCGGTCGCCCTTTCCCCCGCCGGCAGACGATCCGCGGTCTGGAACCGCCCCGCTCCGTCGCCCTTCAGGATGAGCAGCTCGCCCGTATCGATCTGGAGGGAGACGAGGTCGAGGTCGCCGTCCGTGTCCCAGTCGCCCCCGTCCAGGATGAACGGATTGCCGCCCACGGCGAGCCATTCATCCGAGAAGAAGCGAGCGCGGCCGTCGTTCCAGAGGACGGAGACGTTATTGGCCAGCTCGTTCGAGGTCGCGAGGTCGAGGTCGCCGTCCCGGTCGATGTCGACCGCCACCACCGCGTTCGCGTCGATCGAGCCGACTGAGTAGGCGAGCGCCGGCGCGAACCGGCCGTTGCCGGGGTTGATGAGGACCGAGACGTTGCTCGAGAACTCGTTGGAGGTCGCGAGGTCGAGGTCTCCGTCGCCATCGAGGTCGGCGGCAATCACCGTCGACGGCGTGTTGCCCACGGCATAGTCGGTGCGCTCGCCGAAGCCGCCGATCTCGGTCCGGAGGAAGACCGATACGGTGTTGAGGCCGAAGTTGCTCACCGCGATGTCGAGCTTTCCGTCTCGATCAAGGTCCGCCGCGGCGACGTTCGCCGGCTCCTCGCCGACCGCCAGCTCTGCGGTCTTCTCGAAGACTGCCGAGCCCGCATTCGAGAGGATCCACACCCTACCGAGGGAAAGGATCGCCACCGCAAGGTCGACATCGCTGTCGCCATCGAGGTCCGCGGCCGCCACCGAGACCGGCCGTTCGGCCACGGCGACCTCCTTCGCCACGAACGCGCCGCGGCCATCTCCCAGGAGAAGCGTGAGGCTCGCGGAGTCGTAGTTGGCGACGGCAAGGTCCGGGTCTCGGTCGCCGTCGAGGTCCGCGGCCGCGATCGCGAAGGGCGACCGGCCCGTCGCGAGGTGCACGGCCTCACGGAACGTCCCATCGCCGCGATTGAAGAGGATGGAGACGGTATCCGAATTGCGATTTCCAGAGACGAGATCGGCGGAGCGGTCGCCGTCGAGGTCGAGGGCGAGGAGAGGCTGCGGGGAGAGCCCGACGCCGTAGCTCGTGGGGGCCGAGAACCGTCCATCGCCGCGGTTGAGAAGCACCGAGACGCTCGCCGACCCGCGGTTGGCGGTTGCGAGATCGACGTCGCCATCGCCATCGAGGTCCGCGGCGGGAATCGAGAACGGGCTCTGCTCGACCGCGTAGGTGTCGGGAGCCGGAAAGCTCAGGACGCGCGTCAGATCGCACTCGTCCGGCTCGCCGTTGCCGTTGCAATCGAGGCTCGCGCCGGCGGCGACGTCGCACGGATCGGGGACCTTGTTGCGGTTGCAGTCGCGGTTGACGAGCTGGCAATCGTCGGGAATTCCGTCCGCGTCGCAATCGGCGCTCTCCGCAGTCGCGATGTCCTCTCCGTCCTCGATGGCGTTGCCGTTACAGTCGGCGCTGTGGACTCTCGATGCCGCCAGGAGGACCGCCAGCAAGGTGGCGGCGATCGGTCTGCGGAAATCGAGAACCTTCGTATGCATGGTCTTGGGATCCGAGGAGAAGCCAGGGAACGACCGCGAACGACATCGCGGAGTGGCGACAAATCTATCGGTCGTTGGAGAGACGCACAACGTCCAATCCAATTGACGCGCCCCATGCCGGCAGCCGCAGCCGCAACCGCTACTGTTACCGGAGCCGCAGCCGCAAACCGCATCCGCGTCCGCCTCGGCCATCGGCCGACCGAGCAGTGCCGCGAGGCGGACTGTGGACCGCAAGCGGACCCTCATCCACAATGGAGCCCTTCATGCCCCTTGCGGTGACGAAGCTCAAGGTCGGCGATCCCGCCCCCGACATCTTTCTCCCTGCGGCCAACGGCTTGGAGGTTTCGCTCCGCGCCTGCGTCGTCGAAGGCCCCGTGCTGGTCGAGTTCATCCGAGGCACGTGGTGCCCGAACGGACGCGGGCGGCTCAAGGCGCTCGCCGATGCCCGCGGCTCCTTCCGCGATGAGGGGGCGAGGATCCTGGTCGTCGTCTGCGAGAAGCCGGCCAACGTCCTTCGCTACCTCGCGGCGAGCCCGAGCCCGCTCACGGTCCTTCTCGACGAGCGCCGGTACGTAGCCCGCGCCTTCGGCGTCCACCACCGTTTCGGCCTCGGCGCGTGGAACATCGCCCGCCCGGCCAGCTTCCTCATCGACCGCGCCGGCTTCGTCCGCAGGGTCTTCGTCGCCAGGCTGCCCATCGAAGCCGACCCCGTCGCAAGCCTCCTGGAGGCGCTGCGGGCGGTTCGCGAGGAGGAAGCCCGCAAGAGAAGCGCGGGCCAGAAGCGAGGCTCCCGGCCGGGGGGACCCGGTGCGGGGTGCTGACAAGCGTTGGCCGCCCTCGGTACAATTCAGCCTCCACCGAATAGAGAATCTTTCCCGATGAGGTGTGCATCATGAAAACTCACGGCGTTTTCTTCCGCGGTTTCGCCACCCTGGCGAGCTTCTTCATCCTGGCCGAAGTCGGCGCGCAGGCGGACGATCTCTTCCCCGACAAGAACCTCGACGCCGCCGTGCGGCGCTACGTGTTCGCCAAGCGCGACAACGACCAGCCGCTCGTCGAGGACGACGTCAAGAACATCTCCACGATCGAGGCGCGCGGGAAGAAGATCAAGAGCCTCGCGGGGCTCGAGAAGTGCCGCAGCCTCGCGCTCCTCAACCTCGCAAAGAACGAAATCGCCGACCTCGCCCCCATCGCCGAGCTGAAGAACATCCAGTCTCTGGACCTCTCCGGGAACCAGATCGCGGACATTCGCCCCCTCGAGGGGCTCGTGAAGCTCCAGTACCTCCACCTCGCCTCCAACCAGGTGGCGGACATTGGCCCGATTGCCAAGCTCGAGAACTTGAACACCCTCCACCTCTCCCAGAACAAGGTGAAGGACCTCGCGCCGATCGCCGGGCTGAAGAAGCTCTGGTCTCTCTACGCCGACCGAAACGAAATCACCGACCTGAAGCCGCTCGCGGAGCTGAAGGGGCTCTCCTCGCTCAACCTGAGCGGGAATCAGGTGACCGACCTCGCACCGATCGCGGGGCTGTCGGGGCTGAGCTACCTCTTCCTTGAGTCGAACAAGCTAGGGGACATCGGAGTCCTCATCGAAATGGCCCGAAAGGATGGCGAGAAGGAGAAGCGGTTCTCCCCCTACTGGCAGGTTTTCCTCAGCGGCAACCCGCTCAAGGAAGAGCAGGTGGCCGACCTGCGCAAGAGCGCCCGCAAGGTCGAGTTCGCGAAGGAGAAAGACGGGGGGAAGGACAAAGACAAGCCGAAGGAAGGGGAGCGGAAGAAGGTGGCGCTCTGACGGTCGCCCATCAACTCTCACGGTTCGTCTCAGGCGGTCCACCATCACTGGAGTGACAAGGGCTGAATGCTACCCCGGGCTGTCCCGCAGAGGCATCCACTGGTTCGCTCGGGGCTATGTTTGAGCTATTTCACGGGGAGAGCACCATGCAGGTTCACCGCGTTTCTATCGTACTTCTAGTCGTCGCCGCTATCGGCTGGGTCGCATCGACCTGGGCCGATACCCCATCTGAATCCAAGGACGACATGCCCGGCATCGCGCTGTTCCCTCCCAAGGCCATCCAGTGGCAAGAGGGGCCCCCTGCCCTTCCGAAGGGGGCGATGTTCGCCGTTCTGGAAGGGGACCCGAACAAGGAAGGGCCGTTCGTCTTTCGCGTAAAGGTGCCCGACGGCTACCGCGTACCGCCGCATACGCACCCGAAGACCGAGCGCGTGACTGTGATCTCCGGCACGTTTCACATCGGGGAGGGCGGCACGTTCGACCCGAAGGCGGGGCGGGAGATGCCCGCCGGCACGTACGGCTTCTGGCCGGCCGGGATGAAACACTTCGTCTGGACGAAAGGCGAGACCGTCATCCAGTTCCACGGCATGGGGCCCTGGTCGATCGCTTACGTCGACCCGAAGGACGATCCTCGGCGGCGAGGGGAGTAGAGGTGCCTACCGCGGCCCCTTGCCCGCCGATGACCCCCCTTGGCCCGGGCGGAGGATCCCGGGCAGGAAGCCTCGCGCCGGCGGACTCCCTCCTTTGGTCCCTTCGGGACCTCCGTTCCCGGCTGGCGCTTGCCTCGATCGAAAAACCTCGCGCAGCCGCCGGTAGTCGTCGGGGGTGTTCATGTCCTCGATGACGCCCGGGTTCTGGACTTCCACGTGAACGATCCCTCCCGCTTCGATGGCGTCGCGGGCGGTTTTCCCGGGCGGTAGATCCAGGAACACCTCGCGCATCCGGGCCCGGCAGAGGACCGGGTGGCCACGCTCCCCCCCGTACGTCGGAATGAAGACCCGCTCGGGCCCTGAGTGGCCCCTGTGCGCCTGGATGAGAAGCTCGATGTCGCCGCGGGTGACGAGCGGGTAGTCCACCGGCTGGAAGAGGAACGCCTCGAGAGGGTCCCTCTCGAGCGCGCGGAGCCCCATCCGAAGGGAATCGATCTGCTCGCTCTCCGCCGCTCGGTTGAGCGTCCAGGTGAACTCCGCCCCCAGCCCCGTGAAGGTGTGGGCGGCCCTGATCTCCTCCGCACGGTGGCCGATGACCACCACGACGCGCCCCACGCCGGCCGCAATCGCGTTGCGCACCGCCAGATCGAGCGCCGTCCAGTTCCCGAAACGCAGGAGGGCCTTCGGCTGACCCATGCGCGTGGAACGGCCCGCCGTGAGCACGATGAGGGCGATGGTGCCGTCGACGATGGGGGGCTTCAGGGCCGGTGTCTCCTTAGAGCGCCTCTTAAAGCGCTTCGCTTTCGCCGGCGGGAATTGTAGTCGGTTCGCCCGATGTTCCCAAGAAGGCTCCCAGGCTCGCGAGCATTTCCGCCGTGGGCCCCTTGAAGAAGCGCGTCGGGGGCAGCGAGCGAAGAAAAGTCCGCCCGTAACGCTTCGTCAGGATCCGGCGGTCGAGGACAACGACCGTCCCGCGGTCCGTGGTCGAGCGGATGAGCCTCCCGAACCCCTGCTTGAACTTGAGGACGGCCTGGGGGACGGAGTAGCAGTTGAAGGCATCCCCGCCGCGGGACTCGATCTCTTCCACGCGAGCGATCTGGATCGGCTCCGTGGGCACGCGGAACGGGAGGCGGGTGATGATGACGCACTCGAGCGCTTCTCCCTTCACGTCGACACCTTCCCAGAAGCTGTCGGTGCCGAAGAGCGCGTGCGGCGGGCCCGAGCGGAAGCGGTTGAGGAGATCGCTGCGCCCGGCCTCTCCCTGGCGCAGCGGGATGATGCCCTCGCGGCGGAGCGTCGCCTCCAGGGCGGAGTGCGTGCGCTGAAGAAGTCCGTACGAAGTGAAGAGGACGAAAGCGCGGCCGCGGCTTCGACGCAGGATCTCCAGCACAACCTCGGCCACCTTCCCGTCGTAGCCGGAGCTTCCCGGCTCGGGGAAGTCGTCGGGAACCAGAGTCAGCACTTGGTTCGCGAAATCGAAGGGCGACGGCTGCTCGCTGAAGTGGAACCGCTCCACCGGAAGATGGTCGAGTCCCAGCCGATCGCCGAGGTAGCTCACTCCGCCCTCGACGCTCAGGGTCGCGCTCGCCATGACGACGGTGGCCAGCGGGTTGAAGACGAGCTGCAGGAGGTCCTCCGCGACGCGGATCGGGGCGCTCGAGAAGACGATGTTACGCCGCTCGGCGTCGTCGCGGCGTCCCTGGACCTCAACCCAGCGGACCTGCTTCTCGTCTCGGAAGTCGAGAAAGGTCGCAATCTGGCTCTGGAGGACATCGAGCCGCCCGTGGAGAGAGGTCAGCTCGAGGAGGAGGCCGCCGCGGCGCTCCGCTGCCAAGCCCTCGGTGCCGGAAAGGAGCCGCGCGGCCTTGCCCGCTTGACCGCAAAGAATCGCCAGCTCCTCTTTCACGGCGTGCAGCCGCTCGGTCAGAGCCTGCTGAAACGCCCTCCGGCCCGCCGCGACGCGCACGTGGAGCTGGCGCCCGCCCGCTTCGGCCGCGGCTCCCTCGACCGCGCCGCCGCTCCCGCTCCTGGCCTTCCCGTCCCTTTCGGGACCCCTCGCGGCTGTCAGAGCCTCGGCCTCGGCTTGGTCGAGCGCCGCCGACAGCTCCTGATCGATCCTCTGTGCGGCCTTCGGCACGGTCTGGAGGAGCCCCTTCTCGATTTCCTGGGCCGCGGCGGGTGCGCCCTCCGCGTGAAGGACCTGCGCGAGGTAACGGAGGGCCCCCTTCTTCTCGTCGCGGGACGAGACGAGCCGGTTGAATCGGTTGCGCATTCCCTGCTGGGTGAAGCGGACGCCGAGGAAATTCGAAGCGACATCCTCCATGTGATGCGCCTCATCGAAGATCACCCGCTTGTAGGCCGGGATCACGGCGTCGTACTCGTAGTTTCCCGTCTCGCGCCGCACGGCGAGGTCGGCGAAGAAGAGATGGTGGTTGACGACGACGATGTCCGCCGCGTAGGCGGCCCGCTTCGCCCGGTAGAAGAAGCACTCGGAGTAGAACTTGCAGTTCACCTTGAGCGACTTGTCGGTCTCGGACATCACCTTCTCCCAGACCGCCTCCGGAGGCGGCGCCCCCAGCTCGGAGCGGCTCCCCTCGCCGGCCGTGCGGGCCCACTCGACGATGTTGCGGAGCTGCCCGGCGGCGCCGTCGGTCTCGACGAGCTCTTGCGTCGCCCGCGCCGCCTCCTCCAGCTTGCGCTTGCAGGCGTAGTTGTTCCGCCCTTTGATGAGCGCGAAGTGGAATTGCACCGGCAGCACGCGGGCGAGGAACGGCAGGTCCTTCGTCATGAGCTGCTCTTGGAGGTGGATCGTGTTGGTGGAGACGATGACCCGCGGGCCGTTCTTGACCGCCCAGAGGATCGACGGGACGAGGTAGGCGAAGCTCTTCCCGACGCCGGTCCCAGCCTCGATCGCGACAACACGCTCGCCGTTGAGGGCCTCCGCGACCTCGCGCGCCATCGCCACCTGCCCGGGGCGCACTTCGTAGTCCGGAGATCCGCTCGCGAGCGGCCCTCCCGGGGCGAAGATCGCCTCCACCTCCGCCGGGTCGACCTTCTCCGGGCGGTCCCGCCGGCGCATCGGCGGGACGACAAGGTAGTGGCGCTCGGCGGAGTTGTCGATGATCGCAAAGCCGACCTGGCGGTTCCCCAGCTCGCCCGCGACTGCGATGTCGGCATCGGAAGGAGTGAGGACGCCGCTCGGGTGGTTGTGGATCGCGATGTCCCAGCTCTCCGCCCGCTTAACGATGGCCGGGGCGGAATGGACGTTCCCGCGCGCGAGGACGTCGACCTCCTCGATGGCGGCGGCCTCGGGCCCCTCCCAGCCCACCTTCGCGAGGAAAAAGACCTCGTTGCCGCTCGTACTGGCGATGGTCGCGGCTAGGAATTTCCGGATCTTCTCCGGAATGGTGAGCTTCACGTCGGCCATGGATGGAGCGCATCATAGCGCGCGGCCGAGCGTTGTCTTGTGCCGGAGTGCGGCATCGATGGCGGTTGCGCCTGCGGATGCGGTAGCGGCCGCGGAAGCGGCACCGGCTGCGGTTCGCGGCTTCGGATCGCGGCTGCCGCATCCGCTCCGGATCCGGCGGGGGACACCTGCAGGCCCGTTTTACATTCTGACCACCAAAAGCGCTGGAAAAGCTCGGTCGAGCCGGGGAACGCCCGTTGCACTGCGCCTGCGAACGGGCGCGCCGGCGCAGGAGGCGCGGTTCGGGAGTAGGAAGGAATCGGTTCAAGGGAAATAACTTGAACAGCCCCAACCGGCGCGCCCTTGTTTTTCGCTCCCCTGATTTCCCTCCTCATCCGCGTAGCCCCCGACGCTCCGGATCAGTTCGCGATAGCTCTGGATATCGAGGACCGTGATGGCTTGCATCGCCCTCGCGGCGATGACCTGCCGTGTCCACGAGCGGTGGTCGCGGGCCGCGCGCCGGAGCCCATCGACGATCGCGTCCTCTCCCACGCCCTCTTTTTCCTTCCGTTCGATGGCCCTCCTGAAGACCGATTCGTTCCCGGAGCGCATGAGGAGGCGTAGGACCCTCCGGCGCGGGCCCGGGGGGATGGAACCAAACTCCGCCGAGCCCGACAGATAGCGTGAAAACAGCGATCGCCGCCGCCGCCGGGCCGGAAGAAGCAGCTCCATCGGGAATCGGAGAGCGGACCCGACCCGCGCGGGGGGCGACTCCCGGGTCTTCAGGCAGCGCTCGACGGCTTCTCGGGCCTCTTCCGGCGCGGTGAGGAGCGATCGCACCTCGCCGTGGTCCGTCAGGAACGCCGCGACGATCGCCCGGACGGCCTCTCCGCGATGCCCGGAGAGTTCCTTCGAGGGATCGATCTTCTCCAACAGGGCGTCCCACGCCGCCGGCGAGCCGAGGCGGACCGTCAAGTACTGGCGCAGCCTCCGTAGATCGCGGATCGCGGCCTGACGGAGTGCGCGAACGGGGTGTCGCTCGTTCTCCAGGGCTCCGATGGAGTCCAGGTCCTCCGCGAACGTCGGACCTGCATCCCTCCGCTCGAAACCGGGCAGCCGCAATCCCAGGTAGTCGATATCCACCGCCGCCCGCAGCCGCATGGCTTCCATGAAATAGGGCTTGCGCATGCGGTTGATCTTGCGGACCGCCGTGTCGAAGCCCGCGATGCGGCTCGCGGGCACGGCGTGAGGGTCCTCCTTGCCCAGAACTTCGCGCACGAGATGCCGGAGCTGGCCGAGACCGAGGAACGCGAACCTCGCCGCCCCCCAGACGAGCCGAAACGGCAGGAGCAGAGCCCGCAACCCCGCGAGGTACTGATGGAACAAGCGGTAGGGGTTGAAGACCCGCCAGGAGCGGGGGAGCAGGTGATACGGGCGGGTGCCGAAGATGTCGCGGACCATGCCCCGCCGGTCGCGGCGCAGGGCGGCCAGGACTTCCCCCCCGAACCGCCGCAAAATCCGGGCGTCCCGCTCGGGGTTCGCCTCCAGGAAGTGGAGCGCTGTGAACTCGCTCGTCGAAACGGGCTCGCCGGCGCTCCGGAGAGCCCGACCGGAGCGCCGCTCGCCCGCGTGCCAGGGAACGCGACGCGCCGCCAGGAACTCCTCGAACCGGCGGCGGGCCTCCGGCGGGGCGAGGGAGAGCCGATCGAGGGGGATGCAGCTCGTGTTGTACTCCAGCAGAAGCTTCGCCGTCTCGATCGCCAGACTCTCGGTGATGAAACGAAACCAGAAATACGGGCCGAGCGCGAGCGACCGGCGGCGGTCGAGGTCGAGCCGCCCGAGCCGCCGCCGGTCCTTTTCGCTCGACCGCAGCGTGCGAGCGCGCAGATCGCCGAGCAGGAGGTTTCCGAGGAGCTGCACCGAAGCCTTCGTGTCCTCGTAGTGGAGGATCGGACCGTCGAGGAAGTCGCGGTAGAGGAGCACGACGACCTCGCAGTCTTCCTCGTGGAGGCCGACGGGAGGCCGAGCGCGGTCGATGGACTCGCCGGCCGGGCCGCCGAGAGTCCCCTTCCCCACTACGGCCTCGGCGAGCCACGCCACTCCGTTCCCGTCCCCATCGCCGGAGGAGTTCGGCGCGTGCAGCTTCTCTTCGGGGGCGAATACGCGCCGGTGGAGGATCTCGATGTCCCGGCGCGAGCGGTCTCGCTTCCAGCCTTTCAGGAGCGGATAAAAGTGCGCATCGGCCGTGCGGAGGTAGATGTCGAGAGCCTCGCCGGCGATGCTTTTGAGCCAGCGGCCGATCAAGAGGACCAGGAGGCATACCGACCCGAGGATGAGAAGGGGGAGCCCAAGCACCCTCTCGAGCGGGTTTCCGATCCTGCTGAGGGCGTTCGTGCCCAGGATCCAATGGTCCACGAGCTGCGCGAAGGCCTCGAACGCGAGAAACAAGATCCCGATGAGGAGGAGCCTCACTGCAGGCCCCTTCGTCGCCACCATTATCGCCGTTGCGACGCGGTCGAGCACTTGAGGGCCCGTCGAGATGCCCGAGAGGTCTCCCGCAAAACGGAAGCAGCCCAGGAGCGCCTGGAGAAGCTCGCCGAGCTTCCGGGCGGCCGCCGACAATGCCTCGGCGGGCTCCGGCTCCCGGGAAGCGGCGGCAAAGCGGCGCACGAGCGGGAGCCAGCGGAGCGGCGGAACGTCGAGCCAGCGGAGCCGGCGCGCGGCCCGCGAAACCCCGTCGGGACCCAGGAGCGCGGCCGCCTGGCACGCATCGAAATCGAGGAGGTGATCGATCGCGTGCTCCACATGGACCTCCCCCGCCCGGGCGGCCGCGGGCGGAGAGTAAGGCAGTCGGAGACCCGCCGCGCAGCGCGCTTCCGCATCGAGGGAGCGCAGGTGCACGCCCAGCGCCGCCAGCCTCTCATCCCAGGGCGTCGCGGCGTGGAGGTGCCAGACCGCCCGCCGGCGGCGCTCCTCGACGGCATCGACGATCCGGGCGATCGACGGATCGGCCGGTGCTCCGGCCGGGATCGGCTCGAAGATGCAGATGTCGCGGTCGAGGAGCGATCGAAACCGCTCCGCAACTCGATCTTTCCCTCGCACGAGGAGGACGAGGAGGCGAAAGGAGCGCACGCCGAGGAGGATCACCCGCTGGAAGCGCAGGATGCGGACCGCGACGAGGGCCCTCAACTCCTCGATGGCCCCCGCGCCGCGTGATTGGCCCAAGAGGTCCATGAAGAGGCCGAACGGCAATGCCGGCAGGCTCTCCAGGAAGAAGTGGCGCAGAAAGAACCAGCCCCGCCAGCGCGCGCAGCCCCACCGGACGAGGAAGTCGACCTGGAAGACGATGCAGAGCCCGAGATCGACCCAGCGGAGGGCCGGAAGCCACGGAGAACCCTCGGGGAGCCTCCACTCGATCCAGATGAGGGCGAGGAATCCCATGATGGCGAACAGGATGAAGGTCTCGAAGAGCTTCACGCGCCGCGGGCCGAAGAGCCGTTCGAGCCGCGCGGCGACTTCGGCCTCTCTCTCGGCGACGAGCGCCCGGCGGCGGAGCTTCCTCAGTTGACGGAGGTCTTCGCGGACCGTCGCGCCGGCCTCTCCTGTCCGCTCCGGTCCGCCGAGGACCACGAAGAGCGCGTCGATCCGTCCGCGTAAAAAGCGCAGGATCGGGACCCTGCCGGCGACTCGGTCGCCGGTTCCTTCGACCGTTTCTCCGGAAAGGTCCGCGCTGCCCCGATCGAGAAGGTCGGCCGCCGCCGCGAGAGCGAAGCGGCCCTTGCCGGATCCGTCCAATCGATCGACCGCGGCGCGGCATGCATCGACGTGCTCCTTCCGGCGCGCGAAAATCGGACCGCATTCCGGCTCTCCCCCGGGCCGGCACTCGATCTCCGCCGCAAGGGAGAACCCTTCGCCCGCGGCGGCCCAAGACGCCAGAGCGTCCGCAAGCGGGTCGGGCCCGTTCGGAGATGAAGCTCCCGGCGCGAGGGTACTCCCGCGCGTGGTTCCCACGAACCGTTCGCAGCGCAGGCGCAGGAGATTCCCCTGCAGCTCCTTGACCCGGACCAGGATCCCATCGGCGGCGGGCTCCAGCCGGCGGTCCCAGCGCCGGAGGGCCCGGGCGGAGGTCTCCACCCAACGGACCTCGTCCTCGATGGCGGGGAGAGGATCGCGCGCGAGCTGCGCCGCCAGCGACCGGGTGAGCCAAGCGAGCCAGCGGGAGCGCTCTCCCAGCTCGAGGGCGGCGCCGAGTTGGGAGGCCGGGTCCCGGCGCTGGCCCTCCTCGGCCGAGGCCAGCTCCGCTTCGAGCGCGCGGACCTCGCGCAAGAGGACCTCTCGAGCCTCCTCGGGCGGCAATCGGCCGAGACGGTCGACGTCCGCCGCGCGAGCTTCGCGCCAGGCTGAGACGAGGTTCTCGGGTACGGCTTCACCGGTCCGCAGATGGTCGCGGATCCGGCCAAGGACGGCTTCGGAAGCGAGCGCCGTCTCCTCCGTCACGGAGCCAGGTCGGAGATCGCGGCCCGACGAGAGGCCTCCTGGCGCACTCCGGCGTGGAAGCTCTTACATTCGGAGACCTGCGACAGGGTGCCGGTGGCTGGACAGGCCGACGGCCCGCAGCACGTCTCCTCCGTCATGAGGAGCGTCCCGGCGAGGAGGGCTCCAAAGCCCAAGGAGAAGATGGCGGCGATCGCGAAGCCGCGGTTTCTCCAGAGCGCGGCGATCGGGCAGCAAGCTTTCATGATTCAATCCTCCCGTCTCCGCCGGCGGACCGTGCACGGCAGGCTCGGAAAAGGATATTCCGCCGGCCCGGCGATTTCCACCGTCTGGCTGGGCCAACGGAGGTTTTATCCAACCGTCATCCCGCCGTTGACGCAGAGGTCCTGGCCGGTAATGAACGACGCCGCGTCGCTCGCGAGGAACGCGACCGCCCCCGCAACGTCGTCCGGCACTCCCCAGCGGCCCGCGGGGATCAGGGCACGGTACGCATCTTTCTCGGATTGCGGGTCCTTCTCGTGCCGTTCCACGGGTATCCATCCGGGCGAGATCATGTTCACGGTGATCCCGAAGGGAGCCAACTCGGTGGCCATGCTGCGAGTCCAGCCATTCTGGCCGCCCTTGGCGGCGACATAGGCGCTGAAGTTGCCGACGCCGCGGCGAAAAACCTCGGAGCCCATGTTGATGATGCGCCCCCAGCGCTTCGCCTTCATGTGCGGCAAGCAGGCACGGGCGAGCAGGAACGGACTCTTGATGAAAAAGTCGACCATCGACTGGTAGAAATCCCAGTCGTACTCCTCGATCGGCCGGTGCGGCTGATCGCACGTCGCATTGGCGACGACGATGTCGATCGGTCCGAGCGATCTCTCGACTTCGCGGGCGAGCCGCTCGACCTCCTCCGCCCGCGTGACGTCGGCGCGGATCATGGTCCCCCGCCAGCCGCGGGAGCGGAGCCCATCGAGGGCGCGCTCGGCGGCCCGCGCGTCGTTGAAGTAGTTCATGGCGACCTGGGCGCCCGCAGCCCCAAGAGCCAAGGCGATGCCTCGCCCGAGCCCCTTCGAGCTGCCGGTGACGAGGGCGACGCGGCCGGAAAGAGAGAACGGATGGGGCGGCGACGGTGTGCGGTCCACTAGGGGGTAACTCCTTTTGCGGAGGATTCTATCCGGGCCGGAGGGCGGATCCGAGTGCGGTGCCGGCTGCGACTGCGGATCGCGGTTGCCGCTACGGCTCCGGTAGCGGCCGCGGATCCGCCGACGGCCTCGCGTACGCTCTCCCGAGTCTCGGCGGCGCGGCCCTACCTGCTAGATCCGCGCTGCATCTTGTCCGTTCCGGTCCGAGCGTCTTGCGGCTACTCTTTCTTCGTGCTCTTGCGGTCCTCGATCCAGATCGCTTTCACGCTCCTCGTTCTCCCTTCTGCTTTCGCGGAGGGGGACGGGACCTTCCTCTCGGCGCTTAGTGCTCCCGTTCATAAGTGCGGCTAGGGTTTGCCGGAGCGATTTTGGCGTCAGGCGAGGCGAGACGAGGAGGCGATACGGCGGAGAGTATCGTCGACGAGGAGCAACGAAGCATGGCGCCAAAAGCGCCCGGCCCGCAGGGT
>Ga0187892_10006642_pt1 | contig 17049 bp, 10 predicted proteins | sample MA1701073metaG_FD_139345 | JGI IMG/M metagenome (GOLD analysis project Ga0187892, IMG submission 139345) | Bio-ooze microbial communities from a basaltic lava cave in the Kipuka Kanohina Cave System on the Island of Hawaii, USA - MA170107-3 metaG ... | reverse complement strand
TCCGCCGGGACCTCGACGTCGCCGTCCAGGTTCTGCGCCCGGAAGACGTCCCTCACCCGCGACGCGTCCGCCTCCACCGGCCCCGTCAGGACGTGGACGTGCCACGAATAGGGCACGAGACTCGCCTCGACGTCCGCCGGGACCGGCACCCGAAGCCGTGCCGACGACTTCGCGTCCACGAAGGCCACCGTCGACGGAGCCTTCCTCAACTCGCGGACGAGATCCTTCAAACAATCCTCGACCTTATGCGGGTGGGTGAAGTCGACGACCAGGAGCTTCACCGGCTCGTTCTGGATCGGGCCGCTCGTCGTGCGCGGCTCGGGCGCCATCGTCAACCGCGTGGGCGGCGCCGGAGCCGCGTCGCGCCCGTGATGCGCCGAATGGTCTTCCTCCGCCGCCAGCTCCTCCAGCACCGTGATCTGCGAGGGCCGGAAGCTGATCCGCGACCCGTAGGTCGTCTCGAGCGTCGCCCGGTCGCGCCCCGAATCGACGTCCACGACCTTTCCGACCAGGATCTGCGTCCCGCCGTGGAGCACCGCGCGGATCCGCTTTCCCACATGCCGGGGCAGAAGCTCGACGGACGGCGCCGCCTGCTCCGCCGCCATCGGCTGCGGCGCCAGGTCTCTCGGCGCCGCGCCCGAACCGCATCCCACCATCGCCGCCAAGCCGACCATCGCCACCAGGCCGCGCATCGCACACCTCCAGTAGAAAGGGAGAATTATTCCGGACAGACCTTGAGCGCACGGAGTTTGAGCCGGCCCGCCTGAACGCCGATCTGAAGCTGAGCCTCGAGCGCCGGCGCCGGGTGCAATGTGAACGCGACCTTGCCGTCGTGGAAGACCAGGACCGCCTTCTCCATCCGGACGACGACGAGCTTGCGGAACCCCGTCGCGCCGTCGAAGGCCCGCTCGCCGACCAGTTCGCCGGCCCCGCCTCCGGGCGGCGCAAGCACAAGCGAGAGCGCCCGCTCGTCCCCGGAAACTTGATGGTGCTTTTCTCCCGACGTGTCCGTCAGGATCAAGAACCACGCCTTCCCCCGAAACGCGTAATCCAGAACGTAACCGCGAGACGCGCGCGGCACCGTGCGACTGATCCAGCGCAAGCCGTCGGGCTGATCCAGGACCCGCGCGCCTTCGGCATCCTCGTCCAAGCGGCCCTTCCAATGGACGACCTGCGACCCCGCCAGGATCTCGGCCGTCGCCGACCGCTCGAAGGTCTCGCGGATCTTCGCGAGCGCGGCGTCCCGCTGGCGGGACGATCCGAACTCCAGGACGACTTCCTCGAGCTTCCCCGAAGCGAACGCCTCTCCGGCACGAATCTCGAACTCCAGCATCGCGAGCGGCTCCAGCGCATAGCGAAGGGGGTCCGGCAGCAGCCCCTCGAACTCCCGTATCTTTGCCGCCGCAGCCCGCGCCGAATCCGCCTCGCCGGGACGAACGAGGTCGATCGCCCGAAGGGCCGCCGCGCGGATCACGGCCGGGACGTAATCCTCCTTGAGCTGCCGGCGGAGAAGATCCAGCGCCGAGGCCGGGTCGCCGTGAAGCGACCGGTAGAAGAGCGCCGCCGGCCCCTTCGCGTCGGCCGTGTAAAAATCCTCGCCCAAATCCTTCCGCGCGACCGTGCGGACCGCGTCCGGGAATTCCGACGGCCGCACCTGGAGCTCGGTCTCCGTGACGGCGTGCACGATTCCGTCGAACGACCGGCCGTCGGCCAGGCGGACCTCGATCGCGCGTCCCGGTTTCAGTCGCCCTTGCGCGTCGCTCCACACGGCGGCGACGGACTTCAGCATGTCCCGCGTCGCGTCCAGCACGGCCAGCGAATGCGACGAATGGCCGGGAAAGGATCGCAGGGCATCGAGATCGCTCAGACTGGACTCGTAGGAATGGCGCCGAAGATCCTCAGCACGACGGTCGAGCACCGAAAGGATCGCTCGGAGCGCCGGCCTCGCGGACGACTCGACCTCCTCCGGCCGCGGCGCCTCCTCTCCCGGCTCCGGGGTCGGGGGCCGGCGGCGCACGGAGGCGATGTTGGAAGAAATGCTTTCTCCCGCGGACGCTTTCGCGAAGAGCCGATACGCGTACGTCTTGAAGCCGTCGGCAACGTCCCGCGCGCGGGTGGCCGTGCGGGAAAGGATCGACTGTACGGGCGCCCAAGTCCGGCCGTCATCCTCGGAGCGCTCCAGCAGGTATCCCGCTTGGCCGGCTCCGGGCCGCCACCGGAGTTCCACTTCCCGCGGAGAGAGCAGGGCGGCGGACAGGTTTTCGGGCGGCGAGGGAGGCGACGCCGGCCGAAGTTGAGGTTCAATTCGGACCGTCTCGCGGGCGGGGGGTTCAACGGGAGGCGGCTCCGCCGTGAACACGGCCGTCAGGATGACGCCGAGCAGGGCCGTCCCGGCCGCGGCGGCCATGGGCCAGAAACGGCCGCCCTTCTCCTCGACGCGGGCCGGTTCAAGCGCCGCGATCAGGTCCTCGTACCGGGCGAATCGGTCGGACGGAGATTTCTGGAGGCAGCGCAGGATGACCGCCTCGAACTCGGGCGACACCTGGGGGTTGAGGAGCCGCGGGGACGGCGGACGCTCCGCCGTGTGCTTGACCAGCGTCTCCATGGGCGACGCGCCGGCGAAAGGCGGACGCTCCGTCACCATTTCGTAGAGAACGCAGCCCAGGGCGTACAGGTCGCTCCGGAAGTCCGTGGCGTTCCCTTCGACCAGCTCGGGGGAGGCATACTCCGGCGTGCAGGCGAGCGCGTTGGCGTCGGTGATCCGCGTCCTCGCGAGCTCGGGACCGCGCGCCAATCCGAAGTCGGCCAGCTTCACCGACCCGTCGCCGAGAATGAAAATGTTCGCCGGCTTGACGTCGCGGTGCACGATCCCCAGGCGGTGCGCGGCGTCCAGCGCGCGGGCCACCTGCACGCCGATGCGTCTCGCGTCGGACTCCGAGAACGCGCCCTCGTCGAAGAGGCGGCTCTCCACGGTCTTCCCGTCGATGAGCTCCATGGCGAACCAGAAGCGGCTGTCGTTTTCGCCGGCCTGGAAGATCGTGACGATATGCGGGTCCTGGAGCCGCGCCAGGACTTGGACCTCGACGTGGAATTTCTCGAGGAACGCCTGGCGCATCCGGAGGTCGGGAGCGCGCGACGGGTCGAGGACCTTGACGGCGACCCAGCGCCCGAGCGAACGCTGGAAGGCTCTGTAGACGGAGCCCATTCCTCCCCGTCCCAGGAGCTTGTCGAAGTGGACTTCGTAGTCGCCCCAGACGGCGACGTCGCTCACCTTTCCCTCCCCGTCCCCAGCCGCCGCGCGGGTTGTATCAGGAATATCAGGGGTGTTCAAGGAAAGTTCCCCCCGGCGCTTGAGGGTCCGGCCGGGTCAGCCGGAACACCGATGCAATTTCGATCTCCGCCTTGCGGACGCGGCAGACGACCATGATCGGCTCCTCGTCGGTGCCGAAGCCGCACAGCGTGTACCACATCCGCGAGGCGTCGTCTTCGGCAACCGTGACGAGGCGCGCGGTCGAGACGGCGCGCTTGACGTCGTCCTCATGGAGGAATCCCCGGGCCGTATCCAGCCAGGCCTCCTCGGAGTAGATGTAGGCGTTGGCGCGGACGCGGCTCTTGATGGCCCGGATCGCCTGTCGCTCGCTCTGCCGCATGGCCCGTCCTCCGACCGAGGTCGTCTCCACGTCCCTCCCTAGTGGAGTGCGGACCTGCGGCGAAAAGTCGACACGGAAAATGAGCGAATTTGGAAAATTGTTGGGAGAGGTATCTGTCAAAGTGGAGGAGGGACGATTAGCCGCGGCGACGAGACTACCTCCGGGGGACTTCCGACCCGCAACTCATGGGCTAGGGTTTTCGGCCGTTCTTGATGCTCTTCGGACAGTTCCCGACGGACTCGATCCAATTGCCGCCCTCGCGAGGAGCCGGCGCAGTGTAACAAAATGATCGCATCATTTCGTTACATCCGCTCGTTCGGTCGACGTTTTTTTGAAGGCCCGGCGCGGCAGGGCGTTTATACTTCCTGAAGATGGACGAAGAGCTGGTTTCCCTGCGCGAGGCGGCCCGCCGGAAAGGCGTGACCGAGGACGAGCTCCGCCGGGCGATCCTCACGGGCGAGCTGGCCGCCGAGCCGGTAGCCGACGATCGGCAGTACCTGGTGCGGGTGCCCGCGGCACCGAAGCGCCCCGCCCGGACGCGCCGGTGCTGGTTCCTTCGCGCCGCCGCCCTGGGCTTCCTCCTCTCCTTCCTGGTCGCCGGCTGCGGGGTCTCGACGACCTACTTGTGCGAGAACTGCGGCTCGAGCCGGCGGACCGTGGAGCTCGTGCGCGGCATGCCCATCGCCTGGACGACGCGCGCGGGGGAGGTCACGCCGCTCATCGCCGACGCCTACCCGGGCGGTTGCGCCCACGCGTGGGTCTTCCTCTGCGGAACGCGCTCGGGGTGGTGCTGGCAGAAGGGCGAAGCGTTCGGCCGCGTGGCCGCGGTCTACGAGGCCGCCTCCCGGGGCGTCCTGGACGCCGCGAGGGACGTGGACCCGCGCGGGGCCGCCGACCTGGCGCGCTGGCTCCTCCGGGGCGGCGCCACGGCCGAGGAAATCGCCGACGCCCCCCGCTTCGAGTCGGCCGAGGCGTTCCGCACCTGGTTCCTGGCCAGGCTCGCCCGAGGCACGCAACCCTGATGTCCGGCCCCACGCTCCCCGGCTTCTACCGGGTCTCCTGCCCCTGCGGGGCCCAGCTCAAAGTCGACCCCCTGCGCGAAGACCGGCGCGTGACCTGCCCTTCCTGCAAGGAGACCTCGGACTTCATCGTGACGATGGACGCCCACCATAAGCAGCCGCGGGTGTCGATCGTCGTCCCCACGAAGGCCCTCTTCGCCGCCGACTCGCTCAAGTCCGCGAAGGCCTCGAAGGGCGAGTCCCACAAGCAGACCCTGACGGGCGCCGTGGTGACCTGCCCCTGCGGCGCGCCCTTGCCGGTGGACCCGGACGAGCTGGCGGAAGTCGCGGCCTGCGGCGAGTGCGGCAAGGTCTACCACGTCGTGCTCAAGATCGACCCGGAGACGAAGCGGAAGGTCGCCATCCTGATCGAGAAGGAAACCTCCGGCGGCGGCCGGAAGGCCCACCCGGCGCCGCGCGGCACGAAGACCGGCCGGATGAAGACCCAGATCTTCGAGGAGATCAAGCCCACGCGCGTCAAGGCCCGGAACACCGTCGCCGCGCCGCCGGGCACCCAGGCGGTGACCTGCCCCTGCGGCCAGACGATCTACGTCAAGCGCCGCGAGATCGGGAAGACGATGCCCTGCCCGTCGTGCGGACAGGAGCTGCAGCTCGAGGAGTCTCGGGACCCGCAGACGCTCGCCCCGACCGTGATCGCCCGCCGAGCACCGCCGCAAAAGAAGTAGGGCTTTCTTGATCCGCAGCGATCCCATCGAGTAGCATTCCCGAAATCCTGCTCGGGTCGAAGGAGGTTCGTACGGTCCCCCGCGCGCTCCTGATCGCCGCGATTTCGTTTGCCGTCGCGTGCGACGACACGGGCGGCGGCGCCGGAACCCCCGGCAGGACGGCCCTGTCGGCGGCGGCCGGAGGGAGCGCGCCGCGACACCCGTTGCGCGCGGGCGTCGCGACGGCCGACATCACGCCGCCCGTCGGCGTGCCCCTCGGCGGCTTCGGGGAGGGCGCCCGCCGCCTTTCGTTCCCGGACTTGAACCCCTTCACCCCGAACACGCTGCTGGCTCCCTCGCGGGGCGTTCGCGATCCGATCCTGGCGAAGGCCCTCGTGCTCGACGACGGCACCGATCGTGTCGCGATCGTGACGCTCGACATTTTCGGGGCGAGTGCGCACCTGGTCCGGGAGGTCGTCCGGCGCGTCTCCGCCCGGAGCACGGTGGGGGTCGCCCCGGAGAACATCCTCGTCTGCGCGTCGCACACGCACAGCGGGCCGGGGGCGATTTCCGATCTTCGTTTCTGGGAACTGGTCGCCATGGACTTCTTCCAGCCGCGGGTCCTGGACCCCATGATCGACAGGATCGCCGACGCGATCGCGCGGGCCGACGCGTCGCTGGGACCCGCGAAGCTCGGGGTCGCGACGACGTCGCTCCGCGGAATCACGAGGAACCGGCGCGTCGGCGTATCGCCGGTCTACACCCGCGATTCGATCGACGACGAGCTGGCGGTGATCCGGATCGACCGCGCGGACGACACGCCGCTCGCGACGGTCACCAACTTCGCGATTCCCGGCAGCGTCCTGGGGCCCGACAACCTGCGCTTCTCCGCCGACGTGATGGGCGAAGCGTCGCGCCTCATCGAGCGGGAGGGCGGCGTGGCCCTGTTCGCGAACGGCTCCCAGGGCGACATCGCGCCCGACGTCGGCTCGAACGAGGCGGGGGTCGTCGCGGGCGGCGCGGCGCTCGGCAGGGCCGTGCTGGCGCTCCGCTCGACGATCCGGACCCGCGAGGACTGCGACCTCCGGTGCGCTCCGGAGGTCGTCGACCTGGGGCCGCCCCACCTCCACCTCACGGCCGGGCGGCTTCGCGGCGGCCTTCCCCCGGCGATCCGGGCATTTCTTCAGTCCTTAGGCCCGAACCTCGGCATCACGATCCCCCTCGACGCCGCCGCCATGGACCGCGAGTATCGATTCACCGCGATCCGGATCGGAGAGGCGGTGATCGCGTCGGTCCCGGGCGAGCCGATCCACGAGCTCGGCCTGGAGATCAAGGCGGCGGGTCGCGCCCTGGGCTTCCAGGCGACGCTTGTCTTCTCCCTCGCGAACGGACACGGCGCTTCCTTCACGACGGAGGAGGAGTACTGGGCGGGCGGCTACGAGGCCCTGGCGACCCTGTACGGGCCGCAGACCGGTACGCGGGTCGCGCAGGAGTGCGCGAGGCGGATGAACGCGGTTCGATGAGGCGCCGCCCCTCCTTCCAAGATCGCCCCCCGACCCGGCGCCCGTAGGTTAGAGTTCTGGGGAGGCAAGCTCATGTTTTCACGAACGGCCCCGCGTTTTCTCAAGCTCGCGGTCGCGGCCGCCCTCGTTCCGGCGTGCGGAGGCGGCGGGGGAGGCGGCGGAGGAGGTGGAGTCGCGTTCGTCGTCGAACGCGTCAGCGTGGCGGGAGACGGCTCGCAGGGGACCGGGGTGGGTCTGAATCCGTGGTGGCCCCAGGTGTCGTCCGACGGCCGGATCGTGGCCTTCGTCTCGACGGCCTCGGACCTCGTCCCGGGCGACACGAACGGAATGTGGGACATCTTCGTCCGCGACTTCGCGACGGGACTCACGGAACGTGCGAGCGTGTCCGGGGGCGGGGCGGAGGCAAACGGCTCGAGCAACGTCCCTTCCCTGTCGGAGGACGGGAGATACCTGGCGTTCCAGTGCGAGGCTTCCAACCTCGTCGCGGGAGATACCAATGACGTCCAGGACATCTTCGTCCGCGACCGCCAGACGGGCCAGACGTCGCGGGTGAATGTCGCGACGGGAGGCGCCCAGGCCCAGAGGGGCGGCTTCGGGCCTTCGATCTCGGCCGACGGCCGGTGGGTGGCGTTCGGTTCCTTCTCGTCGGACCTCGTCGCGGGAGACACGAACGGCATGATCGACATCTTCGTCCACGATCGCCAGACCGCCGCGACCGTCCGTGTCAGCCTCTCCTCGGCCGGAGCGGAGACGAACAGCTGGAGTGAAAAAGCTTCGATCTCCGCCGACGGGCGCTTCGTGGCCTTCGAGTCGTCGGCGACGAACCTGGCGGCCGGAGACACGAACGGGATGGCGGACCTGTTCGTGCACGACCGCGACAGCGACGCGGACGAGATTTACGACGAGCCCGGCGCCGTCTCGACGGTCCGCGCCAACGTCTCCACGGCGGGCGCGCAGGCGAACGGCCCTTCGACCTGGGCCCGGATTTCTGCCGGCGGCCGATACGTCGCCTTCGAGTCGAACGCGTCCAACCTGGTGGCCGGCGATACGAACAACCGCACCGACGTGTTCGTCCGCGACCTCCAGGCCGGGACGACCGTCCGCGTGAGCATCTCCACGGCCGGGATCCAGGGCGACGGGTCGAGCTTCGCTCCCGTGATCTCCCAGGACGGCCGGTTCGTCGCGTTCGGCTCGGCGGCGACGGTCTTCGCGCCGCCCGGGCCGGCGTACCAGCAGCTCTACGTGCACGACCGCGACACCAATCTCGACGGAGTCTTCGACGAGCCGGGCGCCATCTCGACCACCGCTGCCAGCGTCGGCTCCGGCGGCGCCTTCGGCGCGGGACAGAGCTACGACGCGGCGATCTCCGCCGACGGCCGGTACGTCGCCTTCGCCAGCTTCGCGCAGGACCTCGTCCCCGGCGACACGAACCTGGCGGCGGACGTGTTCCGCCGGGACCGCCAGGCGGGTCAAACGGCGCTGGCGAGCCTGCGGTCCGACGGCTCCCAGCCGCTGGCCGGCTCCCAGGCCAGCAGCCTGCGGTCGTTCGCCTCCTCGGACGGCCGGTACGTGGCCTTCACGTCGGAGAGCCCCAACCTCGTGGCGGGCGACACGAACGGCGTGGCCGACGTCTTCGTGCGCGACCGAGTCGCCGGCACGACGACGCGGGTGAGCGTCAGCACCGCGGGCGCTGAGGCGACGTGGCACTGCTACGCGGGCGGCATCACGCCCGACGGGCGGTACGTCGTCTTCCAGTCCACGTCGTCCGCCCTGTCCGCCGGAGAGTCGGGGACGGACAACGACGTCTTCGTTCACGACCGCCAGACGGGGGAAACGACTCGCGCGAGCGTGCCCACGGGCGGCGGGGAGGGGAACGGCAACAGCCTCCTGCCGTCCATCTCCGCCGACGGCGTCTGGGTCGCCTTCCAGTCGTCTGCCATCAACCTCGTGGCCGGGGACACGAACGGGATGGACGACATCTTCCTCCACAACCGCACGACCGGGATCACCTCCCGGGTCAGCGTCTCCACGGCCGGCGCTCAGGCGAACGGGAGCTGCTGGCAGCCGTCGATTTCCGCGGACGGCCGGTACGTCGCGTTCGATTCACTGTCTTCGACCCTCGTGTCGGGGGACACGAACAACGCGAACGACGTCTTCGTGCACGACCGGACGACCGGGACGACGGTACGCGTCAGCGTGGCGGGGGACGGCTCGCAGGGCACGTTCAACACGGGCTGGGGGCGGCTCTCCGGGGACGGGCGGTATGTCGTTTTCGGGACGGCCTCGGTCCTCACGGCCGGGGATGCGAACGGCCTGCCCGACACGTTTTTGCACGACCGGGACGCCGACGGCGACGGGGTCTTCGACGAGCTGGGACAAATCGCCACCACGCGCATCTCGAGCGCCGGCGGTGAGGCCGACCAACCGTCCTACTACCCGGTGATCTCGGCCGACGGCCGCTACGTCGCGTTCGAGTCCAAGGCCACGACGCTCGTCTCAGGGGATGCGAACGGCCTCAGCGACGTCTTCGTGCACGACCGGCAGATCGGCCAGACGGTGCGGGCAAGCATGGCTTCGACGGGAGCGGAGGCCTCGGGCGGGGCGCTCGGGAGCGGTTTTCCGGAGTTCTCGGCGGACGGCCGCTGGGTGAGCTTCTGGTCCTGGGCGACGAACCTCGTCCCGGGAGACACGAACGGCGTGTCGGACATCTTCCTGGCGCGGAATCCGCTGGCGCCCTAAGGCTTTTTCTCCTCGGGCTTTTTCTCTTCCGGCTTTTTCTCTTCGGGTTTCTTGTCCTCGGGTTTGGCGCCCTCGGGCTTTTTGTCCTCAGGCTTCTTCTCGTCCGGCTTCCTTTCCTCGGGCTTCTTGTCGTCCTTCTTGTCCTCGGGTTTCTTGTCGTCGGGTTTGGTCTCGTCCTTCTTCTCTTCCTTCGCCTTGACCAGGTCCTTGGGGTCGCGGCGCAGCTTCTTGAAGAGGTCGTCCGAGATGACGTAGTACCAGTCGGCGAACCGGTCCGTCAGCTCCTGCGCGCGCTTCTTGCCGTCGGCGACCTTCTTGTCGTGGTCCGTCTTCTTGCGGTCGTAATCTTCCTTGTCCTTCTTGTACTTCTCCTGCTCGGCGTCCTGGGGGGGTTTCGGCTCCTCCTTCTTGTCCGCCTGCTTCTCGTCCTTCTTTTCCTCGGGCTTTTTCTCTTCGGGTTTCTTCTCCTCGGGCTTCTTTTCCTCGGGTTTCTTTTCCGGCGCCTTGGGCTCGACCGGCGCCGCGCCCAGGAGCGTCTCGTCGAACTTCGCCGTCACCAGGAGGTACCGCGCTTCCTTGCCGGACTTCTTCTCGTCCTTTTTCTCGTCCTTCTTGTTCGGGTCCTTCTTGTCGTCCGGGGGGGCGCCCGCCGTCAGGTCCTCTCCCTCGCCCACGAGGATCTCGCCGAAGCGGAGCGTGTAGATGACTCCGTCGTCGCAGGAGACCGTCACGTCGCCCTCGTTGGAGAGGACGTGCGACTCTTCCCCCTGCGGCACGACGAAGAAGCCCCTCCGCTGGAGGTCCTCCAGGCCGATCCGCTGCTGGATCGTGAGGCGGTCGCGGACCTTGAAGTCGCCCTGGGCCTTGAGGTCCTTCGTCAGGAACGGGGGCTTCGGGCGGACGCCGACGATCTTGAGGTCGTCGAGCGAGGTCATCATCGAGGAGAGGTTCTCCGTGTGGGGCTCCTCCTTCTCCTTGATGCCGCTGACCTGCCAGGGCTTGGCGGAGTCCTCGCGCGAGACCGTCGTGGTCGTCCGGTCCTTGATCATGAGGACGCCGCGGATGAGCTGCTGCTCGTCGATCGAATACTTGTCGACGACCACCTTGCGGATGGCGGTCTGGTTGAGCTGCAGAAGGTCCGTCTCGATCCAGTCTTCGAACTTGGTGGAGACTTCGGCCTTGCTCTTGGTCTCGAACACCTTCTTCTCTTCGGGGAGACGGACGAACCGGCGGCCTTCGCCGGCGTCCTTCCCGAAGACGAAGTCGGCGAGCACCTTGCCGTCGATGTCGCGCAAGGTCACGCGCTTGCCGCGCCCCTTGGTACCCTGGGCCTTCTCGTCGCCCGGGTCGACCACCTGGAAGGCGTCGTGCTGGGTGGCGTTGTCGGAGCGGTACTTTTCGCGCTTGAGGTCGATGAAGGCGGCGGCGCGCTTGGCCCAGTCCTTGGAGTCGGCCGGGTAGTTGTGGTGGGAGGGGATTACCCACTTGCCGGCCACCATGGCGACCTTGAAGCGCTTGGGCGTGGCGGTCGTCTCCTCGAACTCGACGACCTCGAGCGAGGCCGCCTTGAGCGGGTCCTTGAAGTCGACGTAGAAGGGCTTCCCCTGCGGGTCGAACACGTCCGACGGCTTGTGGCGCGGCGCCGTCAGGAGCGTGAGCCCCAGGAGCGCCGCCGCGACGGCGCCCAGGGTGATCGTCCGCTTGTTTTCGTTGTTCATCATACCGTCCTCTTCGGAACCGACAGCTTCTGGAGGAAAACGAGGAGACAGATCAGGATCGCCGGGACCGGCGGCAGGACCACGGCCAGCGCCTTGATCCGCTTGCGGATGGCCTTGACCGCCTGCTCCTTGGTGGTCGTGTGGCTCTCGATCTCGGTCTCCTTCTTGTCCTCGATCTCCTTGCGCCGCGCCTCCAGCCGCTTGTTCTCCACTTCCCTCAGGTTTTCGATCATGTTGTGCTTGGTCCGCTGGTCGAGGTCGGTGCGCTTCTCGACTTCGGCGACCTTGTCGTCGAACCGCTTCTGGGCGTCGTCCAGGTCCTTCTTCGCGTCCTCCTCGGCCTTCTGCGTCTCCTTGAAGAGCTTGTCCTCGTGGTTCTTCGTCAGGGCCTCGACGCGCTCGAGCGTCCGGTGCTTGGGGCGCCGCTTGCGGAGCTCGACGAACGACTCGTCGCCCGTCAGTACGTCCACGCAGTTCAGGACGAAGGTCACGTTGTCGAAGTTCAGCCCCGCCATGCCCTGGCGGCGGATGTTGAAGAAGATGTCCGAGATGCAGTCCGCGTCCGCCACGAAGACGACCTTGACCTCGGCGGGCGGCTCGGCCGGCTGGCCCTCCTTGGGGGGCGGGGCAGCGAGCGTCCCCTGGACGCGCGCCCCGATCACCAGCTCCGTCCCGCCGGTCCGGAAGGGGCGGTGGTCGTTCATGCGCTCGCCCATGAAGCTGCGCTCGAACACCTGGCTCCGGTGGTTGATCCCGCTCCGGCGCGTGGTCGTCAGGAGCGGCGTGAAGGAGAGCGTCGCCAGGTCCGTGCGCCGCTGCACTTCGCCCGGGAAGATGAGGACCATCTCCTGCAGGCCCTTGGTGATCGGGTCGTCGGGGTTGAACGTCCGCTTGTTGTCGCTCGCGGCCCCCAGGAACACGATCTCCTTCGGGTACTCGCGGAAGGGCGGGTAGGGGTTCCACGTGTCCCAGACGAAGTTGTCCGGCCCCCAGCTCACGCCGATCGAGTCGAGGAGCTTCCGGATGTCCCCCTTGGGCTCGCCCCCGGGCGGCGGGCCGAACATCCCGCGGCCGGGCTGCGGCTTGGGCTTGTCGGGCGAGAGCTGCCCGCGGCTGAACTCCGGCCACGGGTCGTCGAAGAGGAGCGCCGGGTTGCCCTTCTTGACCGCCGCCGCCAGGTTGTCCATCTGCGGCTGCGTGAGCGAAGACGGCATGACCGCGAGCAGGCAGTCGTACTTGTCGTTCACCGGCTGGTCCATCGAGACCTGGACGACCTCGTAGCGCTTCTTGAGCTCGGCGACGATGAGCCATTCGGGCTGCGACTGCATCGTCTGGAACTCGAACCCGCCGTGGAGCTTCGCGTCGGTCGTCACGATCCCCACGCGCCGCCGCTTCGTGCCGCTGACGCTCCCGATCGCGTGGGTGATCTCGTACTCGGGGGAGAGGCCGCGGTGGAGGAAGGGGATGACCAGCTCCTCGGTCCCGCACGTGACGACCAGGCCCATGAAGATCTGCTCGATCGAGGGCGTCCCCTCCTGCATGTCCCGCTCGCGCTCCGGCTTGATGCCGAACTGCTCGGCCTCGCGCGCCTCGGCGCTGTGGCGCTGGGTGTCCACGATGCGGAGGTTCACCCGGTCGCCGCCCATGGCGTCCACTTCGCGGAGGATCTCCAGCAGGTTCTTGCGGGGCTGGACGTAGCTCTGGGGCACTTCCGGCGAGACGAAGGCTTGGATCTGGACGGGCCGCCCCGAGTCGATCTTCTTGATCGTTTCGCGCGTGACGTCCGTGAGCGTGTAGAGGCGCTCGCTCGTCAGGTCGGCGCGGCACCCGGAGCGCTCCGTCAGGACGCCGAGCGTGACGGCGATGACGAGGATCGACGCCAGGCGGGCGGCGAAATGCCCCCACACCGAACGCCCCACCGTGTGCCGGCGCCCCAGGAGCCGCAGGTTGACGTACGAAAAGAGGGCCGACAGCGCCAGGAAGTACGTCACGGCCCGCAGGGAAAGCACCCCTTTGGCGAAGTCCTGGAAGGGCGCGTCCACGCCCAGGCTGACGGCCGACCGTTCCGCGCCCGCCGGCACGATCGCGCCCGCTTCGCTCACGATCACGGGAACCAGGCAGAAGAGGGCTCCCAGGATGAACGCGACCGTCATGCTGGAGGTGAGGAGGGAGGCGGTCATGGCGACCGAGAGGAGGGACGCGCCCAGGAAGGCGTAGCCCAGGTAGGTCCCGACCATGACGCCCAGGTCCGGCCGGCCGAGGAAGGCCAGGACGATGATGTGCGAGAGCGAGAAGAAGAGGGCCACGCCGTAGATCCCCAGCGCGGCCAGGTACTTCCCGAGATAAAGCTCCAGGTCGGTCGCCGGCAGCGTGAGCAGGAGCTCGTCGGTTCCCTGCTTGCGCTCTTCCGCCCACGTGCCCATCGCGACCGCGGGCACGAAAAAGAGAAGCAGGTAGGGGAACCACTCGTTCAGCGTGTCGAGGTTGGCGAGGTTGTTGCCGAAGAAGGACTCGCGGAAGAAGGCGATCCCCGCCGAGAGGATGATGAAGACCGCGATGAAGACGTAGCCGATGGGCTGGCGGAAGTAGCCCAGGAAGTTCCGCCGGTAGACGGCGCCGATGACGTGTTTGCGGATCATAGGTCGTGCTTACACTTTCGTGAGCTGATGGAACACTTCGTCCAGCGACGGGCCGCGCGCGTGCATCTCCTTGGGCGTCCCGTCGAACACGATGCGGCCCGCGTGGATGAAGATCACGCGGTCCGCCACGGCTTCCACTTCCTGAAGGATGTGGGTCGAGAGGAGGATGGTTTTCGACTTGCCCAGCTCGCGGATCATCTTCCGCACGTCGCGGATCTGGTTGGGGTCCAGGCCGCTGGTGGGCTCGTCCATGATGAGGACGTCGGGCTCGTGGAGGATCGCCTGGGCCATGCCGCACCGCTGGCGGTACCCTTTGGAGAGCTTGTAGATGGGTTTCGTGAGCACGTCCCCGATGCTGCAGAGCTGGGTCACCGCGTCGACCCGCTCGTGGAGCCGGGCGCCCGCCAGGCCGCGCGCCTCGCCGAAGAAGCGCAGAAGTCCCAGCGGGGTCATGTCGAGGTAGAGCGGGCCGTTTTCGGGCAGGTAGCCCAGCCTCTCTGCCGCCTGGAGCCGGTGGGTCGCCACGTCGAACCCCGCGACGCGCGCGGTGCCGCTCGTGGGGGCGAGGAAGCCGGTGAGGACCTTCATGGCGGTGGTCTTCCCGGCGCCGTTGGGACCGAGGAACGCGGCCACCTGTCCGCGGGGGACGCTGAAGGAAACTTCCGTCAGGGCGGCGAAGTCCCCGTACATCTTGGTGATCTTCTCCGCCTGAATCATTACGCCGTCATTCATGGGTTGGCTCATGGGTGAGATCATTATCAATTACGAGGCTGGGATTCAAGTGTTGGGAGGAGATTGGGAGATAAGTGGAGATAGGGAGATAAGATCCGAGATACACGTATAATCTCGAGTCATGAACGCAATCCTGGTGGCGCTCCTGGCCCTCCCCCAGCAGAAGACCCCCGACCGCAAACTTCAGGGCGCCGCCGAGAAGTGCGGCTCCGAGATCCCGTGGACGACTTCGATCGAGGAGGCCCGGCGGCAGGCCAAGGCGTCGGGGAAGCCCGTCGCGTGGTGGGTCCCGACGCTCGAAGGCTCTCCCATGGACCGCAAGCTCGTAGTCGAGAAGTACATGCTCGCGGGCCCGTTCATGATGCCGGGCGTCGTCGAGCTCCTGCGCGACCGCTTCGTGCCTCTGAGGCTTGACGGCAGGCCCGAACACCGGAAGGAGTTCGGCGTGGCGCCGATGGAATTCATCGAACCCGGATTCGTCTTCCTGGCGCCCGGCGGCCAGGTGCTCCACAAGGTCGACCGGATCAGCACCTTCTCCGAGGACTGGTTCGTGCGGCTCTTCGAGGGGGTTCTGCGCAAGGCGGGCGGCGCGGTCGAGCCGCGGCGGCCGGCGCTCGACGCGACGCCACTGGCGCGAGCGCGGAAGGCGCTGGCGGAGGGGAAGCCGGACCCCGACCTTTTCGCCGTCCAGGGAGGCGACGAGGCGCGCTATCTGCAGGGCGTGGCGCTCCACCTGGTGGGGCGCGACGAGGAGGGGCGCGAGGAGTGGCGGAAGGTCAAGGGCACCCGGTGGGAGTGGAAGGCGGCGGCCGAGCTGGCGCGCGACGGCCCGTTCGTTCGCGGGTTCGAGGTGTACGGAGCCCTTCCGGCAGACGCCCTCGGCGACCTGCCCGCGAACACGACCGTCCCCCGGAAAGCGGCCGACGTCCGCCGCGCCGTCCGCTTCCTCCTCCAGACGCAGCGCGGGTCGGGGGTGTGGGACGACTCGCATTACCACTTCGGGGGCGACGACTCGCTCCCGAACGTCTACATGGCCGTAACCGCGCTTGCGGCGCTCGCCCTCCGCGAGGCGGGCGAGACTGCCGAGGTGAAGGTCGCCCTCGCGCGCGCCGAGAGCTACCTGAAGAAGGAGGAGAAGATCGCCGCCGACGACACCGACGAGATCGTCTGGGCCCACGCCTACCGCCTGCTCTACTTCGCGCGGGTCGGGGACCGGGACCTCATGGCGCGCCTCGTGAAGAAGCTGGCCGACCTCCAGGAGAAGAGCGGCGTCTGGTCCCACGAGTACGACAACCCGTTCGTCACCGCCACGGTGCTCCACGCGCTCGCCGAGGCGAAGAAGGCGGGCGCCGAGGTGCCCGAAGGCGTGGCGCGGCGGGGCGCGGCGGCGCTCAAGTCCACGCGGGACGCGAAGGGGGTTTTCTCGTACGACTTCCCGGGGCGCGGCGCCGACGTGCGCGGCGCGGCGGGGCGTATGCCCTTCTGCGAGTTCGCGCTCTTCCTCTGGGGCCAGTCGGCCGCGGACAAGGCGAAAGCCTCCCTCGAGGAGTCGTTCAAGCATCACGACATCCTGGAGCGCGTGCGGAAGTACGACGACCACGCGGACGCCTTCCAGAACGGCGGATTCTTCTTCTGGTACGACCAGTTTGGCCGCGCACTCGCCGGGAGGGCGGCCGGCGACGGGGCCGCCCTCGCCCGCCAGAAGGAGATCGTGCTGGCGACGCAGGAGATCGACGGCTGCTGGGTGGACTCCCACGAGCTGGGCCGCGTCTACGGCACGGCGATGGCGCTCCTCACCCTCAAGCTCTGCGAGAAGTAACCTAACAAAACAAACGGTTTGTTTTGTTAGGTTGGCTACTCGCGGGCGAAGCGGGCGAAGGCCTCCAGGTCGTCGTACTTCTGACGCCACGTCGTGTACATGACGCCGACCACGCCCTTCACCTTGGCGGCCGTCTCGAGCCACTTCCGGATCGCCTTGGGGTCGTGGTCGTAGTAGCCGGCGAGCACCTGGCGGTGGCCCCGGTCGGCGAAGAAGGGCAGCGACTTCTCGGCGCCCCCCGAATTCCAGTTCATGATGACGACCTCCTTGGGGAGGCCTTCCCACGAGCCGGCCAGGTTGCCGCGGACAAGATAATAGTTGTCCACCGCGTTGTGGTGCGGGTCGAACATGTCGTTCCAGACGTAAACGGTCGCGCCTCCCAGGATCCGAACGCACTCGCGGGCGTTCTCGGCGAGGATCGCCCCCGCGTCCAGGTTGCGGCGGCGGCACGCCTCGTCCTGGTTGTGCGTGCGGAATTCGTCGTGCGACATCATGTAGGCCTTCGC
>Ga0187892_10006641_pt1 | contig 17049 bp, 14 predicted proteins | sample MA1701073metaG_FD_139345 | JGI IMG/M metagenome (GOLD analysis project Ga0187892, IMG submission 139345) | Bio-ooze microbial communities from a basaltic lava cave in the Kipuka Kanohina Cave System on the Island of Hawaii, USA - MA170107-3 metaG ... | reverse complement strand
ATCAAGTCAGCCGCAAGTGCTTGGCAACGACAGCTCACCATATGTGATTCGGACGGCCCCTCCGCCCCCGCGATGCATCCGTCTGTCTACTTGACAACGGAGCCCTGATAGGAGTTAGCCGGTTGCCTTCAGGCTGCTGACTTCCAACGCAGAGCAAGCCTCTTCCGACTTGCTGCACACTCCCGCAAATATAAATTGATGAGTGTCCGAGCAGGAATGCCCGTCTCCGCTGCGATCGCTTCAAAATATTCTACCGTCCCCTCGTCCAGCTGTACTGTCACTTCGCGTTTCAGTCGTTTGGCATACGGGTTCGGCTTCGCTTGGGAAAAATCGTAATGCTTTCTCATCGTTTCCACCGTCTACTGTATTGTTTCCGCTCCGATCGGTCTGCCGTGCGCGCCGAAATGAGGCGAATCACTTCCTCTTCCTCTCGATAGGTGTGGCAGACGACTAACAACCGCAGCCTGGCGCTCAAGCCAAGCAGCAGAAACCGATCTTCATCTTCCGAGTGATCCGGGTCCGCCATCAAGAGACCATGCTCGTCGGCAAACGCGGTCTTTGCCTCCTCAAATGACACCTTGTGGTCTCGTTGATTGTCTCGGTTCTTTTTCGGATCCCACTCGAAGCGCAGTTCTGCCATTGCAGGGGAGTGTACTGATGATACAGCTCAAAGGCTAGTTGGGGCAGGTTAACACCCCAGCGCACCGCGAGCCGCCCAAATGCGGCCTTTCGGCTTCGGTAGCATCCGCCACCGGGCTGCGATGTATCGTGCAGGTTAATCCCGGCTTTCGTGGCGTTAAGCCAGGCGTCAAGGGGAGCCACCAATTCTGGATCGAACCGATGCCTCATTGTCATTGTCTTCCTTCTTTATCGCTCGCGAAATTTTGTATCAGTCTTATGTTCCCCGTCTACTGAGTGTCCGTGCGCATGTCAAACCAAATATGCAACCTTATCCTCAATACACGTTGGCTCCTGGGCGCGTGTTTGACAGCGTGGCGTTTCTTCCTCTACTACATGGTAAACTGCGGGCGTACGTTGACCCAAATGGGAATTCCAACTCGTATCACTGATCCTCTTCCTCAAAGGAGACCGCTATGAGATTAGGTGCGCTCATTATCTCAAGCCGATTATCGCCACAGCCCCAACCGACGGATGTAGCGGAACAAGCCAAACGCTACGCTGGCGAGGGCTTCGACAGCCTGTGGGTGGCTCAAGCAATTGGCTGAGGAGTCATGATTCCAGATCCCTTTGTGGCGCTGGCCGTTGCGGCTACAGCAACCAAAGACGTGGAACTCGGCACGGCCGTCGTGCAGATTCCTCTCTATCAACCGACCGATCTGGCACATCGCATTTTCTCGCTCATGCAAATTTGCGGAAATCGCTTGACACTCGGCGTTGGCGTCGGGTCAACGGAAACGGATTTCATCGCCTTTGAACGTGACTATGCCAAACGCTTCAAGACGTTCAACTCTACACTCGCCCGCCTGAAAACCCTGTTGGTTGAGGGGAAAGATGAGCGAGCAAATCTGACCCCGTGGAAGACAGTAGTCGGAGGCCCGTCGCTCCTCTTCGGCACCTGGGGAGCCGGTGTAGAGCGGGCCGCGAAGGAGTTTGATGGCTGGGTGGCTTCCGCCCACTATCGCACTGCTGACCAAGTCATCGAGGCGCTCGGGCGCTATCGTGCAGCTGGGGGCAAGCGAGCGATGGTTTCCGCCATTCAGCTGACCGCTGACTACGATTTAGGCCGGACCAAAGAGATTCTTCGGCGCTTTGCGGATGCCGGGTTTGATGACGCCGTGGTCCTTATACAACCAGGCGGGCCGAGTCCAGCCGAGGTCAGAGCGTTGGTTAAACCGAACGATTTGGCGCGCTGAAAGAAAGACTGTCCAAAACGAACCTCTTCGACTTCTCCAGGGCGTATGTTGTGTTCAGCGATATACGCAATTAGGGCTTCGCTCGGCGTCCGGCCGGCAGCGCACAGGAGCAGCAGATGGAGCGCTAACAGGTACCCATACCGGGCGCGGCGTAATTCGGCCCGCATGCGGACTTGCTCGGCAGGGGGAATCTCCACTATCGTAGTTCTCGGCACAGCAACTCCTCGCTGATTGTTTCAAAGATGTCACAACTCTTGGTCTATCAGCGAGTGCGTCTCTGTGCCAATCTCCTATGGTTTGATTTAGTGATCCAAGACTCGATGTATTTGAATTTTGGCGCAGGGCAAAAAGGAGACGATCTGGGGCCGATCGGTGATAGTCGGAGTAAAGCGAAGGGATTAATCCTGCATCACTCGCTGGCCGTCAGTGTGGAAGGGCTGCCGTTAGGGATGGTGACGCAAAAGATCTGGGCGCGCGGGCAGTATCAACCTCAAACAGAGGACCAACGCTGGGCCAAGCCCATAGAGGAGAAGCCGCGATGAGGGGCTTTACTACTTATGGGTAAAGGTCAGAGACAAGCTGCTTGTGGCACCCGGCGGCCTGCCTGATTTTGAGCATGCTGCTGAATTGTACCGCTTGTGCCGTCAGAAAAGAGTGACCGTTCGTAAGTTGATCGACTGTCTCATTGCAGCAATCGCCATCCGGACAGGAGCCTCAGTACCGCATAACGATAGAGACTTCGATGGGATTGCTCGCTTTAGCAGACTGAGGACGGAACCATTGGTTTCGACCTCTTTGCCTATTTAGAGAGAAATAAAAGTAACGGTTCCCTTTGTGAGCGATCGTGAGGGTGGTTCTATAACCATTCATGCCCTCTTCTTCGGCAGCCGGTGCTGCCAGAACAACAGCAAGCTGAGACCACAGTCGCGCGCGGCATAAAAGTATGCAGCAATGCAGCATTTTGCCCACGTCCGGTGCTCTCTTCTCCCTTGGCATAATTTCTGCTGTATTGTCGCTCCAGGCGGTTCTTTTTCAACACGCAACCAATGACGTTTCAATACCTGCACAATGCCACCTCGGCGTGGAAGTATAAAAAAGGAGTGCGCGTATGGCGATACGTGTCGCGCTGCATCATGTGACCCAGTACCGTTATGATCACCCTGCTTCCCTCTCGCCTCATGTGATCCGTCTTCGTCCTGCTCCACACTGTCGCACGCCGGTTTCTGCCTATTCCTTAAAAGTCCGTCCAGAACAGCATTTCATCAACTGGCAGCAAGATCCTTTTGGCAATATGCTCGCGCGGGTGGTTTTTCCAGAGAAGACCTGCGAGCTTGTTGTTGAGGTAGATCTCGTTGCCGAAATGACCGTCATCAATCCCTTCGATTTTTTTCTTGAACCCTACGCCGAACACGTTCCTTTTCAGTATGATCCCCAGCTCGCAAAGGAACTGGGACCGTATCTGGAAATCAAAGAACGTGGTCCGCAATTGCTACGCTGGTTGGAAGGAATCGACCGTTCAGAGCAACCAACGGTGCCGTTTTTAGTGGAGATGAACCGTCGTCTGCAGCACGACATCGATTACATCATTCGCTTGGAACCAGGCGTGCAAACCTGCGAAGAGACGTTCGCGTTGCGCAAAGGCTCATGTCGAGACTCCGGCTGGCTTCTCGTCCAGATCTTGCGTCACCTTGGATTCGCGGCGCGCTTTGTTTCTGGCTATCTGATTCAACTGACGGCGGATGTCAAAGCCCTCGATGGGCCTTCCGGCCCGAGCGCTGATTTTACCGATCTCCATGCCTGGGCGGAGGTGTTTGTGCCGGGCGCTGGTTGGATCGGACTTGATGCTACTTCGGGGTTGTTTGCTGGAGAAGGACATCTTCCCCTCGCGTGTACGCCTGATCCAGTCAGCGCAGCGCCGATAACCGGGTTCACGGACGAAGGCGAAGCGGATTTTCATTTCCAGATGAGCGTTACCCGCATACATGAAGATCCACGCGTCACCAAACCGTACACGGAAGCGCAATGGCAAGCCATCGACGCGCTGGGACACACGGTTGACGCTGACTTGACCGCCGGAGACGTACGCTTAACGATGGGCGGTGAGCCGACGTTTGTTTCCATTGATGACATGGATGGAGCGGAGTGGACTACGGCCGCGCTTGGGCCGAATAAGCGGGAGCGTGCACGTGAATTGCTCCACCGGTTGAAAGAGCGGTTCGCACCTGGTGGCGTGCTGCACTATGGACAAGGCAAATGGTATCCGGGGGAGCCCTTGCCGCGCTGGGCACTCTATTGTTTCTGGCGGCAGGATGGCACGCCGGTGTGGCGTGAGCCGGCATTACTGGCCGACGAAAGCAAAGAATACCACTACGACATCCGCCATGCCTATCAGTTTGTCCGTGCAGTAGCACAACGGCTTGGCGTACCGGTTGCGTACGTGCTGCCTGGTTACGAAGATGCACTATACTATTTGTGGAAAGAGGGTACGCTGCCTGCCAACTTGGACCCTTTGCGGTATAAGTTAGACGATCCAGACGAACGCCGTCGCCTCATGTATGTTTTGGAAAGAGGACTCGGCAAGGCAGTAGGGTATACCTTACCCCTGAAATGGCAAGGTGAAGCGCAGGAGGGTGGTTGGCGCAGCAGTCACTGGCTCTTCCGCCGTGAGCATATGTTCTTGCTCCCAGGGGATTCGCCGATGGGGTATCGCTTGCCGTTGGATTCTTTGCCTTGGGCTTCCCCCGAAACAAAAGACTTAGAACCTGAGCAATCGCCATTTGCTCCTCGCCCTCCATTGAACGATCTCCGGAGAGAAGTAGCTGCAGGCTACACCGAGTTTACACCCATAGATCCTGCACTCCACGGCAGCCTTCAGGAGCAAATGCTTGAACTGACGTCTCCGACGGACGCGGATTCCAGCAAGCTCGTGCGGACTGCTCTGTGTGTCGAGCCACGCGATGGCCGTTTGTGTGTATTTCTTCCGCCCGTGCGTTTCCTGGATCATTATCTCGATTTAGTTGCTGCGATTGAACTGACTGCGGCTGAATTCAACTGGCCGGTGTTTATCGAAGGATATCCTCCACCAACTGATTGGCGTCTCCTACGCTTTTCCGTGACCCCCGATCCCGGGGTAATCGAGGTGAATATCCACCCTGCTCACAGCTGGGAAGAAATTGTTGAACACATGACCGCCCTCTACGAGGATGCGCGTCTGTCCCGCCTTGGCACAGAGAAGTTTATGCTCGACGGGCGGCATACCGGCACGGGGGGAGGCAATCACATCACCCTGGGAGGCGACACCCCGGCGGACAGTCCATTCTTGCGGCGCCCGGAATTGTTGCAAAGTTTGCTGACCTACTGGCAACATCATCCGAGCCTGTCGTACCTGTTCTCCGGTCTCTTCGTGGGGCCGACCAGCCAGGCACCGCGGGTTGATGAGGCGCGCCATGAAAACCTCTACGAACTCGAGATCGCGTTCCAACAGGTGCCGTGCGGAGAGGCACAGGCCCCGTGGTTGGTGGACCGCCTGTTCCGCCACTTGTTGGTAGATGTTACAGGGAATACCCATCGCGCCGAGTTTTGCATTGACAAGCTCTATGCCCCGGAGAGCGCGAGTGGTCGGTTGGGACTCGTAGAGATGCGTGCCTTTGAAATGCCTCCGCACGTGCAGATGAGTATGGTACAGATGCTCTTGTTGCGTGCGTTGGTGGCGCGCTTTTGGAGAGCCCCGTATCAACACGCGCTCGTGCGCTGGGGAACCACCTTGCAAGATCGATTCCTGCTGCCGTACTATCTCTGGCAAGATTTGCGCGCGGTCATCTGCGAACTGCAGGAGGTCGGCTATCCATTTCAACTGGAGTGGTATGCGCCATTCCTCGAATTCCGTTTTCCGCACTATGGGGCGATTCAGGTGCAGGACATGCAGATGGAACTGCGCATGGCCGTCGAACCCTGGCATGTACTGGGAGAAGAAGCCACGGCGGGCGGTACAAGCCGTTATGTTGACTTTTCCGTCGAACGTCTCCAAGTCAAGGTCAGCGGCCTGACGGACTCGCGTCATGTGGTCACATGTAATGGGCGACGCGTTCCGCTCCGTCCAACGGAAACCCGCGGTGAATTCGTGGCCGGGGTACGGTACAAGGCGTGGCAGCCGTCTTCCGCCCTGCATCCGACCCTGCCAGTGCACAGTCCCCTGGTCTTTGATATTGTGGACGTATGGACAGGTCATTCTCTCGGGGGGTGTACGTACCACGTGTCACATCCCGGAGGGCGCCACTACGAAACATTTCCCGTCAATGCCAACGAGGCCGAGGCACGCCGTCTCGCCCGCTTCTGGCCGTATGGGCACACTCCCGGACCAATGCAGCCTCTCCCAGAGGAACCGCACGGCGAGTTCCCTCATACGCTCGACCTGCGCCGTCACTATGAGTGCTGAAACTTCCCACACTGCGAATGGCATCCCTTTCGTTTCAGAGTACGCGCCGCCGGCGAGTTCGTATGACGAAATGTGGGCTGCTGGAGGCATGGTACGCCCCCAGTGGGAATACCTGATTCGTTCTTTGACGACGCTCAGCCCCCACGAACTTGCACGGCGGGAACAAGAGGTGCAACGCTTTCTGCGTGAAGATGGCGTCACGTATAACGTCTATAATGATCCTCGTGGCGCGGCCCGGCTCTGGGAACTGGACTTAGTGCCGCTCCTCGTGACCAGTCAGGAATGGAGTACGATCGAGCGCGGACTCACGCAACGCGCCGAGTTATTCAACCTCATCCTGGCGGATCTCTATGGACCGCGGACACTGATTGCCAAAGGCGTACTGCCGCCAGAGGTGGTATACGCGCATCCCGGATTTCTCTTGCCGTGTGCTGGCGTACGTCCGGCGGGGAATTGTTATTTGCCGCTCTACGCGGCGGATATCGCGCGCGCGCCTGACGGTGGCATTTGGATCATCGGCGATCGCGCACAGGCCCCGTCGGGCGCTGGTTATGCGCTGGAAAATCGTATCGTCCTCTCGCGGGTGTTACCGAGCCTCTACCGCGACTCGCATGTGCATCGTATCGCTCTCTTTTTTCGTGCACTACGGACAACCTTAAGCGCACTGGCGCCCCAACGCCACGATGATCCGCGCATCGTACTGTTAACTCCAGGACCGGGTAACGAAGCCTATTTTGAGCACTCCTATCTGGCCAATTATCTTGGGTTCATGTTGGTGCAGGGAGGCGATCTGACTGTGCGTGAGGGTCGGGTATGGCTCAGCACGATCAAGGGGTTGCAGCCTGTGGATGTTATCCTCCGGCGTGTGGATGACACCTTCTGTGATCCTTTGGAATTGCGAAAAGATTCGCTCCTGGGAACGCCTGGGTTACTGCAAGCAGCTCGGGTTGGGCACGTTGCTATCGTGAATCCGCTCGGTAGTGGCGTATTGGAAAATCCAGCCCTCATGGCGTTTCTGCCTAGACTGGCGCGAGAGCTGTTAGGCGAAGATCTCCTTTTGCCTTCGGTAGCGACTTGGTGGTGCGGTGGGGAACAGGAGCGCAACCATGTGTTGGCGAATCTTGATCGATTGGTCATTAAGCCGATTGCTCCGCATCCGAGCACGGTGACGGTCTTTGGGGCCACCTTGAGTACGGCGGAACTGCAGGCGGTAGCGGAGCAGATTCGCGCCCAGCCGCATCTGTTCGTAGGACAAGAACAAGTGGCGCTTTCTACCACCCCGGTGTTGACGCCTGCGGGGCTTACTCCGCGTCCAATGGTGCTGCGCAGTTTTCTGGTGGCGCAAGACGCCTCTTATGTCGTCATGCCGGGGGGACTCACTCGTGTGTCACCAAGCCTCGATACTTGGGTGGTGTCCAATCAGCGTGGCGGCATTAGTAAGGACACCTGGGTGCTAGCGTCGGAGCCGGAACGAGTAGTGAGTTTGCTGAGTTCCCAGACGCGCGCCGTCGATGTGATTCGTTCCGGCGGTGAAGTTCCCGGTCGGGTGGCAGACAATCTCTTTTGGCTGGGACGCTATGTGGAACGAGCGGAAAACACGGCGCGCTTGCTCCGCACCGTGCTGACTCGGCTGGTAGAAATGGGCGGGGTGCAGGCGGACATAGGTTTGCCGATGTTACTGCGGGCCGTTACCCATTTGACGACAACCTATCCAGGATTCGTTGGGGAAGGAGCGACGGAGTTACTCGTAGCACCGGAAGAAGAACTGCTCGATGTGGTACGGAATAGTCAACGAGCCGGTGGGCTACAATTTACACTCCAGGCGCTGACATTGACTGCCCGTTCCGTGCGCGACCGTCTGGCGGACGATAGTTGGCGGGTCATTAACGGCTTGTTGCTTCCATCTGAGTCGGCGGCGCAGATCAGCACGGCGATCACGGATATCGAGCACGTCATCTTCGGGCTGGCGGCGTTTACCGGCTTCAGTACGGAACTTATGAGTCGCGGCTCCGGCTGGCGCTTCCTCGATACGGGGCGCCGCTTGGAGCGTGCGCTGTTTGGCTGCGGCCTGTTGCGTGCAGTCTGTGTGTCCGTTGATGAATCCGTCAATACCGTCTGGGAGACGTTGTTAACCATCACAGAGAATCTTGTCACCTATCGTCGGCGGTATCATGCCCAACTCCAAGAAGCGCCGGTGCTCGATCTCCTGATGTTTGATGAAAGTACCCCTCGTTCCATTGTCTACCAGCTTGTTCGCCTCCAAGAGCATGTAGCGACATTCCCCCAAAAAGCTGCAGTAACGCGGCACAGCACGGAAGAACGGCTGGTCTTAGAGGCGTTAACGACTCTCCGACTTGCCGACCTGGATCTTCTCTTACACGTTGCTGCGGGAGGGGAGAGCCGGGAGGAGTTCGAGCAGCTCTTGTCCCGCTTAGGCTTTCTGTTGTATGCGCTGTCCGAAGCTATCACCCAGAACTACTTTCGGCAGACTGACCGTCCGCAACAACTCGTGGATGTGCAGTGATACTGTATCGCACCAGCCATACCACCCTGTACCATTACAGTGATCCCGTGACGCTCTGTCACAATGAAGCGCATTTACTGCCACGCAATCTGTCGCGTCAGCGGTGTCTCGATGCCCGACTACACATCTTCCCACGGCCCGCAGTGTACCACGAGCGGAAGGACTTCTTTGGCAATCGGGTAGTATACTTTTCTCTCGAAGAACCTCATGAGGCTTTAGAAGTCACCGCGCTGAGCGAATTGCAACTCTTTCCTCTTCCGCCGCCCGACCTCGACGCAACGCCGGCATGGGAAGAGGTGCAGCACCTCCTTCGTCACGACAGCGGTCGAGGAGCAGTGGAAGCACGCCAATTTCTCTTGGATTCTGTTTTTGTGAACGCGTCTGGGCTGTTTGCCGAATACGCCCGCCCTTCGTTCGCGATGGGACGCCCGTTGCTGGCAGCAGTGCATGATCTCATGCGGCGGATTTTTACCGAGTTTACCTATGATCCCACGTTTACAACCGTCGCAACGCCGGTGAGTGAGGTGTTGGAACACAAACGCGGGGTCTGCCAAGACTTTGCCCATTTTGCCATCGCGTGTGTGCGTGCGCTGGGGCTGGCAGCACGATACGTCAGTGGTTACCTTGAGACCCGCCCGCAGGAAGGGCAACCACAACTGGTTTGCACTGCGGCATCGCATGCCTGGGTGTCGGTGTACTGCCCGGATCTCGGCTGGGTAGATTTCGATCCGACGAATGATCTTATGCCGTTGGATCGGCATATCGTGGTGGCCTGGGGACGTGATTACAGCGATGTGACACCGCTCAAAGGGACAATCGTGGGTGGCGGACAGCATGCGTTACAGGTGACTGTCGAAGTCAAGAGAGGAGAGGAACCCGAACCAGAGTTCTCGTGAAGGGAGCGCGCAGAGTGATGCCGATTCTTGATAAGCATTATCCATTGAATGACCCCTTCGACTTCCCCTTCGACAGGCTCAGGGTACGCTCAGGGCGAACGGAACAGCCCAGCTCGTGCTGAGCGTAGCTGCGACAGCAGCGGAGTCGAAGCATGCGGGAATGGATAGGCATCATAGAGAATCCGTATGATATCTTGCCGCAGTGCGGCTGATTCTCCTTCGTCCTGATCTAACAGTGGCTGTCATGCGCTCCCAAACGAACCTGGAATCTTCGGCACATAGGGAAACAACGGAGCCTCATCGGTTGCCGACTCCACTGTCCATGGGATAGAGGAGCGATACGCGACGGCTCGCACCGGACAATCGGGCATTTGACAGAACGCACAGTGATGGGACGTGCAGGGGTCAATATGAATAAGCACCTCCCCTTGCCCGCCTAAATGTTCGACGAGCCATTCTTCCACGGCGCTTTCTGCGGCATGACTCTGCTCGAGATTCCAGTAGCGTGGCAGCGTCAGGTGAAAATCCACATGATGACGAATGCCAGACCGCCAGGAGCGGAGATGATGCAGATCAATCCACTCAGGGCGACGCACGTGTTGCAGTGAGTCAACAATGCTATTGAGCACCGTTTCATCGGCTTCATCCATGAGATGGCTGACGGACTCCCGCACCAAGCGAAATCCTGAGAACAAGATATTGAACGCTACCGCAATGGCCGTGATCGCGTCGAGAGCGAGCCAGCCAGTAATCCAGGCCAGTACCAAGCCGACAACAACTCCCACACTGGTATAGACATCGGTCAGGAGATGCCGCCCATCGGCGGTGAGGGCGAGCGAGCGTGTATGTTTACCAGTCCGGATCAAGAAGAGGCCGAGAGCGGCGTTGATCCCTGCCGTGGCCAACACGAGGGCAATCCCGATATCAAGTTGGACGAGGGGAGGAGGGGCGAAGAGCGCAGGGATCGCGTTCCACAAGATCGCCACCGCCGCCAAAATGATCAGTGCTCCCTCGAATCCTGCCGAGAAGGACTCTACCTTTCCGTGCCCATAAGGGTGGGTTCGGTCCGGCGGCTGAGCGCTCAGGGCTACACTGAACAGTGCAAAGAGGCTTGCGACAACGTTGATAATGGATTCAAGTGCATCAGAAAAAATTGCTGCCGAACCGGTCCAATGTGCAGCGAGAAACTTCACCGCGAGCAAACACACTCCAACAATGACCGAGGCAGAAATGGCGCGGCGGCGGAGCGTGAGTTCGTGAGAGACAGGAACGAACGCTGTCAGCATGCCTTACGGAGTGTAACGAAAAACACTCCTGGCAGCGAGGGGAGTGTTACGCAACGAGAAGAAGGGACGAACCGGAGAAACGGAGAGGGGGAGAAACGGAGGGGTTCGCCGATTCCCCGATTCGCCGTTTCGCCAGTTCTTTCTTCACGTTACGCTGCCTTCTGCACGCGAGCCTTACTTGGCGTCAAGTGGCAGGTCACCAACTGTCCACCTTTCATAACAATATCCAGGTTCTCGCGATCCTGAAGCAGAGTAATATCTTTGGCCGGATTGCCGTTGACGACTAACAAGTCTGCAAGTTTACCCGCTTCGATGGTTCCACCTTCTTTGCCGAGGCCGAGTAATTCGTACCCATTCTTGGTTGCCCAAGTGATTACTTCCAGCGGGGACATTCCCGGACCTTTGACGTAGGCTTCGAGTTCGTGGGTGTACTCGCCGTGCGGCATCGCGCCGACACCGAAGTCATCACCGACAACAAACTTGACGCCAGCTTTCTGGGCCTTTGGGACGATCTTGTAGGAATGCTCCAACCCTTTTTCCATCTCCTCAACTCCGCCAAAGCCGCTCTTGCCAGTCTTGCGTTTTTCTTCGACCATTTTCCACGGGAAGTAGAGGCTAGGGGTCACGAAGGTGCCCTGTTTGACCATACCCTCGATGCACTCATCATCCATCATGTCCCCATGATCAACGACATCGATGCCTGCTTTGAGAGCAGCGAGAATACCTTTCTTGGAGATGATGTGACCGCGAATCTTTTTGCCACGCTCGTGTGCGGCTTCGGCAGCGGCATCCATTTCGGCCTGACTCATGGTCATCACATCTGCTGGCCACATGAGACCATGCCCGCCGGTGGGATACAGCTTAATAATCTCTACGCCATTTTTGATTTCCTCGCGTACCGCCTTCCGGAAATCGTCCGGTCCATCGCAAATACGCGCAAGGCCGTCCATATTCATTTTCCAGAAATTGGGATGACAATCGACCGAGTCTCCGGTGGTGACGAGATCTCGCCCACAGGCAAGGAATCGCGGCCCGGGAATCATATTGTTGTCAATCGCCCGTTTGAGCGTCACATCAATGTTGTGCATCGTGCCAGCACCAACCGCGCCGGTATAGCCGGAACGTAGCAGTAACTCAGCATTCTTGGCAGCAATGAGCGTCAGATATGTTGGTGGGTGTTTCATGTCGATGTCGTTCAGGTTGAACACATTGTCGTAGGCGACGTGATAGTGACACATGACCATACCGGGCATGAGAGACTTGCCGCCGAGGTCGTAGACAACATCGTGGGCCGTTGGCTTCGGAATGTTGCCATTGGTCCCTACGGCTTTGATACGGTCGCCCTCGACCACGACCGTGGTGTTTGGTTGTGGCTTGTTTACCCCGTCAATGAGATTTGCCCCCCGAAAGAATACACGTCCCATAGAAAATCCTCCTTACGTATTATCCCAATGTCGCTCAGATGACCTCAGCGGCCGATAAAACTCCTTATCTGCTTTGGGGGTAAGATTGTCAAGAGAACGCACGCACGATCGAAGCGCACCGGGAACCTTGAGGAGAAGACATGGATATAGTTATCGCTCAAAGAGAAGCGACACGAGGCGTGGGGGTTTTTCTTTGTCTTTCTCGTGCCACCATTCTTGTAGTGCCTTCAACGAGAACCCACAGTGACAAGCTGTTTCTAGAAAGTCAGAAAGGTGATGAACGAAGGCTTGGATCTGGGTCAATTGACCGTTGTTACGATAATTCGCAACCACTCCTTGGTATTGTCTATAGGGATGCAGTTCACAAACGAATAACTGTCCCCTGTTCACCAACACACGAGCGGCTTCAGCAAACACCGGCTGCAGGTTTCTGATATGCTCAAGGACGAGGTTGCAGGAAACCAGATCGGCAGATTGACCCTCACACGGCCAGTGTTCCGTCACGTCAGCAAGCAAGAAAATGACATTGTTCACGTGCCGGAGTTTCGTCTTGGCCTGTTGTAACATGTGTTCTGAAAAATCTATGGCCTGCACTCTGGTGCCGATGCGGGAAAACAACATGGTGTTCTTTCCAGTGCCACACCCAACTTCAAGGATGGACGTGAATCGTGATTGACCGAGTACGCGTTCGGTAACAACCCGATCAAGATCACGTGTGTTGTTTTCGTCGGAGTCGTAAGTTTGCGACCACTGGTTATAGGCGTCACGAGTATTCATGGTTGTTTCAAATGTGAGCGAGTTTTACCCCGTCACATTCAAACTCTGTCCTGTCGCTGTATACGGATACCTGCCGATCACTTCATTATTGAGCGTGATGCCGAGCCCAGGGCCTTCAGGAACACCGATGGTGCCGTCGCGGAAATCAAGCGGCTCTTGCAGTAAGGGGGTCTCAAGCGAGCAACCAGCGACCTCAATGTAGGTACAACCGGGGAGTGCCGCCATGAGGTGCAAAGTGGCGATAAACCCAGGGCCAAAGTAAAAGGAATGCGGAGCAATTTGCACTCCACGACGAACCGCCAGTTCAGCCACACGTCGCCATTCACTAATACCACCGACCTTCGTCACACTGGGCTGCACAATGTCTGCCGCTTCTCGTGCGAGCAAATGCTGAAACCCATACACCGTGCCTTCGTTCTCACCACAGGCAATGGGAATTCTTCCGCCTTGGCGGACGTAGGAAAGACTGCCGTAATCATCCGGCGGCCAAACGGGTTCTTCAAGCCACGCCAGGCGATAGGGCGCGAGCGCCCGCGCCATTTCTAACGCCTCCTCACGATTACACGGGCAGTTGACATCGAGCATCAGTTCAGTCCGGTCGCCGGCCACTCGGCGGGCCATCTCGACGGACTTGAGGTCGATCTGATGAAGTTTCACCGCGTGGAATCCTGCTTCTAAGCACCGAGCCACAACTTTCGCGACTTCTGGCGGTGTCTGGTAGCGCAACATGCTGACATAAGCGGGAAGGCGTTTTGCTTCGCTCCCTCCTAACAACCTGTATAACGGCTGTTTCTTCACTTGCCCAAGGATATCCCACAACGCAATGTCGATCCCGCTCAAGGCAAAGAGTCCCAACCCCCGACGGCCATAGAGCATGCTCGTTTGGGCAAGACGGTCAATCAGTGCTTCCGGCTGGGTGGGGTCTACACCGATCAACAACGGCTTGAGGTCGTCAATCACCGCGCAGACTGCCTGCGGGACCCCGTAGGCAAAGGCTTCTCCGAGACCAGTGATTCCTGCGTCTGTGAAAATCTGGATGATGATCTGCTTGCTCAACCCTGCGGCCCAGGGTGAGGTTGGGGTTTCCTGTCGCAGGGGGATGGCCAGCGGGAGTGTCCGCACTTCGGTGATTTTCATAATCTACAGTGCTCTCAACTCCGGCATGATCTCCGCAGCAAAACGGGACATTGCCTGCAGGACTTTTTCATGCGGGACCAGGCCGCCAGGGTTAAACCAGCAAATGAGTTCGTTCATCCCCAATTCTTTGTAGAGCATCTTAGCTTTGGCAATACACTCTGGTGACGGGCCGAAGATTGCCATGCTCTCGTTGATTTTCTCGAAGGTAATGGAGTCCACCATCTTTTGGACGTCTTGCAGATAGCGGTACGATTCATCGTTGGCTTGGGAGCCTTGCGACTTCACCCCTGCGCGCACCATGCCAGAGACGCTACGAAAGTAATTGTTCAGGCTCGGCTCGATGTCTTGTCGGACCTGGTCCAGGCTCTCCCCAGGGTGGAAGAAAAACATGGTAGAGACGTTGGGCTCAGAGGCTTCACTGTTCCCGGAAGCCGGCGACTCCTTCCAGGCGTTCCGGTATGTTGCCACCTGCTCGAACATGCGGGGGAGCGGGTTCGTGACTGAGGCGACAAAGATCGGGTAGTGGGTTTTGCCAGCGAAGACCGCCGTATCAGGGCTGTTTGCCGCCACACGCAGCGGCGGGTGAGGTTTTTGCGAGGGCTTCGGGACCACGTTGGTTTCTGGGATGCGATAATACTTCCCGTCATGCGTAAACGCGGTAGGGCCCCACGCTTTTTTAATCACTTCAAGTGATTCCTCGAATCGTTCGCGACTCTCGTCGCGCGAGACATCGAAACCAGAGAAATGTAAGGGAATAGCTCCACGACCGACGCCGAATTCCAGCCGCCCATTGGTGAGAATATCCACCGTGGCGCCATCTTCAGCGCTCCGCAGTGGGTGTTGCAGGGGGAGTAAATTGACTGCAATACCAAGACGAATGCGTTTAGTATGTTGCGCAATAGCAGTTGCCAGGATCAACGGCGAGGACATGATGGAAAAGGTTTTGTAAAAATGTAACTCCGCCAGCCACGCGCAGTCGAAGCCAAGTGTATCGGCATGGCGAATCTGTTCGATAGTTTCATGATAGCGAATCGGCTCGGACTGCGTCTCCGCGCACGGCAGTTGGTAGAAAAGACCGAACTTCACGAATGCCCTCCTTGTCAGCCCTGTCGTGGTCAACAGTGACTGCACTCTCTCTTGAACATAGGGAGGTTGGCTCTGTCAAGACTCTCGTCAATGGAGGGTGTCTGAGGATTTCTTGCCTCTGGAACTCCTTTAGCTTGTCCCTGAGTACAAACTTGAGATATAGTCCCGACTCCTGCAATCGATGCCACACAAGGAGGGGATGAAATGGCGAATAAGGCTGACCTCGACAAAGGGCTGAAAATCCGTAAGAAGCTGAGCGGAAAACGCTTTGGCAAACAAGCGACTGCACTGGCGGAACTGGCCCCTGATCTTGAAGACATGATTAACGAAGTGGTCTTTGGTCGCGTCTGGACACGCCCAGGCCTTGAACTGCGAATGCGCAGTGCGATCACTATTGCTTCACTGATGGCGATGCAACGCCTGCCGCAACTCAAAGCCCACATCGCCAATGGGCTCAACGTCGGTCTGACGAAAAAAGAAATCATCGAAATTCTCACGCATGTTGCCTTCTACGCCGGGGTCCCGACCGCGGTCAATGCTTTCCAACTGGCGAAAGAAGTGTTTCAAGAAAGTTCGGAGTTATAAAAGTGCGGAGTGCGGAGTTATAAAAATTCGGAGTGAAAAATGAAGAGTGAAAAGTCTGCTCCCGGACTCCGGACTCCGAACTCTGACAACTCCGAGCTCTTCTGCAGAAAGACCATGCCGGTACGCTACAAAGTCGTTGGACTGCTGCTGTTGAGCACCATCATCAATTATGCCGACCGCGTGAATATCTCCGTGGCCGGTCCGGACATCATGCGCGAGACCGGATGGGATAAGGCACAATTCGGTGTGGTGCTGTCCGCCTTTCTCCTTGGTTACGCACTGTTTCAGTTCCCCGGTGGAGTCATTGCCGACCGCTGGAGTGCGCGTAAAGTGTTGGCGTTGTCGTGTCTCGGTTTCTCGCTGTTTACCGCCTTGACGCCCATTGGAGAAATGGGCTTTGCGATGATGTTGTTGCTCCGGTTTCTCGTCGGTGCGTGTGAGTCCATTAGCATACCGGCGCTGGCGGCGTTCAATGCGCACTGGGTCCCACGTCACGAGTATGCGCGTGCACAGACAGTGAGTATCTCCGGTACCTCCATCGGTCAAATGCTTGCCTATCCGACGACCACCTGGATTATCGAACTCTTTTCGTGGCCGATGGTGTTTTACTTCAATGCCGTGGTGGGCTTTCTGTGGATGGCCGTATGGTTATGGTACACTACGGACGCTCCACGCGAGCATCCGAAGATCAGTGCTAGTGAACTCCACTATATCGAAGATCACTTGATCCCACGGGCCACGCACACGCGGGTATCCTTCTGGGCGATTCTTACCGCTCCAGCAGTGTTGGCGCTCTGTACCACTTATATGCTCTATGCGTTTATTGCCTGGATTTTTATTCTCTGGTTTCCCACCTATTTGATTGAGGTGCGCGGCTTTTCTCGTCTGGTGATGGGTGGTGTAGGCATGTTGCCCACCTTTGGCGGCTTTCTTGGCATGATTGTCGGAGGAACGATTTCGGACTGGCTCTTGCGCAACGGTTATGGGGCACGGGTAGCGCGTGCTCGGTTTCCTGGTTTGTGTGT
>Ga0187892_10006640_pt1 | contig 17053 bp, 11 predicted proteins | sample MA1701073metaG_FD_139345 | JGI IMG/M metagenome (GOLD analysis project Ga0187892, IMG submission 139345) | Bio-ooze microbial communities from a basaltic lava cave in the Kipuka Kanohina Cave System on the Island of Hawaii, USA - MA170107-3 metaG ... | reverse complement strand
GGGTGTCGTCACAACTGAGTTCATTGGAATTTTCTCCTTTGTTTTAATCATTAGATGCTTATAATATAATACATTAGCGAGAAAATTCCTCGGACTTTTTTCAGTTTTTGTGAATAATTCAGGGAAAGAAGATTGTCTTTGTCTCGTTTAGACAGGAATGAGTATTCTAATTTTGTGCCAGCCGGCAAGCAGCGGTTCCATAGCATGTAGAGAATTGATTTTTAACAGAATGCAAGTGGCCGAATCTCATGATTAACAAACAATTTTTTGCAGATGTGAGAAATTTTGCGAAAAAATTCTTATTTATTGAAAAATAAGCACACCCGAAATTCACGGCGCGATCTTCCAAACGTTCAAATCCGTCATGATAACCGCGTTGATGGCGCCGAAGAAAGTTGCATGAACGTCATTTATCGTCATTTATCGTTCAAAAAAGACTTGACTTCCTATATATAGTTTTGTATTATGAAGGCGTTGCCGTGAAACGCGCTTCTTCTCGCCTTTTTTATCAAAGTCTTTTTCCAACGCCTGTTGCTTTGATTGCACGTGACGCTATTGCGCTTGCAGCTTGAAGGGCCTGGCAAGCGACCTTTTACCGGCAAAGTGAAGCTGCGATTTGCAGGGCTGGGAAATCGGGCTACGCCCATAGTTGATGTCTATGGATTTGCAAAATCTTCCGAATACAAAACTGATCAAGCTGTGCGCGGAAGCGCCGGATCATCGAGAAGCCTGGTTCTTGTTCCATCAACGCTTTGATCGCTCGATTCGCTTGTTCGTTCTGAGGGAATGCAAGCGCAAAGATCTGACCGCCAATCGCTCCCAATTCGATGAAATTTTCAGCGATTTGGTGCAGGACGTTTATCTCAAGCTGGTGCAGAAAAATTGCCAGGCGCTGCGGAATTACAAGGCCTTGAACGAAGACTCGATTTATCAATATCTCGCCATCATCGCCCGCAACGCCGTGCGCGGTTATCTGACGAAAGTCGGGGCCAAGAAACGGCGCGCCAAGTTAATTTCGCTGGAGGCGCCCGTGGCCGGCGCGCAGGAAAATGAGAATTTGCGGATGATCGACGTCGTGCCGGACTCCGGCCCCAGCCCGGACGCAAGCCTGGAGGCGGAAAGCGAACGGCAGGAGCTTGATTTGTTCCTTGAACAGATTGTCACCGGCGGCAGCAAAGAACGCGACATCTTGATTTATAAATTGCATTACGAAGAGGGGTTTTCACCCGAACAGATTGCCGAACAGTGCGGTATTGCCCTTTCCGACAAGAGAATCCGCAATATTATTACGGAGATCAAACAAAAGATTGTCGAGGCGCGGCAAAGCCCGAAATCAAAAATTTCCTGAAAATTCGGGAAATTCTGCTGCTTTTGATGTCTTATCAAGTAGGATGATGATTGGTAGAACACTTTTTAAAAAAGATGCCCATAACCTCATGCCGCCGGCAGGCTTGCAGGAAGGGCGCCAACTCGTCCGCATGTAAAAACGTCAACAAAGAATTTTGAACCAGAGTCTGTAGCAATTGCAGGACGGAGAATATAGCCGCACAACGAAAACGAGTTTAAAAATCACGCGAGAGGCTATTGACAGCGCACGTCACGATGATCTGTAAAATGCTGCATGCTCCATAAAAAATGGAGAGCATTTGATTATGCAAGGGAAGAGTTACAACACCGCATCGACGAGGGCTGAGGCATGTCTTGACGATGATTTGCTTTACCGCTATCTCGAAAAACTGGCGAGCGAGGAAGAGCGGCGGGCGGTCGAGCGCCATCTGGATACGTGTCGCGAATGTTTCAGCGATTTCGCGGCATTGGCCCGAACGGCGTCCATGCCGGCGACCGAGCAGGAAAAATTCGAGCTGGCACGTCTGCCGGGATTGACGCCGGAAGAGCAGGTCAATAAAATATTCGATTATATCAAGGCCGAAGCGCCGGATCCCGTTCGCGATGTGCTCGACAACAGCTTCGTGCTGCAAACGAAGAAAAAGGCCTGGCCCAAGCTGTGGTCGTGGCTGCCCTCGCCGCAGTTCGCGCCGCGGTTTGCTTATGTAATGGCCTTGCTTCTTATTCTCGCGGCGACTTCGTTCGTCGGCATACCGTTCATCGTGAGCCGTTTTGATAAAAGCGCCGATACACTCGCCGAGGTTCAACGCGAATTGCAAACACAACACAAAATTTACGTCAATCTTTTAGATTATGCCGCGAGCGCGCCGCGCTTGTCGGGAGGATACGCGCCCGAGCGATTTTTTTTGATGGGGCCGGAAGAAGATGCCTCGTCACGTCTTGATGACTCCCGGCGGCGCTTGGAAGCTGTGACCGCGGACGAGGCCAAAGCGGTTCAAGCCCGGCAACTGTTGGCGCAAACGTTTATCATACAAGGCGCGTTGGCGCAAGCCGATTCGGTGTTGCGGCAAATTCCGGTGGCCTCGCTGCAACAGGCGAGCCTGTTGAATGACCAAGGCGTTCTCCATTTCGCGATGAACGACTTCACCGCGGCCGCCCGTGATTTTGAGGCAGCGATCAACGCCGATCCCAGGCTGGTCGAAGCGCGATACAACCTGGCTTTGACGAAGGCCAAAATGGGTTTGATCGCCGAAGCGCTTGCGCTTTTTAATGAATACCTTGATCTCGAAATGCGACCCGAGTGGCGCGATGTCGCGTTGGATATTCTCGAAGAATTGCAGAAGGAAAAACAATAACGCCGTTTAGACCACCTGATTTATGTGCGACTAAACGGATTTCGATAACGGTGGAAAACTGCTGCGGAGGGTAAGATGGTTAGTTTGTTCCTTTTGTTGCGTCGTCTTTTTTTAAAAGTGGTTCCAATTTGGCGGCTGCCCCCACTTCCCAATCTGCGCGCGCATCTTCTTGGCCTCACCATCGGATTGGTTCTCGCTCTTCTGCTGCTGGGATTGGATTACGGCTCGGTAGCCGTAAATGTGGGCTGGTTCTCGCCGATTCTGCTCTTCTTGATTTTTGCCTTGGGCGCCTACCTCGGCGGGCCTTTCGTGATTCTCACCGCGATTTTGTTTTTTTGGCCGTACACCCTGCCGGCAACGCCGACCTTTTATTCGACCTTTCACTGGCTGGCGGAGTGGTATTTGATCGGCTATGCCTTCGGCGTTGTTTTCGCGACGTTTTACAACGATTTGATCTATCTTCATATCAGAATCTTCGGCAAAAAACACGTCGCACTGGCTTTTGCGCATGACACCAGAGCGCGATTCAACATCATCAAATCGCCGATTGAGAGTGAAGAAGCGGCGCTGCTCGCCGTTCTCAAGCCCCTTCTCTTCTATATCAATAAAATCCGCGCCGGCGATGAGATGGAGGCAAACGCGAGCAAGCTCGCCGAACGAATCCGCCAGGCGCGTGACAAGATGTTCGACCCCGACCGTGATTGTCTTAAAAGCATCCTTGATAGCGCCGGAATCGTTGGCAGTTTTGACGAGCAAATCAATGTTTTGCAGCAACGGTTGGCGGCAGGAAATTCAACGACTCTCGAAATGGTTGAGAAGAGAATCGAGCCGCTCGCCGAAAAATATTTGAAATTGAAAGAACGGAAGCTCTATCACTATCATTTGGAGGCGGCGCCGGCGGCGCCGTATACCATCGCCTTTGTGGCCAATCCCAAGATTCGTCAACGTCCGGCCTCACCGACTGCTACGGCGACTTTTAAAAAAGATCCCATCATCAATGATATCGATCTTTTTCTAAAATCCGTTGACCGCGCGTTGATGAGCCTGCAACAGGATGAGGTGTTGGGCCGCCCGGAGATTTGGAGCCGAATCCGGGTGATTACAATTTTCGATCAGGAAGCGGATACCGATCTCGTCGAAGAGTTTCAAAGAGTGAATGCCGTCGATGAGCAAGTGATCGATCACAGCGTCGGCCCCCGGCCTCATGCAAATTTTCTCGCCGTCATTGGCCGAAACCTGCCGGATGAATTTAAAAAGCCTCTCGACGTCGTTTTTGCCATGACTGCTTCGCGCACGCATGATCGATCCTCAGCCTACTATGCGGATTTGGATGAGATTACCGATGTCGCGAAAAATCAGTCGAACGCCGGCAAATCGTTTCTGTACAATCCCGATCCTGATCCCGTTTTGCAAAATCAGAAAGGCGCCGAGATCAACGTGGCCGGTTGTGGAACGCCGCCTTATTTTTGCTCGCACGACGATTTTTCCGAGTGTTTTGGCCGAGTGGCGCTGAGCGTTTTCGGCGCGCGCCAGAAAACCTTCATTCACGAGTTTGCGCATGCCATGTCTTCCACCTCACATGGCATGATTTGTGACGAATATACGGATCCGTTTTTTGTTCATGACGAATGCAACCACGCCCCGGCGCCCACCGGGCCGGCGCCTTTCTACGTCAACCGGATTCAGCGCGCCAAGCCTGCTAATCCCAGCAAGTTCATTCACGTTCATGAGATTTTTGCGGCCTACAACGGCGCGGTCTTCCATTCCGATTTGACTCATCCTTCGGCGCTGGAAGGATGGACGGGCTATTTCCCGGAGCGGAATAATCCGGGCGAGACGTGCATCATGGATCGGGAATATGGCCCGTTTCGCTTTGATAAATTAATTAGCCGCTTTATGTACGATCGCTTGGTGGCAAAGCTTAATCGTCCACCCGCCTGAGCTTGAATTGAGTCAATCATTTACGCCGGAAGGATAGAGGAGAACTCAACATGACGCCTTTGCATTTGTCTTTTCACCGTTTGGTGCGGCGGAACATTCCTCAACTTTTAGATGAAGAATTGAACCGCTATGACAGCTTGATTGCATTCCGCCACCAGCTTGATCAAGAAAGCAGCTTTCTGCCGCCTCCCAAGTCAACTTTAAAAAGGAAAGATTTCATCGACCAAGTGAGCCAAGAGGCCAACGATATTTTGCGGCCTTACAAAAGAGAGTACGAGGCCACAGTTCGCCTCTGGAACGCGCGGCGGCAGGCGGCAACCCGGCTCGGCAATTCACTGCAAATTCCCGATTCGGCAATGAGCTTGCTGAATTTGATCGGCGCATTTTTGAATTATTATTTCGTCGCCGCGGTGACATTTCCGGTTTTTGCCTGGAATTGGATCAAGTTTTATAAAGGAATCATTTTCATTGCTGTTGTGGTGACGCTGCTGGGCTTTGGGCTGCGCGAGTTTATCCCGCCGGATCAGAGGCCAAAACCCGATGTCGGTAACGGCGTCGTTCAGCCGGACTCGACGGTGAACCAACCGCCGGCTCAAGTTGATTCGTTGCAATAACGTCGATCGGAATTAGGGGAAGAGAGAACCGTGAAAAAATATCTCATTGCGTTTTTCATAGCCGCCGCTTTAATCGCCGCCGCAATTTGGTGGTGGCGGGACGAAACCACCCTGGCCGAGCTGCAGAAGCAGTATTTGCTCGCCGAAACCGAGGCCGAGAAAGCTAAAGTTGTCGAGTGGGTCGAAAAATTTTACCTGAAGCTTTCGATTCCCGACTCGATTCGCCAGCGCCTGGATCAAGAAGTGGCCAGGCAGATTGACGCTGCCAAAATCACGGTGGAAGAAGTTGCGCCGGACACCAATGTCTATCGCTTGGAAAGCCGGCTGCAAGATTTGCTTCGCCAAGCCGCCATCGCCCGCGCCCGCAATGAAAACGAAATTTTTCAAACCATTATTAAGCAAGCCCAATATCTCGCCCAAAAGGTTGATGCAGAAACGCATAATGATTATTGGAAACCTTTTGTTGAGCATGTAAGCATATTCACTCGAGAAGAGGCGCGGACTTGGTTAAAAGCTCGAAAAGCGGAACGACTTTATGTTGATCACAGCAGCCTGGGACGCCAGAAAGATGCGGAGTTTTACGCTGCCCTTGGTCTCCAACTTGTTCAACGAATAGATGATCAACGTCTGTATCTTGACATCATCCAGCGGTTGCAAAGAATTTTATCTGAATATTACTCGATGTATGAGTTATCGATCGCGTTGGCGCAAAAATCATTGCCGCAGGCTGAACAAATAAAATATTATTCACGAGTGAATGGCCTCCTCTACGTTCAGGCCGAGGCATTTTCCGGAATGGGACAAAATCAAGCTGCGCGCGCGCTCTACGATCAAGTTTCCAGCAACGCCGAAAAATTCAACCAAATCGACGATATGTCGTGGTACAAAAGAAATATTTTATTGCGAATGGGGGATATATACAGAGACCTGGGAGAATTTGAGAAAGCTTGGCAAGTTTGTCGAGAAGCCGAAAGGCTGATATCGAACGAAAGCGAAATCATTGATCTTCAGATACTAAAGTTCAATCTTTTTTTGGCAATGGGTCGTTATGGTGAAGCTAAAGAAGAACTAAAAAAGGCAATGGAACTGGCTGATAGCCGGCGAGACAATGAAAATCTTATTAGATGCTTTATTAATTTTGGAGCCTTGCATGGCCGCCTGACGGAATATGATTTGGCGATGGCCTATTACCAGCGTGCACAAGCCTTGTTTACTGCGTTCAGTCCGAACCTTCCCCAGCGGTTGCTGGTTTTCGCCAATATCGCCGAAATATTGGCTGTGCAACAAGATTCATCACAATTACAGCAAATGATCGACGAGGCAAAAGGATTCTTGCGTTTGGCTTATAACCCTTATCTCGAGGCTCTAATATTGTCCGACATTGGGGTTTGGTATCAACTGGCAAGAAAATACCGGGCTTCGATAGAATACTACCAAAAAGCTGATTCGATTGCCGATCAAAATGGTTTTTTGCGATTTGCCTTGGAAAAAAGAATAGACCGAATCGATTGTCTGATTGCGCTTTCTCGGTTTAGCGAAGCGAAGGCATTGCTTACAGAAGCGGAAACCTTAGCGAGGGGGTTAAATCACCTCATCGGGCTTATTAATGTGCTGGAGAGATCTGCTCAAATTCAATATCGTGAAGGCAATATGGCTCAAGCTATTGAAATTTCCAATCGCTTGTGCCATGAGCTTGATGTCATCAGTTCGCGCCTCAATGATTCTGAGCTCCTTATTGCCTATCGGCAAAAAATTTATGATGCGCTTAAAAACGCCGTTTTATACGAAATAGCGCTTCATCATAACGAGGCTGCTTTTATTAAGCTCGATGCAGCCAAGGCCTATGCTTTGAAAAATCGGCTTTTAAATCGCCAAGCTGCTGGCGAGGCAACGAATGGCAAGCCGCGTCATTCGGATTTCGTGCGTAGCCGTCTGCGGGCGGGACAATTAGTGCTTGACTACATGATCACGCCGGATACCTTGTATGTCTTTGTGCTCGATCAAAGCGGCCTGCAGCTTCGGCGCAAAAAGATAGACAGCCGAGTGTTGCAACAAACGACCCGCGCCTATCGCGATTCGATTAACCGTAGCCTGCGCCTTTTTCAAAAGCATGACGTCAATTTTGCGAAAGCGCATTATACCGGCGCCTTAGCTTTGGCAGAAAAACTGTATGAGGAGTTATTAGGATGGCCGGAAATTGCCGCGCGTTTGCCGCAGACAGACTTGCTTTACATTATTCCGGATGAATTTCTTTATGAGGTTCCTTTTTCGACCTTGATCGCCAATCGTTCGGATACGCAAACGTTCCTGGTGAATCATACCGCAGTTTTGGCCTCGCCAAGCGCGAGCTTGCTGCCGGTTGAGAAGCGCGCCGCCGCTGTTTCTAACCAACCTAAAACTTTTAAGGCGCTGATTAGCGCCGACAAACGTTTCCCGGGTGCGGAAAAATTTGTCAAGAAGGTCAAAGAGTTGTTTCCCTTGGCGGAGGAACTGATCGTACAAGATGGCAACGCGGCCAAAGATCACGCGCTGGCGCAATTGCAAAAGGGTTATCAAGTCTATATTTTCGTCGGACATGGGCAAGCGAATTCGCAATTTCCTGATCAAGGTTACATTGAATTGGCGATCAAGATCTCAAAAGCCGCGGCGACAAAGACCATTCGATTGACCATGGCGGATTTGAAAGCGATCAATTGGCTGGGAGCGGAAATGGTCATGCTCGTGGGCTGCGAAACCGCCGGTGGCAAGCTTTATCGCGGCGCCGGCATTTCGGGCTTGCAGCAAGAATTTTTAGCGCTCGGGGCTAAAAACGTGCTGGGGAATCTCTGGGAAGTCGATGCCACTTACGCCATTCCCCAAGCCCAAGATTTTTTGGCGACCTGGGCGGCGACGTGCGATTTACCGCGTGCTTTGCAAACAAGTCAGCGCCAAACGTTGCAAAGACTGCAAGAGAGCCGTTATTATCAACTGCCGCACCCTTATTTCTGGGGTAGCGCGATTTTATTAATCGCAACACATCACTAAAAACTTTCAAAAGTGAGGTTAATTATGGCGCATGAAATTGGACATACTTCCGGCTCGGGTGGAGGCGATCCGCCTGCCGAGGACGATCCTCGGTTTCCGAAATTTGGCCTGCGGGCGCAAGGCTTGTTGGCCATCGCTTTCGGTATTGCGCTCGGCCTGGCGTTTGTGGTGTTCTATTTTGTTTTGCGCGCGCGAGCCGCCACCTTTATTGATGGCCTCAATCTCACCGCGGGGTGGAGCTTTGTTTACGGCTTCATCGGCGGCTTCGTCATCGCAGTGATTTACAACATGCTCGTTCTGCGCCGGCTCAACCTCTTTGGGCTGGATTATTATAACGCCCATTGAGCAGACGTCCTGTCCTCTTCGTGCGGCATGATTTAAATCGGATTTTTTGATTTGAACAGCCGCCCGCAAGGGGACGGACGTATTTGAAAATTTATCATCCCCCCTGCGGGTATAGCCTGCCCTCGTTTTCAATAACGCCATTTAGCCCCCAACAGAAAAGTTTTTACTCTTTTCTTGTCTTGATTGTTAAGAATTGTTCTTGCGCTAACCACTAAAAACTCCTTGACTTCCTACGGATTGTTTTGTATAATACCTGTGCGCACAGGAAAGTACCCTGCCTCGAAATTTTTTATTCCAAGCTTGAGTGACAGCACGTCTACGTGAACGAGCATCGTAGGCTTGGCGAACCGTTTTGATGAATTTTCCACGCGTCGTCGTGTTTATTGTCAAAATACACGCCACGCAATGATTTTGGTCAGCCGAAATCCAACTGCAGGTTTACAGACTATGGCCATCATTTCCCAGGGGAGTGGGAATCAATTGAACCTAAAAAGCCTAAGCGATCTGGAGTTGGTGGATTTGATCGTCAGCAACCCTCAAAACAGCCGAGCCTTTGCAGAGTTTATTTGCCGCTTTGAGGAGCTGATTCAATGCTATATCTACAGAACGTGCCGGAACCTCAACTATTCGCACGGCTTGACGAGAATCGAGGATTTGACTCAGGATGTCTACGAGCTGCTGATCGACAATGATTGCGCCAAACTCAGGCAAATTACCACCAACGTGGGCGGCTTTCTCATTGAAGTCGCCTGCAATACCGTTCGCAACGACCGGCGAAAATATTTTACCCACAAGCGCTGGCCGGCTGGCGGTGTGGACTCGCTGAACAAGGAAATTGCCGGATGGGCCGTATCAGAACGTCGCAAAGTGATGCTTATCGAAACGATTCCCGATTATGACGACAGCCGCCTTCACGATTTAATCGATGAAATTCGATCTTGCCTTGAACAGATCGTGCAGCATAATCGCAAGAAAGAGCGGAATCTTTTTATCTTTGTTTGCTATCTTTTTGAAGACCTCGAGCCTGACGAAATTGTCTTGTATCACCGGGTTGATTTGAGCGTCAAACGCATCGAGAACCTGATCGCCGAAATCATGCAGGGCCTGCGGCAGTGTTTGCAGCGCAAGGGCTACGGAAAAAAGCCGCCGGAATAAAGAAATTGGTAAAAAAATTTTGGGAGAATCGCAGTGATTTGGCGTCTATTTAAATGGGGAGATATAAGCAAAATTCATGATCGGTTGAAAAGAGATGATCGAAGACGCCGATCTTTTATAAATGACATCACCTTTTAAACTTTAGGTGTCAACTGCATGAACGTAAATTAACCCGAAGGGCAACTGAGTTGTCAATGATGAGCGTATGACTACTCCCTTACGACTGTCCTGGCGAAGGAGGATGACATTGAGAGCTTCAGCCTGCCCATTTCAAAATCAAAGGAGAAATCTTTATGCCAGGCGAGAAGCCGCCAGAGAACCCCCGCAAGGGGCAGGGAGTAGGGGATTGGTTGGAATGTGGCATGGCCGAGGACCTGCTGTGCCGCTATGTGCGTGGCTCGATCACCGCCGAGGAAGCGCAGACGGTGCAGCGCCATCTTATTCATTGCAAGCTGTGTTTGGATGAAGTGACGGCCTTGGCCAAAGTGTTAAAGCAGCCGGCGACCGAAGCAGAACAAACGGAATTCCGGAAACTGATGAAGTTGAATCCGGAAGCGCGGTTGAAGAAGGTTATGGCAAAAGTCGACGAACTGTATGGCCCGGTTGAGGCAGAAGAAAAGCAAGGTCCATCTGTCATCGAAAGAATTTCACAGCGTCTGCGGGAGTGGTTGGCGCCCTCATATCCGGCGCCGGTTTATGCCGGGTCTCATGGTCAGGCCGCCGGAGGGCTGGCGGGTTGGTTCGAATCGCCGCAACGGATTGCCCGCTATGCTTTCGCATTCGCTGCCACCGTGATTGTCATCGCCGGTTCTTTTTGGGGAATTCGATATTATCAAACCGGATACCGGATTGGCAAAGCCGTCGATCTTGTGCAGGAGAATTATACGGTTTATATGGCTGATACGCCGCGATTGTCCGGATGGAAGAAAAGCTATGGCTCCACCGGCGTCGGCGTCATCATGAGCGGCGAGCCTGATGACACGAGTATGAGCGGCGTCATGGCGCGCGGAGACACGGCGACGCCATCGACTTACCTTGAACAGGCGACGCAGCTTATTCACCAGGCGCTGGCAAAGGGCGAAAAATCTGTGACGGCCGGACAGCTCCTCGCGCAGATTTTGATTATTGAAAAAAACTATGCCGCGGCTGATTCGCTTTTGCGGCAGCTTCATCCGCGGGCGGCCTCTGCAACGCTGCTGAATGATCGCGGCGTTTTCTATTTTGAGCAGGCCAAGTGGGATTCGGCGGCGCATTATTTTCTCGCCGCGACCAAAGCCGATTCCGGTCTGGCCGAAGCGTTTTACAATTTGGCTTTGGCCAATGACAAGCTCGGCGAGCCGGCGGAAGCGATGAGTATTTTGGACGAATACAGGAAGCTGGAGACGGACGAAGGTTGGCGCAACGCGGCTGAGGAATTTCATAAGCGATTAAAACGGAGTCTCGATGAAAGGTAGTTGATCCGAAAAAAATTTTTCAGGGAGGAAGGAAATATGTTCAGCCTGATTCGTTTGTTGATGGATCTTGGAGAGAAATTAGGTCTTCCCAAGCTGTCCCACATCATTCGCGTTCAAAGAATGCCTGCGACCAAGGCTCTGCGCGCGCATCTTTGGGGCCTGACGCTGGGATTGGGGGTTTTTCTGCTGACTTTTTTTATGGGCTATTCGGCGCGGTTTGCTGGCTTGCCGTGGCTTGCCCCTCTTTTGGTTCTTGCCATTTTCATTTATGGAACATTTGTCGGGGGGCCGTTTGTTATCTTTAGCGCAATTGTTTTCTTCTTTTTTAAACCCGCCAATCTTGAAACAGCAAACTTGACTTCCTTCTCAACTTTTTATCTTTTTATCCAGTGGTACTTTCTGGCTTATGCCTTTGGGGCGGTCTTCGCCACGCTTTATAACGATTTCCTGCTTTTGCATTTGTATGGTTTCGGCAAAAAGCGCATCAAAATTTCCTTTGCTTATGATACCGCCGAAAAATTCAACATCATTAAATCGCCCAACGAAAGGGAAGAAGCGGCGCTGCTGCAAGAGTTGAAACCGATCATGTATTACGTCAAAAATATCGAAGACGATAAAGGAAAAAGGGAAGATAATGCCGGCGAGATTGTGAAATCAATTCTCAAAGCCTACTGCCGAATGTCGGGTTATGAGCAAGCTCAACTCAAAAAAATCCTTACGGGTAAAGACGAGGAAAAGCCCGAGAAAAAGGATGAATGCAAAAAGGGCGACAAGGTTTACGAAGACTTCAAAAAATTTTTATTAGAGTCTTTTCAAAAAAGTCTTGAAAATAAGGACAAAGCTGCGCTCGCCGCTGTCGAGAAAGCGGAGCCGCTGCTTGAAAAGTATTTGCAATTAAAGGAACAAAAGCTGTACGATTATCAGCTTGAGGCGCCTCCTGAGTGCCCGTATACCATCGCCTTCGTCGCCAATCCGTTCATTCGGAAACGCTTAAATTCGGCCAAAGAAAACGGCGCAAAAGATGAATTTGTTCTCGATCCGATCATCCGCGATCGCGATCTTTTTTTGCGCTACGTCGATCTTGCTCTGAGCGCCTTCGACCGCAATGAAGTTTTGGGACGGCCGGAAATTTGGAGCCGGGTGCGCATCATTACCATTTTTGACGCCGACTTGGCCAAGACCGACAAGAAAAATTTGAATCAGAAAGGCCAGGAGTGGGGACTTTTGGAAGAATTTCAACAGTTTGCCCAACAAGACGGCACTGAACTGAACAATCTGCTGGATTGCAGCAAGGCAATGCTCGGCGACAAGGAAAACCCCGGTAACTTTGACCGCATGTTGGAAAAATATCAAGAGAAATCTAATAAGAAGATCGCGCGACAGGATATTGACATCATTTTTGCGTTGAGCGCCCATCCGACGCATGATCGTTCCATGGCTCATTTTACTGATTGGGTTTACTACGATGAAGATCCCAAAACACCCAGCCGAGGGGAGAATTGGTCTTTTACGTATGATCTCGATCCTTATGACAACAAAATAACCCCGGCGCCGCTGCCGGCAACAATCAAGCAAGGCGCGACCGCAGCAAAAAAATCCAGGGAGCCGGAAATCAAGAAACCGCAACAATTGGAAAAGAAAACAAAACACGATCAGTTCACCGATTTCCCAGGCCGGGTGGCGGTCAACGTGCTTTCAGCGCGCCAGCGCACTTTCGTGCACGAGTTTGGCCATGCGATGTCTTCAGCGGTTCACGGCGCCATCGTCGATGAGTATTTCGACGAGTTTTTCGTTGAAAATCCGAACTTCAAAAATGTGAAAGTCGCCGGCGGGAATATACCCTTTTACGTCAACCGCATTGAACGAGTGAAAAAAGCCAAGGGGTGTTTCGTTCCCGTTCACCATGCGTTTGCCGAATATAATAACACCGTCTTTCATTCGGATTTGGCCCATCCCTCGGCAGAAGAAGATTGGTTGGGCTATTTCCCGGAGCGGCATAACCCCGATGTCGGCTGCACGATGGACCGAACCTATGGCCGTTATCGGTTTGACAAACTGATCGCTTGTTTTATGTATGACCGCATCGTCTCAAAACTGAATCGGTCGCGTTAATCACTTCAAGGAGCTTTGCCATGATGCCGTTACATGCAGCTTTCCGCCGGACGGTTCGCCGTTACGTGCCGCAGCTTTCCTCGGATGATTTAGACCGCTACGAAAGCCTGGTCTCGTTTATCAATCACCTGAGTGTTGAGCGCGGCTCTCTGAAGTTTTCCACGCCAACAAAAAAGGGCGCCAAGAAAGGCAAACGCTCACCGAACGTTGACGAAACGGTAAGAACGGCCTCACATTCGGAAGATCTGGATATTCTTCTGTTGCGCGAAGAAATGAAAGACATTCTGGCCAATTACGAAGATTTATACCAGAAGAGCCGCGAGTTGTGGATCGCGCGCCGGCAATTGGCCGTGCAGTACGGCAACTTTTTGCAAATTCCTTATACCTGGCGCAGCCTCTGGCTGTTTATGTGCGCCAATGCAAAATATCGCTGGGTGCAGTTTCGAACTTCTCCCGCATTGACCAGAAATCGGCTCAAGTATCTTTGGCAATTTCTTGCCGTTACTGAGAAATTTGCAATTTTGGTTTTGTTCGGCTTGCTGGCTGTGAGCACGTGGTTTGTGCTTTCGAAGCTTTTGACCGTGCAATAAAGCCAATGAAAAAGTATCTATTTGTAATCATCCTCGTTGCTGCTGCCGCTGTTATCGCCATTTTGTTGCGCCAGCGCGAGCCTGGCCTGGGCGACCTGCAGCGGCAATATGCCTTTGCCAAAACCGAGGCGCAGAAAAACGCCATCGTCGAGAAAGTGGAGAGATATTATTTAAATTTCCAAGTTCCCGATACCCTTCGCCAAAGAGTTGAGCGCGAGGTGGCAAAGATTCTGGATACCACCAAGATAAATATCAGCGCCGAAATTGTTCCTGATACCAATATTTATCAATCAGAAACCCGGCTGCAAATCTTGCTGAATAGTGCCATGATTGCGCGCGCTCGCGCCGATCATCAAACCAGTCAGACCATCGTGAACGAAGCCGGCGCGATGGCTAAAGCGGTTGACGCCGGCAAAGGCGGCAACTATTGGATGCCTTTTGTCGAGCAATTGAACGGCTTTACGCCAGAGCAGGCGGTTTCCTGGCTGAAGGCGAAAAAGGCGGATCAGCTTTGCCGACGTTATCAAGATCGTGCCTTTGTGGACGCCGAAGGCTATGGCGCGCTTGGTTTAAAGCTTCTGCAACAGACGCCGGACGAACGGACGCGGCTCAATATTCTGCAATGTTTGCAATATATTTTGTATGAGCATCGCTCCATGTATGATCTCTCCCTGGCGTTGGGCGAAAAAGCCTTGCAGCAGGCCGAGGAAATAAAACATCCCCATCGCGCCACGAGTATTATTTATCATGAGGCGCAAGTTTATTCAATTTTGGGAGAGAATCAGAAAGCCCTGTCGCTTTATGAAACGGTTTTGGTTTATGTCAAAAAATTCGGACAGATAGCCGGCATTGGCTGGTACACCGTTCCGGCTTTGTTGGGAAAAGGTGAAATACAGCTTGAGCTTGGATTCTTTGACGAGGTTTTGATGACCTGTGATAAAGTCGAAGAGTATAATTTGGAATCAATAAACAAAATTCGACTTCAAATACTAAGATGGTATATTCAGCTAACTATGGGGAATTATGAATATGCTGAAAAAGAACTAAATAAGGCAAGGCAACATGCCATCGTCGCTGGTGATACGTTATATATTATTCGGTGCTTGAATAATTTTGGGTTTATGTTTAGCCGAATGAATGAATATGATTTGGCTTTAGATTATTATAATCAGGCTAGGTCTTTGTTTCGTCCGTCAATTTCGGAAACAAATTTACGTATGCGTATTCTCAATAATATTGCAGGCATTCTAGTTGCAAAAAGGGATTTTGTGCGTTTTGAGGAAATCACTCGCGAAGCGAGAAATCTGCTAAATTTAGCCAATCTTCCTTCAAAGAAAGCTGAACTACTTCACCTTCTTGGTTACATGTACAAAAATATCAAGAATTATCATGAAGCGATAAAATATTTACAAAAAGCGGATTCGATTTATAGCAACAACGGCTTTCTGCGATATGGTTTTGAAACAAAAATCGATCTGGTAGATTGTTTCATGGGATTATCAAGACTCGATGAGGCTAAAGTTCTGGCTACTGAAATAGAGTCGTTAGCCAGAGAAAGTGATGACATAGAGAGAGCTGTTGAAGCCATTGTTCAAATCGCTCAAATTCAATATCGTCAAGGTCATCTTAATCATGCCATAAAAAGCGCAAATCAACTGTTATTCACAATTAACATTATGAGTTCTCGTTTCAAACATCCAGATCGTTTGATGGCTTACCGTCACAGAATCTATGAATATCTCAAAAATACAGTATTGTATGAAGTAGCGTTGCAGCGTTATGATTCGGCTTTCATTAAGCTTGATTATGCAAAATCATTTGTCTTAAAGAATCAACTGCTAAATAACCAAAGCAATGATCATAAAACTTCTTCGCTACCCCAATATGTTATTTTGGATTCGATTAGAACCAATTTGGATGAACAAGCCTCTTTTGTTCACTATATGATTATGGATGATACACTTTTCGTCTTCTTGCTGAAGAGCTCTGGTTTGCATCTTTTCTCCAAGCCTGTAAACAAAAAGGCCTTGCTGGCAACGGTTGCAGCTTATCGTGATTCGATATCACGAACCATCAACGTTTTTCAGCGCTATAATTCCGAGCGCGTGAGTTCACATTATGCCGGTACTGCCAGTTCAAGCCAGCAATTATATCAAGAATTGTTCGGTTGGCTGGAATTGGAGGCGCTCATACAAAAATCCGAAAAACTTTATATTGTTCCGGACGAATTTCTTTATGAAGTGCCATTTGCCACGCTCATTCGGCAAAGCACTGATTACCGAACGCTATCAGCGATGCGTACATCGGTGACCATGATTCCCAATGCCAGCTTCCTGCAAGGTGGAAATCATGTGCATGTTCCCAATCATTTTAAAAACAAAAGGGTTCTGATCAGCATAGATTCAACTTTTAAGGGAACAGGGCAGATAATGGCGAATATCAGAAAGATTTTTCCTTTGGCTGAAGAATTGATGATGAATACTGGTGGGTTTACGAAAAACGATGTTCTCATGAAATTGCAAGAAAATTATAAAATTTATATTTTTATCGGACATGGCTCCGCCAATCAAAACTATCCTGAGCGCAGTTATATTGAATTAACTGTCAAAATGCGGAATACGTCAACTTCTAAGCGTATCCGCCTCAAATTGGAAGATTTACGTCAAATCAATTGGCTGGGCGCGGAAATGGTGATGCTCGTGGGTTGTGAAACTGCCGCCGGCAAAATTTATCGCGGCACAGGTATACATGGACTGTACCAGGGATTTTTAGCCTTGGGGGCTCAAAATGTCTTGGGCAATTTATGGAAAGTCGATGCCAGCCAAACGATGGCGCAAGTCGAAAATTTTTTGACGGCGTGGGCGGCTCATGCAAATTCAGCCCAGGCCCTGCATACCTGCCAACGCCAAGCGATAGAAAAATTGACTAACAGCGTTTACTATAAACATCCCCACCCTTATTTTTGGGGAAGTCTTATCCTTTTTTCAACCAAACGAGCAAATGTCAAGAGTTGTGTAAACTTTTTTTCAAGTTTTAAGCGGCCTTCCGAAAGTTAGAGCGCTGTGATTGCTTTAAGCAGTCAATGGTCTCAGCAACCAGCTCATGACCACAGATTT
>Ga0187892_10006639_pt1 | contig 17053 bp, 17 predicted proteins | sample MA1701073metaG_FD_139345 | JGI IMG/M metagenome (GOLD analysis project Ga0187892, IMG submission 139345) | Bio-ooze microbial communities from a basaltic lava cave in the Kipuka Kanohina Cave System on the Island of Hawaii, USA - MA170107-3 metaG ... | reverse complement strand
GACGGATTCCCACGACCTCCCACACGGACTACTGCTGCTGGATTCCCCCGAGCCGTGGTGAACGATTCCGGGGGCGACAGGCGCTATTCAACAGATTCGCGCGGGTTTCAATCCCCATCAACACGCAGCGAGGCGTCGCGCAGGATCGCGTCGAGCCGTCCGTTCGTCATCGGGCTGTTCAGGGCGACGTGGTTCGCGTAGTCGAGCGACGTGCGATGCTCGCGCAGCATCGCGTCGAGGTCCGCGTCCGCCGAGCCCTGTGGCACGCGGGCCGGGGCCGAGGAGGTCGCGGGGGCCGGCCCCCGATCGAACGCGGGCGCGGCGCCGGAGCGGGGGACCGCTTCGGAGCCTGCCCCGTCCAGCAGGCGCAGGGCGAGCGCCGCTGCCTCGGCGAGGTCCCGCCCTTCCAGCGCGGGACGAACGCGGCCGTCGCGGATCTCCACCAGCCGGCGCCGGGCCGCATCGCTCCCCGCGAGGCCGAGGCCGCGCAGCGCCTGCTCGATCAGATCGTCGCGAAACGCAGGGGAGGTGCCGGCCGAGAGCGCCGCGCGCCGCAGCACGCCGCCTTCGCTTGCCGCCGCGGTCATCTCGAGCAGCGCGTGCTCGGCGCCGGGCGCCCCGGCGTGCGCCAGGTGGCCCAGCGCCAGCGGGGCGAGCAACAGCGCCCGCTCCTCCTCGGGAACGGCACCTTCGCCGACCGGTGCGTCGAGCAGCCCGAGCAGCGCGTCGACGGACTGTCCCGCGCCGAGGAACGCCAGGAAGGCGACCACGTTGTCCCGTCGCGGAAAGCCGGCGTCTCGCAGCAGCGAGAGCAGCGACGGCAAGCCCTCGTCGCCGATCGCCTCCGCCGCCAGCTCGGGCGTGACGCCGTGGACGTACGTGGCGAGCGCGGCTCGGCGCACCCGATCGGCCGCGACCGCCGGGGGCTCAGCGGATCCGACCGCGGCGCAAGAGCCGGCGCAGAGCGCGATCGCCACGCAGCGCCGGAGATGGCTGTGATCCAACGATCCGCTCCCGCCGTATCGGGCTCCCCGCTCCAAACATCACGCGCGGTCGCCGGCGGCGCAAGGCCGACAGCGGGAGGCGTCTCGGTACCGAGGAGCCGCGCGATGCGCCCTGCCGGCCGGAGCGCCGCGCTCAGCCCTTCCAGCGCCGCAGCGCCGAGATCTCCCGGACGAGCCCGTCGATCGTCCCCGCCGGCAAGTCGAGCTGCCGCAACCTGCCGCCGATCCGACCGAGCCTAGCACGGGGCGCCGCACACACCAACCGGATCGTGCGCCCGGGTCGGCCTCGGTCCGAAGGCCAGGGCCCTGCCCGCGCCCGGGACGCCCGGCCGATCCCGTCGCGCCGGCGGCAGCGGTCGGGTCCGGGATCTGCCCCGGCGTGCGCTCGCTCGGCGTCAGTCGAGGTAGCCCAGGCCCCGCAGCCGCTCGAGCACCTCCGGTGGGACCTCGGCATCGCGCCGCTCCGGCGTCGCCGCGCCGGCGGACGCCGCGAGGTGGGCCGACAGCAGGGCGCGAAGCTCGGCGACCGTTTCGCCTTCAGCCGCGGCGAGGTTCTCGTGCTCGCCCGGATCCGCGACGACGTCGTACAGCGCCACCTCGTCCGTCTCGAAATCGACGATCAGCTTGAAGCGCGGCGAGCGCAGCGCGTGCAGGCCGGGCCGGTCGACGACCGCGGTCGAAAAGAAGACCGACGGCCGCGCTTCGCCGGCTCCTGCCGCGAGCACGGCCGAGCGATCGGTGCCCTGGAGCGCCGGAGGCGCGTCGACCTCGAGCACGGACAGCAGCGTCGGCATCAGGTCGACGAGGCCCGCCGGCTCCCGCACGAGCCGCCCGCCCCCGACGCCGCTCGGGGGGCGCACCAGCAGCGGAACCCGGAGCTGGTGCTCGTGCAGGCTCTCGCCGTGCCCCCAGCCCGCGTGCTCGAACAGCTCCTCGCCGTGGTCCGAGGTCAGCACGAGGTAGCTGCGGTCGAGCAGGCCGGATTCGCGCAGCTCGTCGAGGAACGTCCCGAGGCGCCGGTCGAGCGCCCTCACGCCGGCCGCGTAACGCGTTCTCCAGTAGTCGAGCCGGTTCCGTCGATCGTCGGCCGGGCGAAGCCCCGGCGGGTCCATCGCATCCGGCGGCAGCTCCGCCGGGCCGAGCACCCGCCCGGCGGGAGCCTCGAGCGCCGGCCACAGGGCGTCGAAGTCCTCCTGCGGCGCGTCGTACGGCTCGTGGACGTCCATCAAGTGCAGGTAGAGGAAGAACGGCGCGCCGCTCGGGCGCGTGTGGAGCCAGTCACGAGCCGCGAGCAGCAGGAGCGTCGCCGGGACGCGGTTCGACAGGTCGCGGTCCTCGTAGACGTCGAAGCCCTGGGCCAGGCCGAGCGTCCGGTCGAGCCATGGGTTTCCGACGAACCCCGCCGTCGTGTAGCCCGCGGCGCGCAACGACTCGGCCAGCGTCGAGGCTGATTCGGGCAGGACGGCGACACGCGGGGCGCCGCCGCCGGGATCGGCGAAGCGGTGGTCCGCGAAGCGGTTCAAGCCGTGGACCTCGGGGTGCAGCGACGTGAACAGCGTGGCGATCGACGGCGGGGTCCAGGGCGCCTGGGCGAAGCAGCTCTCGAAGACCAGCGACTCGGCGGCGAGCCGGTCGAGATTCGGCGAGACGTCCGCAGGAAAGCCGTACGCGCCCAGATGGTCGGCGCGTAGCGTGTCGATCAAGAGCAGGATCAGGTTCGGCTGCCGCGACGGACGCGGGCCGCAGCCGGCGGCCGGCAGCAGCCAGGCGACCGTGATGCTGCAGGCGAGGATCGCGCGGCGCCGTCGCACGCCACGAGTCTACTCGCCGCGCCGCGGCACGGGCAGGCGCCACCCGCGCATCCGAGCGGATCGCGCGGGGGCGGCCGGCGGGTTCAGGCGGCCCGGCTGTCCAGGGCGGAGCGCACCAGCTCGACGAGCTGGCTTCCGCGGAACGGCTTGGCCAGGAAGCAGAACGCCCCGTGCTCCATCGCGGTCGTGCGCAGTTGGTCGTCCGGAAACGCCGTGACGAAGATCACGGGAATCTCGGGGGAGCAGCGGCGCACCGCGTCCAGGAGCGCGACGCCGTCCATCGCCGGCATCCTCCAGTCGGTGACGATCGCGTCCACGCCGTTGCCGAACAGCGCGAACACGGCGCTCAAGGGATCGCCCGCGCTCGTGGTCACGTAGCCGGCCTCACGCAGGGTTTCCTCGAGCCAGGCCCGCATCTCCTCGTCGTCCTCGACGACGAGCACCCGGGGCGGCGTCGTCACGACACGCAACGGCAACACCGGGCGCACCGAGAACTCGTCGGGGACCGTCACCGCGGTCAGGTCGCGTTTCATCTCTCTTCCTCCGTCACTGGACGCACCAGCGGGAGAGCAAGGATCCTGCCACCCGCGGGATCGAGCCTTCTTGCGGCTGCGGCGGGGGAACGGGGGCAGGCCGCAGGCGGACCGGGGCATCCCGCCCCAGTCCTGTGGCGTCTCGGGATACCGCGGATGAGGGGTGCGGCGCGCCCGCCCGGGCCGGAATCAGTGGAACCGGCGGAGCAGGGACACGACCTCGGCGCGCCTCACGACCAGCACAACAGTGCTCAGCACGGCCACCGCCAGGGCCAGGGCGAACAGCAGGCCGCCGTCGCCCTTGCCGGTCTCGGGGTCGACGACCTGGATGCCGATCACGAACAGGTGCGTGCCGATCGCCCCGGCGATCACGCCGAGCGAGAGCAGCGCGCCCCACACGGCGGTGCACGGAACGAGGAGCAGCAGCGCGCACACCAGCTCGGCCACGCCGGCGACCGTCGCCGCCGGGCGGCCCCCGAGCTGCGCGAAGATGATCCGCGTCTCGGGCGCATAGGTGAACTTGAAGAACAGCGTCTGGGCGAGGATCGCCGCCGCGCCGATCTGGCACGACCAGGTGACGACGCCGGGAACGCGGCTCGCTGCCGGCAGCGACTGCAGCGTGGTTTCGTAGTGCATCGGGATCCGCCTCCGCTGCCTGGGATGCCGCACGCCGCGGCAGCTTTCAGGCGTCGATCGGCCGCACGCCGCGGTCGAGGCGGCCCTCGCGCGCCGGCAGCGGGCGGCGCACCTCCCGTTCGACGCCCGCCGCAGTCTGGACCAGGACCTGCCGCGATAGACGCAGGTACTCCCCGAGCGACCAGGCCTGGAACGGGCAGCCGCGGGGCGTATGCGGGGGCTCGGCGTCGGTGATCTCCGAGATGTGTCCGAGCCCGGCGACCCGCAGGTGCTCGTCCAGCGGGGCCAGGAAGCGTCGCGCGGCCTCGCGCCGGACCCGTGCGCCGCCGCCCCGGACCCGGACCCACGCTTCGACGAACGGTCCGAGCAGCCACGGCCAGACGGTGCCCTGGTGGTACACGCTGTCGCGCTCGCGGACTCCGCCCTCGTAGCGCGGGGCGTATCCGGACGCGCCGGGGTCGAGCGAGCGCAACCCCAGCGGCGTGAGCAGGCGCTCGCCGACGATGTCGACGACGCGCTGGGCGCGCTCGCCCGACAGCAGCGCCAGCGGCAGCCCGCCCACGGCGAAGATCTGGTTCGGACGCAGCCGCGCGTCCACCGTACCCGGCACGTGATCGACGTCGACGACGTCGTGGAGATGGCCTCCGGCCTCGTTCCAGAACCGGCCGGCGAAGCTCTCGCGAGCGGTGTCGAGCGCACGCTGCCAGCGCGGATTCCACGCCGACGCGATCCGCAGCGCGTTGATCCACAGCGCCTGGATCTCCACCGGCTTCCCGCAGCGGGGCGTGACGACCCAGTCGCCGATCTTGGCATCCATCCACGTGAGCTGCGCCCCCGGCTCTCCCGCGGCCACGAGGCCGTCGCCGTCGACGCGGATGCCGTGGCGCGTGCCACGGGAGAACCCCTCGAGGATCTCGTCCACGGCGTGGTGCAGCGCGGTCGCCCGTTGCAGCGGCGCCGGTCGGCCCGCAGCCTCCGCGGCCGCCAGGTAGTCGTGCACCGCGATCGCGTACCACAGCGACGCGTCGACCGAGTTGTACTCGGGCTGCTCGCCGCGGTCGGGCAGCCGGTTCGGCATCATCCCGGCGGAGACGAAGCCCGCCCACTCCTCGAGGATGCGGCCCGCTTCCTCGATCCGGCCGGTCGCCAGGCACAGCCCGCGGAGCGCGATGAAGGTGTCCCGTCCCCAGTCGCCGAACCACGGGTAGCCGGCGACGATCGACGCCCCCGAGCCGCGCCGCACGAGATAGGCCTCGGCCGCCCGATCGAGCGGCGAACGGAGCAGCGAGCGCCGCCGGCGCTCGGCCGCGCGCAGCGCCCGTGCCAGGGAGGCCCCGTCGCGGGGCGGCTCCGCCGGCTCTGTGCTCTCCGCCTCGAAGACCACGAACGCCTGGCCGCGGGGCCTCAGCTCCCAGCGAAAGACGCCGGGCGAGGCGAGGTCCTCGACGTGATCGAGGCCGCGCCGCCGCTCCTCGTCGTAGACGAAGCTGCGATACCAGTCGGGGCGGTGGTCGTAGGCGCCGTCGCTCGAGGCCAGCACCGCCGGCAGCCCGGCGTACGGTCGCCAGCGGATCGCGCCGGCCGACGTGCCGGCCGCGTCGAAGGCGAACGCCGGGTTCTCGCGCTGCAGCGCGTGGGGATCGCGTCCCGACAACAGCGGGCGCACGAACAGCTCGACCGGGCCGCGCGCCGCCTCGACGCTCCACGAGAGCACGACCGCGGCGCGGTGGCGCGGCACGAGCAGCTCGTGCCGGACGCGGGTCCCGTCCTCCGTCTCGTAGGTCCACGCCGGCCAGGGCTCCGACTCGAAGCCCACGACCCGCCGAGCCCCATCCGGGTGCGTCACGTCCGGCGCGTAGCGCTGCGACGAGAGAGCGAACTGTCCGGCCGCGGTTCGCACCCAGACCTCGAGCCCGTTGACCAGCACGTAACGATCGGCGGGCGGGCGGGTCGCCGCGAGCAGCAGGGCGTGGTAGCGGCGCGTGCGCGCGCCGTGGACGGTGCCCGAGGCGAAGCCTCCGAGCCCGTCGGCCTCGAGCCATTCCAGCGTCGGATCTTCCCAGGGTTTCATTCGGCCGGTACCTCCCGCGACGCGATCGCGCCGCGCGCCGGGCGTTCCACGAATCTCAACGCGTGTCCATCCGGATCCCGGGCCAAAAGCGCCGCGGGAAACCCGAGCGCGACGTCGTCCACCGCGACCGAGCCGGGAGAGATCCACCGCACGCCCTGCTCGCGCAGCCGTCCCTCCGCGACCGCGGCCTCGGAGATCGCGAGGTCGGTCTGCCAGTGAATCAGGTCGTTGGCGCGGGCATCCTCGGGGTAGGGGCGGCCGTCGCGCGGTGCGAGGTACTCGAGCAGCTCGATCCCGGGACCGCCGGCGGCACGCAGCGCGGTGATGCGCAGCCGCGCGCCGAAGACGTTGTTCAGCCGCTCCTGCTCCGGCCCGTAGTTCTCGCTCGCCCCGGCCACGCGCAGCCCGAGCAGGTCGCGGTAGAAGCGCAGGCTCGAGTCGGTGTCGCGCACGACGATCGCCGTGTGATCGATCCCGAGGAACAGATCGGGGCCCGGGACGTGCCAGCGCGGATCGCCCTTGCCCGGCGGGAACGCCAGGACCTCGAGCGCGTGGCCGTCGGGGTCCTTGAAGTAGAAGGCCTCGATCCCGCCGGCGTTCGGGTTCCAGTCGGGCAGGCGCTGCGGGCCGGGGGAGGCGTGCCGCACGCGGTGCTCGCGCAGGTGGCGGTAGGCCGGCTCCATCTCGCGGACGATGATCGCGATGTGCTGGAACCAGCGGTCGTTGCTGCGGGAGTCGAGCGGGAGCGGCCGGCCCTCGGGCGCCAGGTACTGCGTCAGCTCGATCTCCTCCTGGCCCAAGCGCAGCCGCGCCACGCGCGCGCGCACGCCGAAGACGCCGTGGAGCCGCTCGACGTCGTCTCCGGCGACCTCCTGCTCCGAGACGCGCTCGAAGGCCAGGACCTCGGTGAAGAACCCGACCGACCGCTCGAGGTCCGAGACGGTCAGCCCGACCGGCCCGACGGAGTCGACGAGCGGCCGCCGGCCGCCCGCGGCGACGGACGCGAGCGCCAGCAGGAAGGCCAGGCCGACGACGAGGCGGCGCACGAGGAGCTGTCGCATGGATCGCTCTCCCGAACCGGCGATCACGCCGCGGCGTCCGCCGCCGCGGCTCCCGGCTCGACGTGGTACCCGCAGCGGAAGATGCAGCGGTGGACCTGGTCGTGATGGAACTTGGCGCAATGCACGACGGCCATACGGTGCGACCGGAGGTAGACCTCGGCCGCGAGCAGCATGCCGGCGAGAGGCGCGACGACGTAGACCCAGTAGCTGGACCAGGAGGCCGCCGGCACGGCCGAGGCGAAGGTGCGCGCGGGGTTCATGCTCATGCCCGAGAACGGCGCCTCGAGCGTGATGTAGACGGCGACGAGCGCGCCGGCGAGCCAGCCCGTGCTTCCGGCCCAGCGCGGCGAGTTCGTGCTCCACAGCACCGCGAGCATCAGCCCGAACGAGATCGAGAGCTCGGCGACGAACGCGACGTCCGCCCCGCGCCAACCGGGCACGGTCGCGACGAAGCCGACCTCCGGCGCCGCGAGTGCCGGCGCGAGCAGCGCGTCCATGGCGAGCAATCCGGCGAGGCCGCCCGCGAACTGGGCGACGACGTAGCCCGCCGCGTCCGGCCCCGTCAGCTTGCCGAGCCGCAGGAAGGTGAGCGTCACCGCGGGGTTGAGGTGCGCGCCCGATCGCCGTCCCCACGGGGAGTAGATCAGGCCGACCGCGGTCAGCCCCATCGCGGCACCCATCAGCGCGCGGCGCAGCAGGCCGCTCTCGATCGCCTGCCGCGCCGGGGAGGCGGGGTGCTCGAGCAGCGTGCCGAACCCGGCGGCCGCGACCATGAACAGGCCGAGCCCCGCCGCCTCCATCAGGTACTCCGGCCAGTGCCGGCGCAGGGAGCCGAGCGCGTCAGCCACCGTTGCGCTCCACGAGGCCGGGCCAGTTGCGGTCGGCCTTGGACAGGCTCGCGGCCGTGTCCTGGTTGAACAGGTCGTACGCCTTCTGCGTGTGCTGCAAGAGCAGGCGGCCGTCCGTGATCTGCCAGAAGCGCGGGTCGATCGGGGACACCTTGTTGATCGACGCGGCGTAGGCGCAGTACCCGCCGAACTGCGGCGCGTACCGGGCCGGCTCGCGCTCGAACGCGTCGCGATGCTCCTTCGAGGCGAAGCGGTAGCACGCCCCGCCGAAGACCGACTCGTGCTCGGGCTTTCCCGGCAGCGGCTTGCCGTCGGTGAAGTAGGCGACGACGTCGTAGCCCTGCACCGCCACGCCGGCGGAGTCGGTGTTGACCAGGATCTTCTCGGCGGTGCCGTTGCGCGCCACGAGGCCGGGCCAGTTGGCGTCGGCCTTGACCAGGTTGCCCGCCGCGTCCGCGTGCCACAGGTCCCAGGCGCGCTGGTTGTGCTGGAGGATCAGCCGGCCGTCCTGGATCTCCCAGAACTGCGGGTCGATCGGCGAGACCTTGTCGATCGACGCCGCGTAAGCGCAGTAGCCGCCGAACTGGGGCTCGTAGCGGGACGGATCGGCCTCGAACGTCGCCTTGTGCCCGGCCGACGCGAACTGGTAGACGGCACCGTTCCACGCCGTCCGCCAGCGCGAGTCTCCCTTCACCGGCTTGCCGTCGGTGAAGTAGGCGACCACGTCGTAGCCCTGGACGGCGAGGCCGTCCCGGTCGCGGTTGACGAGGACTCGCGGGCGGTTCTCCCCGCCGACGACGGTGCCCGTCGGACCGAAGCAACCGGCGAGGACGAGCGTGACGAGTGCGGCGAAGAGCGGCTTCTTGGTGCGCATCGGGTGACCTCCTCCACCTCCGGCGTGCCCGCCCCGGGCACGCGCGTCCAGTTGGATGCGGCCGGCGCCGCGGAATGTCGGCGCGAGCGGCCGCGCTCAGCGCGCTCGGGGAAACCCCGCGCCGCGGGTCGCCGTCCGGACGCGCAGGATCCAGTGGTTGGCGGCGACGTAGAGCGTGCCGCCGTCGTCGCCCCACGCGACGTTGCCGGTCTTGACCCCGGTGACGATGCGCCCGAGCCGCGTGCCGTCCGGGGCGAGCACGTGGACCCCGCCGGGGCCGGCGGCGAACAGGTTCCCCCGCTCGTCGAGCTTCAGCCCGTCGGGCACGCCCTCGCCGTCGCGCACGTAGGCGGCGGCGTCGGCGAAGCGCCGGCCGGCGCCGAGGCCGCCGCCGGGCAGGACCTCGTAGACCATCCACACGGGATGGCGGCTGACGGCGTTGCTCACGTAGAGCCGCGTCCCGTCCGGCGAGAAGCCCAGTCCGTTCGGCGCCTCGAGGTCCCGCACCGCGACCGACAGATCGCCCGCGGCCGTCAGCCGGAACACCCCCTGGAACGGCAGCTCCTTCGCCGGGTCGTCGAAGGCGCGCGGCAGCCCGAACGGGGGATCGGTGAAGTACAGGTCGCCGCCCGGCCCCACGACCAGGTCGTTCGGGCTGTTGAGGCGCCTGCCCTCGAAGCGCTCGGCGAGCACGCTGCGGCTCCCGTCCGGCTCCAGGCGCACGATGCGGCGGTCGCCGTGCTGGCACAGCAGGAGCCGGCCCTCGCGGTCGAAGGTCAGGCCGTTCGATCCGGGCTCCGCCCCGGCGAAGGGCGCCGGTCCCGTGTAGCCGCTGCGCTCGAGGAACGGAACGGGCGCGGCACCCGGCTTCCAGCGGAGCACGACGTTCCGCGGCACGTCCGAGAACAGCAGCGAGCCGTCGCGGACGTCCCACACGGGCCCTTCGCTCCAGTCGTTGCCGTCCACGACGCGCTCGATCCGGGCTCCCGCCGGCAGCAGGGCGTCGAGCCGCGCGTCGAGCCGCTCGACGCGCACGTCCCCGTCGGGCGCCGGGCCGGCGCTCGCGCCCGGACTTCCGGCGGCGAGACCGACGAGCAGCGCGAGCGCCGCGCCGCAGCGGGGGCGGCGCACGCGGCCGCTCATTCGGCGCGCTGGAAGACGAGGATCTCCGTCGTCCAGCCCTCGCGCTCGCGCTTCTCGAAGGACGCGCGCAGGTGGGGGGTGCGCTTGTGGGCTTCGAGGTGCGCCATGCTCTCCCACACCTCGAGCCGCATGAACTCGTGGGGCGCGGCCCCCGACTGGTAAAGGTCGTACTGCAGGCAGCCCGCCTCGCGGCGCGTGGGCCCGGAGAGGGCGAGCAGGTGGTCCCGCAGGTCCGCCTCCCGCCCCGGAATCCCGTGGATCAGCGTGACCGCGGTGATCTGCCCGGGACGCGGCGCGGGCGGCGCGATGCCGGTGTCGATCGGCACCGGCGCGAGGAGGGTGCCCGCCGCCGGCTGCTTCAGCTCGACGAGGATCCCGTGGGCGTCCGCCGCTCCGACGTTCTCCGAGGCGTGGGCCGTCGGCTCGCTGAACGCGACCTCGCCGGCCCGGGACTCGCGCATGCGGATCTCGCCGTCCGGCAGCGTGAAGCGGATCTTCACGTCCGTCAGGAACACGGCCACGTGCCGCGGGTGCTCGTGCGTCGTCTCGCGCGCGCCGCGCGCCAGGCGGAAATCGAGCACGCGTACGTGGTCGTTCTCGAACAGGATCCGGTAGTTCTCGGGGTAGAGCAGGAGCGGATCGCGGCCGAGGTCGCGCGACCCGGGGCCGGCACCCCAGCCCGGGAGGCCCGTCAGGAGCAGAATCGCGCCGAGGACGAGGGTTCGCATGGGCAGCTCTCCGCTGGTGCGGGACGCCGGAGCGGCCGACGTCCCGCGGCCAAAGCGCTCACTTCACCGGACGCTCGAACGTCGCCTCGCCGAGCAGCGTCTCGGCCCAGGCGCACCAGATCTGCACCCGGGCGACGTCCTGGATGTAGTCCGGCAGCGTGATCGAGCGGTTGTAGCCGTCGTTCTTGATCGTCAGCCGGTTCAGCAGGAAGACGTTGCCGCGGGAATCCACGACCTGCCAGTGCGGCGCGGGCGTGTCCGGCACCACGAAGTCGTCGGACAGGGTCAGCAGGTGGTGGCCGTCGTGCTTCTCGTGGGTCACGACGCCGCCGTTCACCTTGGCTCCCGCGAACATCGTCGACGTGTGCAGGCCGTGGTCGGCCAGCGCGGTCGTGACCGCGGGCAGCGCCGCGGCCACGACCGCGGCGAGCAGCATCTGTCGCCAGCTCGTTTTCATCTCGGATCCTCCTCCGTGACGCGCGGCGCGTCGGCGCCGCAAGGCCGGTCACGTGCCGGTTCGATGCCCGGGCGAGCGCGGCGCTTTCTCGCGCTCAGGGCGTGCGGTGAGGATCTCGGCGCCACGCATCGGCGGACGCGCGGCTCGCCGAGGCGCAGCACCTGGAGCACGGCGTCACGACCACGCCCGCGATGCGCTTCCGCTCGACGCCGCGCGGGCCGGCCGCGCGACCACCGCTGAGGTCGGGGCGGCTGGGATGGTGACGCCGCCGGTGACGTTCGCCCGGGGTGCTCGTTGCCGCCGTAAGAGCCGGCCACCTCGTCGGGGCTGCCCGGCCGCGCGACCCTGTGACTATCGCTCCAGGGCGAAGTCGACGCGATCGTCCTCGTTCCCTGCCGGCGTCGGTACCAGGCGGGCAGGATCGATCCCCAGGTCCTCGAGGTGCCGGGCCACGGCGAGCGCGCGGCTCTGGCCCAGCGCGAGGCTCTTGTCCGTGGATTTCGCTTCCGCATGGCCGCGGATCACGAGCTTGACGTCCTGGTGCTGGCGCAGGAACTCGGCCACGGTCGCGATCAGCTGGCGCGCCTGGCGGTTGAGCTGCTTGCTGCTGCCCCTGAACTCGATCGTCGGGAGGACCACCGGGTCCGCGCTCGGCTCGCGCTGCTCGGCCTCGACCACCTCGGGCGGCACCGGGAGCGCAGCCGGCGGCAGGGTGTCGTCCGGGACGGCCGGCGCCGCCGACCGAGGGACCTCGTCCGGTCGAGCGAGCGCAGCCGGCGGCTCGACCGGCGGTGTGATCCGCGGGACCGGAGCGGCGGGCGGAGACATCACTTCCGCCGGGGTCACGGAAGCCGCGGGAGAGATCGGCGGCGGGACGATCGGGACTGCGGCCGGGGAGCGATCCTCGGTCACGGTTGGGGACGGTTGCGGAGCCGCGGGATCCGCCGGCGTGTCCACCGGCGTGTCCATCCTGAAGACCAGCAGCACGACGGCGAGCGCGGCGGCGAGGGCCAGCGGAACCGCCAGGATCGCACGGCTGCGCCACGGCGCGGTCTGCTCGGCCTGCGGCTCGGCGACGACCGGCGGGGCCGGCGCTGCCGGCGGCGGCAGCGGTGGGCGACAATCGTGGAGCAACCGCTCCAGCAGGCGCTCGATCGCTCCAGCGGGAGGTGCTGCGACCGGCATGCCGTCGAGACCGGCCGCGATGCGGCGCAGCTCGGCCTGCCGCTGCTGGCAGGAGGCGCAGGTACGCAGGTGCGCGCCGAGGAACTTCGTCTCGCCCGGCGAGATCTCGCCGTCGATCTGGGCCGAGATCAGCTCGAGCGGATGCACCGGCACGGCCCTGGTCACGCGAGACTCCTCTTCCTGCGCACGTACCTGCAGATGGCGTCGCGTGCGCGGAACAGGCGCGCGCGGACCGTCTCGGGCGGCAGGTCGAGAGCCCGGGCGATCTCGGCGTAGGGCAGGCCCTCGAGCTTCAGGGAGATCGGAGCACGCAGCGGTCGCTCGAGCGTCTCGAAGGACGACTGCAGCAGGACGGCGTCAGGTGCCTCGGGCCTGTTCTCCCGTCGTGGGCCGCGACGGGCACTCGCGAAGCTCAGCGCTCGGCTCGTCGCGATCTGGCGGAGAGAAGGCGTGGAGGGGGCCTCCGGCGTGGCGCCGGCGATCGCTCCGGCTGCGGCGAGGAACACTTCCTGGACCACCTGTTCGGCATGCGCCTCGTCGCGCACGATCCTCCAGACGATGCGCCACACGTGGTCGTAGTTGTCCCGCACGAACTCCTCGAGCACGGCCTGGCGGTCGTCGGGGGCCGGCGCGATCGGGCTTCCGTGATTGTCGGCCGGTTCGGTGTTCCGGGGATCCACGTTGTCGGGGGTCCGGCCGCATCCGGGCTCGCGAGAGTGCATGGCAGGTGTCCGGGGTCGCCGAGCGGCGCTTCGACCGGAGAATACGCTCCGCCCGCCGGATCGCCACGATTGTTTGCCGGCGCGGTTCGCCGTTGTGATTGGCCGTCGGCAGCAGGTCGAGCGTGGTGGCGAGGACCGGGCGCTGCCGTGGGGTCACGAAGGACATGGCCGTCGAGGTGCTCCCCCGGACCGCGACGCCCGCGGCCGCCGCCCGGACCGCGCCTCCAGCGAGAGCCGACCACCTCGCCGAGCCGCGCGCAATCGCGGAAGGTCACACACTCGTTGCGTGATCCTCCAACGTCGGGCTCGGGTTCGCGACGCGATCGGTCGGCATCAACACCCGATGCGGACCGCCATCTCCCGCACGGTCGGCGGGGGAGTACGGAGGAACTGCGGCCGCCCAGTCGCCGTCAGCCGAAGCGTCGCGAGACCCGGCTCGAACGGGGCCAGCTGGTCGGCCGACAGCGTTCCCGACCAGCGTCCGCGGCGGATCCGAGGATCGTAGACGGCGATGACCCCGTCCTCCACGACCGTCGTCGCGAGGGCCTCGCTGCGCGCGCCCTGGATCAGCTCGAGCCGCACCGTCACCGGCACGCGGCCGGAGCTGACCACGGAGTAGGAAACCGCGTCTCCGGCGCGTAGCACCGCCGGTGCACGGATCTCGAGAGCGAACACCTGCCAGATGGCGCGATACCCCGACCAGAGAGCGAGGACGAGATGAGCCACGACGATCGCGATCACGATGCCGCGCAGGATCACGCTCGATCCCGATCGCGTCTCGTCGAGAATGCCGCGCGCGAAGGGTCCTTGGCCCACGGTCGGAACGGAAGCCACGTTCGGCAAGGACGGGTGTTACCTCGTCCGGCAGTGTAGCTCAAGGGCACGACCCGCTCTCTGCCTCCTCGCAACCGGACGCCTCGTGCGGTGCTATCCTTGTCGGTCCCACCGGTCACAGGAAACAGAGCATGTCCCGACCCGGCACCCCGCAGCCGCACCTCCGCTTCCTCCGCCCCTCCCTCGACGCTCTCCAGCCCGCCGCCAGCCGATTCCTCGCGTCGCTCGACCGGAGAGCAGGCCGTCGCCTCGAGCGGTCGCCGAAGCGCCGCGCTGCGCTCGAGCTGCGCGGGCTCGAGATCGGGCGCACCGCCCGCCCCCCTGCAAACCGGCGCCTGATGTGCGCCGTGCTGGCGGTGGCCCTCGGCGGTGGATCGGTCATCGCCGCGATCGGCTCCGACGTCCGACCGTGGAAGCCCCTCGGCATCTCCAGTCCGCAGTTCGAATCGCACGCCGCGTTCGACCCGCAGACGGGCGATCTCTATTTCGTGCGCAGCTCTCCCCAGTTCACCGGCTGGCGCATCCTGCTCAGTCGGTGCACGGAAACGGGCTGGTCCAGCCCGGAACCCCCCGCCTTCGCGGGGGAGGGTGCGGAGGCCGACCCGTTCTTCACACCGGACGGCCGCAGCCTGTACTTCATCTCCACACGCACGACGGACGGAATGCGTGGCAGGAGCCTCGACATCTGGCGGGTCGATCGTGACGACGCGGGCGCCTGGCGTGCCCCCGTGCGCCTCCCCGAGCCGGTCAATTCTCCCGCGGACGAGTGGTTCCCGCGGCCGAGCGCCGACGGCTGGCTGTACTTCGGATCGAGCCGACCGGGCGGTCTCGGAGCGACGGACATCTGGCGGGCGCGCTCCGACTCCACCGGGAAATGGACGCTCGAGAACCTCGGGCCGGCGATCAACACCGCCGGCGACGAGTACGAGCCGCTACCGGCCCGTGACGGAAAGCGGATGATCCTCATGGCCGACGGGGACCTCTACGAGACGCTCGAGACCGAGGAAGGGTGGGCGCCACGCACGAAGCTCGGCCCCGAGGTCAACCAGGATGGACTGGAGATCGGCGCCCTGCTCTCGCCCGGCGGACGTTCGCTGCTGTTCGCCCGCGACACCCAGGGTCCGGACTCCGGAGAGTTCTTCGTGTGGTATCGGCACGGCCCGGAGCCGTGGCCACCGAACTGCCCGGCCCACGACCGCTGACGAAACGCGGAGGTCCCAGCCCTCCACCGGCATCGGCCCGGCCCGAACCGCAAGGCGGCCGATCGTCGGAGGCCGAGACGATTCGGCGACGGCCGCGGTCTAGGCGGACTTCGCTCGTCGCGGTCGCTGCTTCGCGGACACGGACCGGATGATGAGCTGGTGTGAGCCCCGGGGATCCATCGGCGTCTTGGCGCGCTCGAGCGCCGTCCGGATCAACGCCCGAACTTCCGGCCGATCCAACGTCGCGGCGCTCTCGAGCCGGATATTGCGCACGGTCGAGCCGCTGCCCCGCAGCAGCCCCTCAGGGTCAGGGAGCCTCGCGCCCTGCAGGAAGCACAGGCTGAGCCCCTTGGCCTGGGCTGCGAGCGAGAAGATCGCATCCGACGGCCGCTCGGTCGGCCCGTACCCGATCACGAAGAAGTTGTAGTTGTCGTAGACCAGCTCGATGGCCCGCGGCAGGCGCGCGCGCATCTTCCGGCGGCTCGCCCGAATCCGCGCGGCCATCTCGGGCGCGAACTTGGCGATGAAGCCTGCGAGCTGCCTCTCGGGTGATGCGGTCTTCTTGCTTGTGGCCACGACTTCCTCCGAAGGGCGTGGGCATTCTCAGGCAAGTCGTGCGGCGGAGGCAAGCGTCCGGCGGCGATGAGGCCTGCGGTCGCTGCCGCAGGCCGCTTGCGGGCGAGGCTCACGCCACAACAGGGAGGAAGCGGACATGCAAGCGAGAACGACGGGCAAGGGGTGGTGGCTCGCCGCTGTTGTGGTCGCGGCGAGTCTCCGAGTGGCGAGCGCCGCGGAGCCCAATCCGCCGGGAAAGCTGGCGGTCGAGGTGTTCGTGGCATCGTCCGACGCGTCCATCGAGGAGTCGAAGAAGGCGCCCGGACGCTCGTTCCCGCGCAACGAATCGCCGAGGCCAGGATCGACCAGCAGGTGGAGATCGGGTTCATCGCCACCGGCTACCTGCCGGACGAGGACGGCAGTTGTCGATGAACCGGATGGCCTCGGCCAAGACCTGAGTGTCCGATTGCCCCCGGAGGCCGGCATCCACGACGTGAACCGCTTCGAGACCGGCCGCCGTGAGCGCCGCCGCCAACGAGCGGGGCAAGTCCTCGTCCACGAGGAAGCCCCTCATGGCCTAGCGGACGGCTCGAATCTGTTCGTCCGCCACAGTCTTCGCGGCGTAGGCGAGCGCCGCGAGGACGTCCTCCCGCGTGATCCCGTACTCCGCTGCCACCTCGTCCTGCGTCATCCCACCCGCGACCTTCCCCACGATGACCTCCACCGGTACGCGGGTGCCTTCGATGACGGGCTTCCCGAAGTGGACCACGGGGTCCGCCACGATTCGTGGTGCGATCCGCGTCATCTCGATTCCTCCGTTCTTCGTCCTGCCACGCTCAGTGTCGCACAAACCGTACCGGGCCGGCGAGTCTCGCTGTCCCATGCGTCGCCGGGACGCTGCCGCCCGTCGCCGCCACGGTGCTACCCCTACCCCCCCCGCCGGAGCCGCCCGATGGGACCTCGTCGCCAGATCCGCCTGCCCGCTCACTGGCCGCTACACATCAAGGCCGGTGTCCTGCACGCCATCTCGCTCGCCAGCATCGCCCTCACCTGCGCCCGAGGACGTCTGGTCGGCCAGCGTCGGCTCCTGGTCCAGCTCGACCAAGCCAAGACCGAGATCGCTTTGCTTCGGGAGGAGCTAGCCATCAAGGACGGTCGCTGGGAACGCTCCGCGACGAGACGCCGGCCGCACTACACACGCCGCCAGCGCATGCGCATTCTCCAGCTGCGAGCCGCCCGCGGCTGGAACATGGAGCAGACGGCAAGGGTCTTCCTGCTCGACCTCCAGACGCTGCTGAGCTGGATGCGCCGACTCGACGAAGGCGGAGAACGAGCCCTGGTCCAGATGGTCGAGCCCGTCAACCGCTATCCGGACTTCGTCAGGAACCT
>Ga0187892_10006635_pt1 | contig 17060 bp, 15 predicted proteins | sample MA1701073metaG_FD_139345 | JGI IMG/M metagenome (GOLD analysis project Ga0187892, IMG submission 139345) | Bio-ooze microbial communities from a basaltic lava cave in the Kipuka Kanohina Cave System on the Island of Hawaii, USA - MA170107-3 metaG ... | reverse complement strand
GCGTAGGTCTGCTCGTCCACCCACCGCCGGCGGAGGACGTACTCGCTCCGGAAGTAGCCGAGGTGCGCTACCGGTCCGCCGAAGGAGGTGAGGCCCAGTCGGGTCGCGACCGCCAGGACCTCGAGGACAGCGCGCAGGCGGCCGTCCCCCTCACCACATGACCACGCCGCCGTCGATGTTGACGGACTGGCCGGTCATGAAGGCGGCCGCGGGCGAGCACAGGAACGCGATGAGCCCGGCGACCTCCTCGTCGGTGGCGGCCCGCCCCATGGGGATGCGCTCGAGCTGGCGCTGCCAGCCGTCGCTCCGGCCCAGAACATCCATTCGAGCCGTATCGATGGTGCCCGGGCAGACCGCGTTGACGGTGACGCCGTGGCGCGCGACCTCCATCGCCAGCGATTGGGTGAGGCCCTGGATCCCGAAGTTGGCCGCGTTGTACGCCGCGGTATTGGGCGCGCCGCGCTTGCCCGCGATGGAGGAGAGGTTGACGATGCGCCCCCACTTCTGCTGGACCATGATGGGCACGACGCGCTTGCACAGCAGGAACGCGCCGGTCAGCTTGATGTCGAGGACTTTTCGCCAGACCGTCTCGTCCAATTCGGGCAGCGGCACGCGGTCGTTACCGCGCGGGTAGGCCGCGTTGTTGACGAGCACGTCGAGGCGGCCGAAGGTCTTCATGACCTGATCGACCAGGCGCCCGACCGGCTCGGCCTGGCTGACGTCGCCGGTCCAGGTCAGCGCCTTGCGGCCGGCCGCGCGGATCTGCTCGGCCGTGCTCTCGATGTCGCGCCACCCGGCCTTCTTCTCGTCCTCCGGGAACGTCGCGGGATCGCGCCCGGTCCCGGTGACCACGACGTCGGCGCCGAGCTGAGCCAGGCCGACCGCGGTGGCGCGGCCGATCCCGCGCAGCCGGCCCGCGCCCGTCACCAGCGCTACCCTGCCGTCGAGTGCGCCCACGGTCCGATGCTCAGCGCGCCCGCAGCGCGGCGTGATCGGCGAGCACCTGGGCCACGCAGCCGGTCACCTTCACGCCGGTCGGCAGATCGATGAACTCGTTCGGCCCGTGCGCGTTCGAGCCCGGGCCCATCACGCCGGTGACGAGGAACTGCGCGCGGGGGAACCGCTCGCCGAGCATGCTCATGAACGGGATCGAGCCGCCCAGCCCGTCGAACATCGCGGGCGCGCCGAACTGCGCGGTCGAGGCGCGCATCACCGATTCGCGGAGCCAGTCGGCCATCACCGGCGCGTTCCAGCCGGTGCCCGCCCGCTCACCGGTCGAGTAGGTCACCCGTGCCCCGTAGGGCGGGTCGGCCTCCAGCACCTCTTTCACGCGGCGGCTCGCCCGGGCCGCGTCGGCGGTGGGCGGCAGGCGCAGCGAGAGCTTCACCGCCGTCTTCGGACGCAGCACGTTGCCCGCGTCGGCCAGGGCCGGCATGCCGTCGACGCCGGTGACCGCGAGCGCGGGCCGCCAGGTATTGTTGAGCAGCGCCTCTACCGGATCCTGGGTGACCGCGCGCATGCCCGGCAGGAACGGGTAGGCCCTCCAGATCGCATCGCCGAGCACGCCGGCGACAGCGCGCACCTCGGCCAGCCGGTCGGGCGGGATCTCCACGTGGCACTCGGAGACCAGGATCTTCCCGGTGCGATCGTCTTCGAGTCGACCCAGCACCTGCCGCAGGATCCGGAAGCTCGAGGGCACGATCCCGCTGGCCGCGCCCGAGTGCACCCCCTCGCCCAGCACCTCCACCGTGAGCGTCCCGCTCAGGATCCCGCGCAGCGAGGTGGTCGCCCACAGATGCTCGTAGTCGCCACAGCCAGAGTCGAGGCACACGACGAGATCCGGGCGGATGCGATCGGCCAGCTTCTCCACGTAGGCGGGGAGGTCGGGGCTGCCGCTCTCCTCGGAGGCCTCGATCAGCACCACGCAGCGGGCGTGGGGAATGCCCTGGCTCTCCAGCGTCTCGATCGCGGTCAGCGCCGCGAACGCGGCGTAGCCGTCGTCCCCCGCGCCGCGCCCGAAGAGCCGATCGCCGCGGCGGACGGGCGTCCACGGCCCGCCGTCCTCGGCCCAGCCCACCATCTCCGGCTGCTTGTCGCAGTGGCCGTAGAGCAGGACGGTCTCCCCACCCGCTCCCGGCGCTTCCATCAGGATGACCGGGGTGCGGCCCGCGAGACGGACGACCTCGATCGCCAGCCCCTCGATCCTCCGCTTCCGGGCCCAGTCGGTGATGAGGGTCACCGCCCGGTCGATGTGGCCGTGCTCCGCCCACTTGGCGTCGAACATCGGCGACTTGGACGGGATGCGGATGTACTCGGTGAGGGCGGGGACGATGTCAGCGTCCCAGGCTTTCTGGACCAGAGCGCGGGTGCGGGCGGGGTCAGTCTTCATGGCCCCGTATACTATGCGGAATCCGTGGCGTCGGCCAGCCTACGCATGGGCAGGCTCCTCGAACTGGGCGCCGCGCGCAGGCGGGTCCCGCACCGTGTACCATGGACCCGCAGGTAGCTACTGATCTCTCGCATACGCGTGACCATGCGCAGTCGGGCGGTCCTGACCCACGCCTCGCCTGACCGGGCTGAGGGAGATCGCATGGGTGTCCCGGAGCGATTGGAGGTCAGCATGAAGATCGCAGAGACCAGGTTCGCCGCGGCCCGCAGCGCGCTCACGCTGTTCCTCGTGGTCGCTCTCCTCGCGCTGCTCGGGTTCTCGCTCGAGGCGGCCGCGGGCAGCGCCACCGATCACATTCGAGACCGCGTCGAGAGAATCTACGAGCTGCTCGACACGTCCAGCTCGGGGGAGGGCGCGGCTCCCGCCCGACAGGCGTCCGCTCGCCGGCTCCTCGACGAGATGTTCGACTGGACGGAGATGGGGAAGCGCTCGCTCGGCCAATACTGGAACGGGCGGACCGCGGCCGAGCGCGCCGAGTTCGTGCAGCGGTTCGCCGAGCTCTTCCAGCGAACGTATCTCTCCCGGATCGAGCTCGCCGATCGAGAGAGATTCCAGTACCTGGACGAAATCGTCGAGGGCGAATCGGCCACCGTCAAGACGATCGTCGCCACGAAGAAGGGCCGTCAGATCCCGGTGGACTACCTCAGCCACCGCGTCCGCGGCGAGTGGAGGATCCACGACCTCAGTGTCGGCGGCACGAGCCTGGTCAACAACTACCGGGCCCAGTTCACCACGCTCATCGCCCGCTCGTCGTATCAAGAGCTCATCGAGAAGCTCCGGCAGATCGCGGAAAAGCGCTCGGGGTCGTCGCAGGGTGACGGCGCCGTCCTCGTCGGAGCGGGCGACATCGCGTCGTGTACGAGTGACGGCGACGAGGCGACCGCGAGCGTCCTGGACGCGATCGGCGGGACCGTCTTCACGCTCGGCGATCACGCGTACGAGGCGGGCACTCCCATCGAATTCGCGGCCTGCTATGAGTCCAGCTGGGGCCGCCACAAAGCGCGAACACGCCCCGCGCCCGGAAACCACGACTACCTGACGCCGGGCGCGTCGGGGTACTTCGACTACTTCGGTGCCGCCGCCGGGGATGCTGGCAAGGGCTACTACAGTTACGGCCTGGGGGCCTGGCACATCATCGTGCTGAATTCCAACTGTTCGGAAGTCGGCGGATGCGGTCCGGGCTCGCCTCAGGAGCGCTGGCTTCGGAGCGATCTCGCGGCGCATCCAGCGGCCTGCACCCTTGCGTACTGGCACCATCCGCGCTTCAGCTCCGGCCCGCAGGGTAACGAGGTCGCGGTCGAGGCCTTCTGGCAGGCGCTCTACGAGCACGACGCGGAGATCGTCCTGGCCGGCCACGACCACGTGTACGAGCGATTCGCGCCGCAGAAGCCGAACGGCGCGCCCGACCCAGCCGATGGTATCCGCCAGTTCGTCGTGGGCACCGGGGGAGCGAGCCAGCACCGCTTCGACGGTCCGGCTATCGCGAACAGCGAAGTGCGCAACGACGACACGTTCGGGGTGTTGAAGCTCACCCTCCACCGGGCGGGCTACGAGTGGCAGTTCGTTCCGATCACGGGCCGCACCTTCACGGACGCAGGCATCGGCCGCTGCCACTAGCGCCGAGGGCGCGGAATCGGAGGCTCGGAGGGGGCCTCGACGGCCCCCTCCGATAACCTAGCGGACGGCGGCGGTCTCCTCCGGTGCGCTCAGGTTGTTGACCACTCGCTTGACACCGTCGACCGACTGGGTCACCCGCTCGGCCAGCAGCTTCTCCGCGCGTGAGCCGACCCCGCCGGTCAGGATCACGGTGCCGTCCTGCGACCGGATCTGCACGTTCTTGAGCGGCACCGCCCGCGTCGAATACAGCTCGAACTCGACACGCCGGGCCAGCTTGTCATCCACCGTCTCGGGGCTGCCCGTCACGCTCGCGACCGAGATCTGACCGGCGAGGCCCTGCACCCCGGGGACCTGGAGCGCGATCTGCTCGGCCGCGCGCTTCTGCGCGGGAGAGTCGACCGCGCCGTCGAGCGTGACGATTCGCTTGCTCACCTGGACCGTGAGCCGCTTGTCCTTGAGCTCGGGGCTCCGGGCGAGCTGGTCGATCAGGATGGTCTTGATCTCGAGGTCGGCGACGCGGTCGGCCAGATTCTCGGTGTCCTTGTTCCGTCCCGCGCCCGGGTTGACCACGAGGTTGTTCTGGACCAGCGCCACCCCCGACGTGTCCTGCGCGATGGCGGCGGCCAGCCGTCGAGTCTCTTCGCTCGGGACTTCCCCGGCGAGCGTCACCGTGCCCTGGTTCGTCGTGACGTTGACGTCGAAGGCGGAGACCTGCTTGGAGAGCATGAGCGCGGTCTTCACCTTGGATGTGGTCGCGGCATTCTGGGATGTCTCCTTCACGGAGCGCATCGTGTCCCACAGCGATGTACCGCCGTCCCGCCGATAGAGCAGGACGCCCCCGATGACGAGGACGATCAACAGCACGCCGATCAGGATAGACGTGACCGATCTCATGCTCTTCCTCCTCTGGCAGCTGTAGGAGCATCCCGTATGCCAGCTACCGACGGAAAGAAAGAGCGAATTCTCCGGTAGTTCCGAGCGGTCGGGTCGAAATGACCCGGGTCAACTTTTCCGCAGGTCGGTAGGGTTTACCGGCTAACGCACGCCCTCCCACAGTGCCCGCTCTGCGCATCGAGGATCGTTCACGACCTCCGAGGTTGTATCGAAGCGCATGGTGGCCCTGCGGCCGAGATCGTATCTCGGCCAACCGCAGTCTCCAGTGGTGGCAAACGCCACCCAGGCGGCGTGATGGTGTCAGCGAGCTGTTGCGGAGGGTCGGGTCCGAGCAGCGGCCCCAGCATCGGCTTAGACCCGTTGTCGAGAGTGTCGAAGACGAAGGCAATCTCGAGCGCATGACACGCGCCGAAGAGTCCATTGAGCGCCGGTGAGCGCCAGGCGAACTCATACATATAGGTGGCCGAGGTGTTCTTCGCGTGTGTGTCGGCCAGGCGGATGGCGGGGATACGCCAGTACCAGTCGGTCTGGATCGCCGCGAGCAGATCGCCTGCGCCAGCGCGTGGGTGTGCCGCCCGATAGGCGGTCAGCGTCGCGTCGACCGGGAGCCCGTAGGCCGCCACCGCTCCGGCCGGGGCCTCGGCGGTGACCTGGTCGATCGCGCCACCGGGCACCAGGAACAGTCTATGCTCGTCGGGTGTTGGGCGAGAATGCCCTGTGGAGCCCCTGCCCCGGATGGGTCAGGCGCGGGACAGCACCGCGCATGCGCTGGGCGCTTGACCAGGCGGCCTGGACTGGCGATCCTTGAGGCCGCGAGGCGAGGGCGGACCCGCCGCCGAAGCCGTGAACGTCGAGGCACCGAAAGGGGAACGGGCATGCTCGATCTTCTGATCAAGAACGCGCGGATCTGCGACGGGACGGGCGCGCCGAGCTTCCTGGGCGATCTCGGGGTCGAGGACGGCGTCATCCGATCCGTCGGCCGGGCGAACGGCCAGACCGCGGAGCGGGTGATCGACGCCGACGGCCTGGTGCTGGCGCCGGGCTTCGTGGACCCTCACACCCACTACGACGCCCAGATCGCGTGGGACCCGCTCGTCACTTGCTCCCCGTGGCACGGCGTGACCACCGTCATCATGGGCAACTGTGGCGTGGGGGTGGCGCCCGTGAAGCCGGAGACGCGCGAGATCCTGATGCAGGACCTGGTCAACGTCGAGGCCATCCCCTACGACGTCATGAAGGCGGGCATCGACTGGCAGTGGGAGAGCTACGGCCAGTATCTCGACGCCATCGATCGCCGGGGGCTGGGGATCAACGTGGCGGGCCTCGTGGCCTTCACCCCGCTCCGTCACTACGTGATGGGCGAGGCCTCGTTCGAGCGGGCGGCCACCGGGGACGAGACCGCGGCCATGCGGCGGCTGCTCCGCGAGGCCATGGAGGCTGGTGCCTTCGGCTTCACCACCACGACTTCTCGAAATCATGTGGGGTATCGGGGCCGGCCGCTGGCCTGCCGCAACGCCAGCCGGGACGAGCTGGTCGGCGTCGTGCGAGGCCTGCACGACGTGGGCCGCGGGGCGATCGAGATCATCCTCAACTCCGGCGGGATGTACGCGCTGAGCGACGAGGACGTCGAGCTCCTGCGGAAGATCACGCAGGCGAGCGGCCGGCCGGTGACGTGGCTGGCCCTCTTCACCCATCCGGGGCAGCCCGACTTCCACGACCAGACCTTCGCCAAGCTCGGCGATCTCGTGAAGCAGGCCATCCCGCAGGTGACGCCGAGGCCGATCATGAGCCAGGGCGATCTGAGGAACCCGACCATGTTCGGCTCCTTCGTCTCGTGGCAGAAGGCGTTCAACCGCCCCGAGGCCGAGAAGATCGCACTCTACCGGGATCCCGCGTTCCGCGACGCCTTCCAGCAGGAGCTGGAGAGCCGCAAGCGCGCCCACATGTGGGGCCAGATGCGCGTGCTGGAGGTGGGCCGACCCGAGCTGGCCGCCCACGTGGGGCACACCCTCGAGGAGATCGGGGCGAGCCAGGGTAAGCGCCCGGTGGACGCCTACTTCGATCTCGGCCTCGCCGACGACCTCGCGACCCGGTTCCAGTCCTCCACGTTCAACTTCGATCCGGCGGGCGTCGAGCGGCTGATCGCCGACGACCGTTGCCTCGTCGGGCTCTCCGACGGCGGGGCGCACGTCGACGTCATCTGCGACGTGGGCTACGCCACCGCCCTGCTGGACCTCTGGGTGCGCAAGCGCGGGGTGCTGAGTCTGGAGAAGGCGGTGCACAAGCTGACCCAGGTGCCCGCCACCGTGTTCGGCATTCCCAACCGCGGGGTGCTGGAGGAAGGCAAGGTCGCCGACCTGGTGCTGTTCGACCCGGCGACGGTGACGGCCAAGGCGCCCCGGTACGTCTACGACCTGCCGTGCAACGGCCGGCGGCTGATCTCCGAGTCCGAAGGGATCAAGGCCACCTTCGTGGCGGGCACCCAGCTCTACGAGGACGGCAAGCACACCGGGGCGATGCCCGGGCGCATTCTGCGGAGCTACGAGTAACCGGGGCCCGGGCTCGAGCGCCATGCGGGGCAAGCAGGTCTTCATGGAGAGCCTGCTCGCCCACGGGGTGCGGTACATCTTCGGCAACCCCGGAACGACCGAGAGCCCCATCCTCGACGCGCTCCTCGACTACCCGCAGCTCACGTACATCATGGCTTTGCACGAGGGTGTGGCCCTCGGGGCCGCGAGCTACTACGCGCAGACGAGCGGGAAGGTCGGCGTGGTCAACGTGCACGTCGCGCCAGGCCTCGGCAATTCGCTCGGCATGCTCTACAACGCCTTCAAGGCCCGGGCGCCGCTGGTGGTGACCGCCGGGCAGCAGGACACCCGCCTGCGGCTGCGCGGGCCCGTGCTCGGGCACGACCTGGTGGCGATGGCGGCGCCGCTGACCAAGTGGAGCGTCCAGGTCGAGCGCGCCGACGAGTTCGCCCTGATCATGCACCGCGCGCTGAAGATCGCCACCGACCCGCCGGGGGGCCCAGTCTTCGTCGCGCTGCCGATCGACGTGCTCGAGCAGGAGACGGACCTCGCCCCGTTTCCCCCCGGGCAGCTCTATCGTGCGCCCGAGCCGGATCCGGCGGGCATCGGGGCGGCCGCGGAGCTGCTCCTCGGCAGCCAGCGCCCCGCGATCGTGGTCGGCGACGACGCGACGCCCGCGGCGGCCGAGGTGGCGGCGCTGGCCGAGCAGCTCGGGGCGGCCGTCTGGTGCGAAGGAATCCGGGCGCATCAGGCGCTGCCCAGCGCTCACCCGAACTTCCGTCTCGGCCTGCCCTTCGACACGATTGGCATCCGCAAGGCGCTCGATGGCGCGGACGTCGTGCTCCTCGTCGGCGGCCCTTTCTTCGAGGAGGTGTGGTACGCGCCCGGCTCACCCCTGCCGCCGGGCGCCGCGGCGATCCACGTGGAGGCGTCGCCCGAGCGACTGGCTCACAACCTGCCGGTGAGCGTCGGGCTGGTGAGCCACCCGCGGGCGGCGCTGGCCGCCCTGCGCGCGGCGATCGAGCGCGGCCAGAGCCGCGCATTCCGCGATGCTGCGGCGGGGCGGAACGACGCGCTCCGCGCGCTGAAAGCCCAGGAGGCGACGGCCCAGCACGCCCGAGCAGCCAAGCGCTGGGAGAACGCGCCGATCTCGGTCCCACGCCTCGCGGCCGAGATCGAAGCGGCCCTGCCTCCCGACGCCATCGTCGTCGACGAATCCATCACCGCGAGCATCGACCTGGCCCGCACCGTCCAGTTCGATCGCCCGGGCGACTATGTCGGCGCGCGGGGCGGCGGCATCGGCCAGGCGCTGCCCGGCGCGCTGGGCGTGAAGCTGGCCCATCCTGATCGCCCGGTGGTCGCCCTCTCCGGGGACGGCTCGGCGATGTACAGCATCCAGGCCCTCTGGACCGCGGCGCATCACGCCCTCGCGGTCGTCTTCCTGATCCTGAACAACCGCGAGTACCGCATCCTCAAGCACAACATGGATACCTACCGACAGCGCTTCGGCGCGAAACCCGACCGCGGCTACCCGAACATGGACCTCGTCTCGCCCGATCTCGACTTCGTCGACCTCGCGCGAGGCATGGGCGTGGAGGCCGCGCGGGTGGCCACGCCGGGCGAGCTACGCCCCGCGCTGGAGAAGGCGCTCGGCGCCGGCCGCCCCGTCCTGCTGGACGTCGCCATCGAGGGCCGCGCCTGAGCCTTCCTCGCCTCCTGGCCATCGCGGGTTCGCTGCTCTACGCGAGCTCGGCTCTGGCGCAGGAGGCCAGCATGGTGCCCGTCACGGTGGACGGTCAGACCGTACGCCTCGAGATGCGCATCTACCGGCCGACCGCGGGCGGGCCGGCGCCGACCCTGGTCTTCAACCATGGCTCGACTGGCAGCGGCGTGGATCCGCGACGCTTCTCCCGGCTGATCGACTTCCCCGCCCTGGCCCAGTTCTTTGTCCAGCGGGGGTGGGCTGTCGTCATGCCGGCCCGCCGCGGTCGAGGGGGCTCGGAGGGTAGTACGACGAGGGCTTCGAGACGATTCGCGCGGCCGGCTACGCCTGCGATCCCTCCCGCGCGATCCCGGGAGCGGATCGCGCCCTGCGGGACATCGAAGCCGCGATGGCCGCGATCCTCGCCATGCCCTTCGTGGATCGGGACCGGGTCGTGATCGGCGGGCAGTCGCGCGGCGGCATTCTCAGCGTGGCGTATGCCGGCCAGCACCCCGAGCAAGTCCGGGGCGTGATGAACTTCGTCGGCGGGTGGACCGGAAGCCGCTGCGTCACCGATGTCAACCAGACCCTGTTCACCCGCGGCGCCCGCTACCCCGGGGAGATTCTCTGGCTCTACGGTGAAGGCGACCCCTTCTACTCGCTGGCACACAGCCTGAGGAACTTCGGGGCATTCCAGGCGGCGGGCGGCACCGGCACCTTCCTCGCGCGAGTCGGCCCGAGCATCGGCCACTCGCCTCCTCGCGTCAAGGGCCCTGGTCACGACGACTGCGCCCTCTCATCAGCGGACGGAAGCATCGGGTTCGGATCGGGCGCGCGCGCGACATGGAGCGCCTCCTCGGGTCATGGCCGGGTCGTTAACCAGCCACGGCACCGCGCGGATGAACCGTGGCGATCCTGCCACAGCGTGTGGGGGAGATCAAACCGCAGCCGCAACCTCTCATGTCCCGATCGGATCGTCCTGGCGCGCGCAGCCCGGAATGGCCAGAATCAGGTCCGGCCCGAAGGCGGACGCCGGTGTGTGGTAGCCGATGGGCGCGACGCCGCCCAGCACACGAGCGGTGATCTCGAGCGCGGCGAGCGCGGTGAGGGTGTAGCCCTCCGGTGTGCGGAGTCGGCTCACGGCGCGCCGTCCGGCCGCGTCGGCGACCTCACCCCAGAGATAGCTCACGCCGCGCGCACGCTCGGCGTCGGTCGGCCCCGCGGGCCCCGCCCGCACGCCCGCCTTCAGCACGCGTTGAACGATGGGGCTTGCGAGCAGCGGCGCCATCATCCCGGCAAATGCGAGGCCGGCGCGTACCGCCCCGGGCATCGCCATGTACACCGTGATGTCGGGGATCCCGGTCGAGCGGTAGGCCGTCGACACGTCTCCCCATGGAATGGCCACGGCGGTCTCCGGGCCGCGCCCGAGATCGATGACGCGGCTCCGATGCCCGAGCGCCACGGGGGTCAGGACGCCTCCTCGGCGGACGAGGCCGCCGCGGTGCACGCTCTCGATCATGGTCGCGGCGGTGCCCTGCGACGCCTGGGTGAGACCCGAGATCGCGAGCGACAGTTCCGTTGCGGTGGGCAGCCGCTGCTTCAGATGCACGGCCAGGCAATCCGAGGGCACGACGTCGAACCCGGCACCCGGCATCAGCATGACACCCGCGGCACGCGCCTCGGCATCACGCGCCACGCAGGCCTCGAACACCGACACCTCACCCGTAATGTCGAGGTACGTGACGCGGTTGCGCAAACACGCGTCGACCATGGGACGTGACGTGCTGGCGAACGGCCCCGCGCAGTGCAGCACCGCCCGCACGTCCGCGAGGCCACGATCGAGCGCGACCGGACTGCCAAGGTCGAACGGCCTGGCCGGCAACCCAAGCTCGGAGGCGAGCGCCTCCACCGCGCGGGCGTTGCGCCCGGCCAGGATCGGCTGATGCCCGCGCTCCCGGGCGTAACGCGCGATCAGACGGCCGGTGTAGCCGTTGGCGCCGTAGATCAGGTAGGGGGAGCTGGCCACCGGAGGGTCACGGCGCCCGCTGGAGCGCGCAGTCCTCGGTGGTCATCGGCATGGCATTCCCTCATGTGGAACCGTCCGAGCGGTCTCTCGCCCGGCGTTGAGGGCCATGGCGGCCACAATAACCGACCCCCCCGCGAATTGCGAGGAATCGGGGGCGGCAGACTAAGTCATGCTCTTGTCACGTTCCAAACGACCGGCACCGTGCGGGCTGGCGGTGCGGCCGTCGGGAAGACCGTCTTCATCGTGTGCGGGTACACCGGAAGCTCAAGCGCGTGCTTTCTGGAGCGCTCGCCACTTCGCCGGGTTCTGTGACGACGCGACGTTGAACCGCATCCAGGTGGAAGGAAGCTGACTCGGGCAGAACAGGCTGCCGGGGGTGGCCAGGTAGCCGGCGTTTTCTCCTTGCAGACCATTCCAATGGAGCCGGCACAGCTCTGGGCCTTCGTGGTCTTCTCGCTCGTGGGCGAGCTCCTTGACAAGCCAGTTCCACCAGGCGCACGATCGCTCTCCGTGAGGCACGGCCTGTCCGCATCGTGCCCGGGACCGCCCAGTGGCTCCACCCGGTACTCACGAGGCGCGCACCGGCAATGACCAGCGACTGGATTCCGATCCGAGCGTCGCGCCGCCGCGGCGCGCGGGTCTGAACGCGGAGGTGCCCTCTCTCCGCGGCGCGCGCGTCATCGTCGTCTTCGAGACGCTCGAGCTAGGCGGCGCCGAGCGCCAGGGGCTCCTCTTGACCCGGCACCTCCAGCGCGAGGCTGGCGCTCGAGTCGAGATCCGCGGGCTCCAACACCCAGGTGCGCTCACCCAGCTCTGCGACGCGCTGGGGATTCCCTGGCGCCTTGAGCGCTGTCCGTGGCCCGCAGACCGGATGGGCAAGCTCCGGTCGCTGATCCGGCTGGCGTGGGCGCTGCGCTGGGCCCGGCCGGACGTCATCCTGCCCTACACGATGCGGCCGAACGTGCTCTGCGGGCTCTTGTGGCGCCTGGCGGGCGCGCGCTTCTGCGTGTGGAACCAGCGCGACGCGGGGCTGGACCGCATGGGGCCGCGTCTAGAGCGGCGCGCGGTGGCGCGGGTGCCACTGTTCGTGGCCAACTCTCTACCCGCGCGCGACTTCCTCGTGAACGAGCTCGGCCTCGCGCCGGATCGGGTGCGGCTCGTGTCGAACGGAGTCGAGCTGGCACCACCGCTCGAGAGCCGTGCCGGGTGGCGCCAGCGCCTAGGCCTCGGCGAGCGCGACTTCGTGGCCTGCATGGTGGCGAACCTGCACCCGTTCAAGGACCACGCAACGCTACTGCGCGCCTGGCGCAGTGTAGTCGACGCCGAGCCCGGCCTTGGCGGCCGGGCGGTGCTGCTGCTGGCCGGCAAGCCCTTCCAGCCGGTGGCGCCGCTGGAGGCGCTCGCGACTGACCTCGGCGTGGCCGGGCAGGTGCGCTTCCTCGGGCAGGTCATCGACGTGGCCGGCCTCCTCGCCGCCTGCGACGTCGCGGTGCTGAGCTCAGCGCGCGAGGGCATGCCAAACGCCGTGCTGGAGGCGATGGCCTCGGGACGCGCGGTAGCAGGTACCGACAACCCGGGCATCCGAGACGTGGTGGGGCCCGCAGGGGTACCATTCCTGGCGCCGCCGGGCGACGCGCCCGCGCTCGCGGAGCGTATCCTGTGGCTCGCGCGCGACCCGACGCTCCGCGCCCGGCTCGGCGAGACCCACCGCCGCCGGGTGGTCGCGGAGTTCCCTCCGGAACGCATGTGCCGCGAGATGGCCGCGCTCCTTGAGGATGGACTCAAGTGAAGACGGCGCCGCTGGTCTCGGTGATCGTCCCCTGCTGGAACGACAGCTCCTACCTCGCCCAGGCCCTCGACAGCGTGCGCGCCCAGTCGATGGCGGACTGGGAATGCATCATCGTCGACGACGGTTCGACCGACAACACGCCTGAGGTCGCTGCCCGTCTGGCGGAGGCGGACCGCCGAATCCGCGTGGCGCGCCAGCCGCGGCGCGGCATAGGCGCCGCCCGCAACCGCGGGATCGACCTCGCCGGAGGACTTTATATCCAGTTCCTCGACGCCGATGACGCGATCCTGCCGGACAAGCTCGCAGTCCAGCTCGCGGCGCTGCGCGGACTGCCTGCGCCCGCTCTGGCCTACTGCGACTACGCCAACGTGCTGACCCTCGACATCGAGCGGCTCGTCCTCCCGGGCCCCTTCCGGCTGCCGCCTCGGCTCGACCACGAGCGGCCCCTGGCAGATCTCGCCCGGAGCTGGGAGACCTCGGTCTCCATCCCCGCCCACTGCTTCCTCCTCGAGCGTCGGATCTTCGCCGAGTTCGGCATACGCTTCGACGAGCGGCTGCCCAGCCACGAGGACTGGGACTGCTGGATGCGCGTCCTCGACCTCAAGCCCACCCTGCGCTACGTGGACCAGGCGCTCGCGCTATATCACCGCCGGCCCGGCTCGGTGTCGAGCAATCGCCGGCTGATGCGCCGCGGCTTCCTCCGGGCCGTCGAGCTGCAGCTCCGGCGCCACCGGCACGACCCCGATCTGGCGGCCGTGCTCGCCGCCAAGCGCGCCGAGGTCCTCGCGCGTTACAGTGACATGGCGCCCTCAGCGCGGTTGCGGCGCGCCATCCTCGGCGTCGTCCGTGCCGTCATGCCCGCTCCCGTCCGACGGCGTCTGCGTCCAGTCCTGCGCGGCTGGCTCGAGCGCGAACCACCATGATCATCGCCATTCACCCTGACACTGCGTATCCCGACCGGTACGGCGAGCAGTGGGCCGCACGACTGGAGGAGCGGGGCATCGCCGTTCGCTGGGTGGACCTGACCAGTCCGGACGCCATCGAGCAGGTGACCGGCTGCGACGGCGCGATGTGGCGATATGGCCACCTGCCAGAAGACATGCGCGTGGCCCCTCGCGTGCTCGCCACGATCGAGCAGGTGCTCGGCATCCCCTGCTTTCCCGACCGTGCCACCGCCTGGCACTACGACGACAAGGTGTCGCAGTACTACCTGCTGACCGGCGCCGGCTTCGCCGTGCCGCCAACCTGGATCTTCTGGGATGCCGCGGCCGCGCGGCGCTGGGCGGACAGCGCCGTCTACCCCAAGGTGTTCAAGCTGTCGGCCGGCTCGAGCGGCGCCAACGTACTCCGCATCGAGTCCGCCGCCGAGGCACACGCGCTCATCAACCGCATGTTCGGACACGGGATCCCCGGTGGACTCGTCGATGCGCCGGCGCTCCTCCCGCCACCCGCGGGCACGCTCCGGACGCTCGCCCGCGGCGCCGCTCGCCGCGGCCGCGCGGCGCTGCGTGCCCTCCGCGGCGTCCCTTCCGCGGGTGCTCCGCCGCGCTGGTCCGTCGAGCGCGGCTACGCGTACTTCCAAGAGTGGCTGCCGGACCAGCCCTTCGACACGCGTGTCATGGTCATCGGCGAGCGGGCCTTCGCGTACCGGCGCTTTCCGTACGCCGGCGACTTCCGCGCTTCGCGCTCAGGCGGGCCGCGCGACTATGACCCGGCGGGGATCGATCCGCGCATGCTTCAGCTCAGCTTCGCGATCTCACGCCGGCTCAGCTTCCAGTCGATGGCCTACGACCTCATGATGAACCGTGGCCACCCCGTCGTCCTGGAGATGAGCTACGCCTTCGGCGTGGGCGCTCACAAGTGCGACACCTACTGGACACCGGAGCTCGAGCGGGTGGAGCGCGACGTGTGGCCCTACACCGCCCAGGTCGAGGACTTCGTGGGCCTGATCGAGGCCCGACGGCCGGGGACGCGGCGGCCGTCATGATAGTGGGCCACGAGCTCACCTTCGAGGTGAGAGGCATCGCCGTCCGGCCTCAGCACAGTCCCGCCTCCGGAGCTTGGTTGTGGACCCGCAATCGCCGAAAATCGACCCGCCACGCCATCGCAAGGGACCTTCGTCTGACTCGATCCGGAACCGCCCGTCGCTGAGTGCTCGGGGCCGACCATCGGCAGTCGGGCGCACTGCTGCGTCGCGCGTTCGGACGCGGCGCCAGGCAGCCGTTCGTAGGCCGTGTCGCGGTGGATCGCGGCGATCATGAGCGCGCTCCGACGTTGCCACCGCCCGCGCGGCGCGCCTCGATCGCGCGCACGAAGTCCTCCACCTGGGCTTCGTACGGCCACGTTTGGCCGGGGATCCAGTCGAGCGCCGGCGTCCAGTGCCCCGGGCAGTTGTGAGAGAGGAAGCCGAAGGTATAGCTGAGCTCGAGCACGACCGGCTCGCCGCTCACGAGCATCATGTCGTAGGCCATGCAGCGGAAGCCCAGCCGGCGCGAGATGGCGAATGCCAGCTCGAGCATCCGCGGATCGATCCCCGCCGGGTCGTAGTCGCGGGGGCCGCCCGCGCGCGAGGCGCGGAAATCGCCGGGCTGCGGGTAGCGCCGGTAGCCCCAGGCGCGATCGCCGATCACGTAGATCCGCGTGTCGTACGCGTTGTCCGGGACCCATTCCTGGAAGTAGGCGTAACCGCGCTCGAGCCGCCAGCGCGGCGGCGGCGTCACGGCCCGTCCCAGGATCTCGCGAAGGGCCCGCCGCCCGCGCCCGGCCCCGCGGCGCAGCGCCGAGCGCGGTGCCGGGTTGGCACCGGCGGGCTCGTCAACCATCCCGCCCGCGACGCCAGGCCCGAACATGCGCGCGATGAGTCCCTCGGCCTCGGCCGCGGAGTTCACGAGGTGGACGTTGAGGCCGCTCGAGCCGGCCGAGAGCTTGAAGATGACGGGATAGCTCGCCTCGACGGCCCAGCGATGGGCGGACGCCATGTCCCAGAACACCCACGTGCGGGGCATCGGAAAGCCGGCGCCCTGCAGGAGGAAGTACTGGGACAGCTTGTCGTCGTAGTGCCAGCCGTCGCGATGCTCGGGAAACACCGGGATACCGAGGACGTGCTCGACGGCCGCCAGCACGCGCGGCGCGACCAGCGTGTCCTCCGGCAGGTGGCCCCATCGCCACATGACGCCGTCGGCCCCCGCGACCTGCAGGAGGGCATCGCCGGCGGTCAGGTCGACCCAGCGGACCTCGACGCCGCGCGCCTCCAGGCAGCGTGCCCAGGCTTCGCCGTAGCGATTCTCGTAGACGGTGTCGGCGTGGATCGCGACGATCATCTGGAGCGCTCCCGGCCGCGGCTGGCGAGCCAGGTCCGCACCAACGGGCCCACCCCCCGGCGCGGGGGCGCCGGGACGAGCCGGCCGCCATGCCGGAGGCTATCGGCGAGGGCGCGGCCCGCGCGGGCCGAGGGCGCGCAGTCCGCGTAGGCGCGAGCGGCCTCAGTGAGCTTGGCGGCGAGCGCCGCGTCTATAACGGGATCGGCTCGGAAGTGCCGGCGTTGGTTGCGAAGGGCGCGGAGGAACTCCCCGCGCATGCGGCCGCGATCCGACGACGGTTCGTTGCGCCGGTACACGGCGAGTTTGCCGTCGACGTAGCGGACAACTGGCTTCCGGCGGAGGATCTCCATCCGGCAATCCCAGTCCTCGTGGGTCGGGAGGCGCTCGTCGAGCCGGATCGCATGGCCGGTGAAGAGCTCTCGTGGCGAGCCTTTGGGCCGGGGGCCCATCCCTGACCCTACGATCGCCCTACCGCGGCCGCTCGTCAATCGCCTGGGCGTCATGGCGCCGATCACGGGCGGGCGCCCGCCGGTAGGGCTCGGCCCGCCATCAGCGGGGCTCGACCCGATAGATGGCGCCGTCGCTGAACCGACCCAGGCGCTCGAGCCGGAGGTGAGGCTCCAGCTCCGGTAGGGGGACGAGATCCCGGCGGTACTGGGTGTCGAACCAGACGAGGATCCGGGCGGGGCCGTCGGGCCGAAGCAGGCCGCCCAGATCGTGGAGCCCCTCCTGCGC
>Ga0187892_10006633_pt1 | contig 17062 bp, 17 predicted proteins | sample MA1701073metaG_FD_139345 | JGI IMG/M metagenome (GOLD analysis project Ga0187892, IMG submission 139345) | Bio-ooze microbial communities from a basaltic lava cave in the Kipuka Kanohina Cave System on the Island of Hawaii, USA - MA170107-3 metaG ... | reverse complement strand
CGATTGGGTGGGGCCCGCCGGATTCTGGAAGTTCACGATCGTGTAGATCAGCTTGCAGTGGCGCCCCTCGCCCCGCAGTGTTTCCAGCCGCTCCCGCACGGCCTCGGTGACGATGCCCTCGGCGTCGACCGGCACCTCGAGGATCCGGGGGCCGTGGCGGCGGATCATGTTGAGCGTGCCCGAGAAAGTGGGCGCCTCGGAGATGATCGGGTCGCCGGTGTCGACGAACGCGCCGAAGGCGAGCGCGAGCGCGTGACCGGAGCCGTGGGAGACGATGAGGTTTTCCGGCGTCACCTTGAGCCCCTCGAACAGCTCGTACTTGTGGCAGACGAGCTCGCGCAGGCCGCGGTAACCCTGCGGGTCTCCGTAGCTGAGGGCCCGGGCGCCCTCCGCCTTCATCATCCGCGCGGTAGCATCGACCAGGCCGTCGTACGGGAACGACGCCGGGTCCGGGAGCCCGCCGCCGAACTCGTACTGCGGGTCGACGACGGGGCGGACGGTTCCGCTTGGCGCGCCCCAGCCGATGCGGGCACGGGTCGAGAGCAGGTGCTCGAAGCTGGCGCTGGCGTGTGTGGTCATGGGCGGTAGGATAGTGCCGACCCGGCGGGTCAGCAAGCGGTGGGCCGCCAGACACGGCCGGCCCGCGGTGTGGCGGCGGGGTTTCGTGCTATAGTCTGCGGCTGACGCGCCCGCCTGGCCGCCGGAATCCAACGCCGCGACGCCTGCGCGGGCAACGTAGAACAGGGAGGTTCTATGAACCGGAGACATCTCATCCGACACCTCACCGTGGCGACGGTCGTGCTGGTCCTCGGCCTGGCCGGCGCCGGCAGCGCCCAGCAGCGCACCCAGGTCGAGTTCTGGCACGGATTGACCATGCCACTCGGCGGCATCCTCGAGCAGATCATCGCGGACTTCAACGCGGCGCAGAGCCAGTACAAGGTCAATGCGACGTTCAAGGGCTCGTATCCGGAGACCATGGTCGCCGCCATCGCGGCGTTCCGCGCCGGCAACGCGCCGCACATCGTGCAGATGTTCGAGGTCGGTACGGCGACGATGATGGCGGCCCGCGGGGCGGTCAAGCCGGTCCACGAGCTCGCCCGCGAGACCGGCGTCGCCATCGATCCCAAGGCGTACCTGCCAGCGGTGCGCGGGTACTACAGCCTGCCCGACGGCCGGATGATGTCGATGCCGTTCAACAGCTCGACCGCGATCATGTTCTACAGCAAGGATGCGTTCAAGAAGGCCGGGCTCGACCCGGTCAAGCCCCCCCAGACCTGGCCCGAGCTCATCGAAGCCGCCCGGAAGATCAAGGCGACCAATGCCGCGCCCTGCGCCTTCACCACGGCCTGGCCGACGTGGACCCAGTTCGAGCAGTTCAGCGCGATCCACGATGTGCCGCTGGCCACCAAGGCCAACGGGATGGCGGGCATGGACACCGAGCTCAAGATCAACAGCCCGGTGCACGTTCGCCACGTGCAGGCGCTGATCGACATGCAGAAGGAGGGGTTGTTCAAGTACGGGGGACGGGATGCGGCGGGCGACGCGCTGTTTCCATCCGGCGAGTGCGCCATCATCCACGCGTCCTCGGGCCTGCGCGCGCGCATCCTCCGGGAAGCGAAGTTCGACTGGGGAGCCGCGATGCTGCCGTACTGGCCGGGTGTCGGCGGCGCCCCCAAGAACTCCATCATCGGCGGCGCGAGCTTCTGGGTGATGACGGCGCCGAACCGCAAGCCGGAGGAGTACAAGGCGGTCGCCGAGTTCTTCCGCTTCATCAGCCAGCCCGAGGTCGTCGCCAAGTGGCACACCGACACCGGCTTCCTGCCGATCACTTTCGCCGGCTTCGACCGGGCCAAGTCGTCCGGGTACTACCAGAAGAACCCGGGCGCGGACGTCCCGTACCTGCAGATCACGCGCACCGAGCCCACCGAGAACTCGCGCGGGCTCCGGCTCGGCAACATGCCCGAGATCCGCAACATCATCCAGGAAGAGATCGAGAAGGCCTTCCAGGGGCAGCAGAACGCCCAGCAGGCGCTCGAGAGCGCCGTGCAGCGTGGCAACACGGTCCTGCGCAACTTCGAGCGGGCCAACCGCTCCTGAGTCGCCGCTCCGCGCTCCGGATCACCCGGAGCGCGGAGCGTCTGCGGGCTGTTCGCCCGGACGCGAGACGCCGCGGCACGGTCGCTGAGCGCGCATGGGCCGCCGGGTCATCTTCGATAACAAGCTGCTGCCCTATGTCCTGGTGGCGCCCCAGATCGCCATCACGCTCATCTTCTTCTTCTGGCCGGCCGGCCAGGCGGTCTATCAGTCGTTCCTGCTGCAGGATCCTTTCGGCTTGCGCCAGCGCTTCGTGTGGTTCGACAACTTCCGGGTGCTCGTGACCGACCCGCTGTATCTGGACTCGGCCGTGCGCACGCTCGTGTTCAGCACGTCCGTGACGGCGCTCTCGATGGGCTCGGCGCTGCTCTTCGCCGTCATGGCCGATCGGCGTATCCGCGCCGCCACCGCGTACAAGACGCTCATGATCTGGCCGTACGCGGTGGCGCCCGCGGTCGCGGCGGCGCTCTGGCTGTTCATCTTTCACCCGTCGATCGGCTTGCTGGGGTACGCGCTGCAGAAGGCCGGCCTGGCGTGGGACTACAAGATCAACGGCGGGCAGGCGATGCTGCTGGTCATCGTGGCGGCCTCGTGGAAGCAGGTGAGCTACAACTTCTTGTTCTTCCTGGCCGGCCTGCAGTCGATCCAGAAGGCCGTGATCGAGGCCGCCGCCATCGACGGCGCGGGTCCGGGGCGCCGGTTCTGGAGCATCGTGTTTCCCTTGCTGTCGCCCACCACATTCTTCCTGCTCGTGGTCAACGTGGTCTACGCATTCTTCGACACCTTCGGGGTGATCCATGCGCTGACGGGCGGCGGCCCCGGCAAGGCGACGGAGACGCTCATCTACAAGGTGTACGTGGACGGCGTGATCAATCTGGACCTCGGCGGCTCGTCGGCGCAGTCCGTCATCCTGATGCTGTTCGTGATCGGGGTGACGGCGATCCAGTTTCGCTACATCGAGCGTCGGGTCCACTACTGATGGTCGAGGCCAGGTCCGGCGCGGGATGGATACCACATCTCATCTTGATCCTCGGGGTGGTCATCTTCGCCTTTCCGATCTACGTGGCGCTGATGGGCTCGACTCACGACGCGGGGACGATCGGCCGGGGGAGGATGCCGCTCTATCCCGGCCCGCATCTGGCGGACAACTACGAGCAGGCGTGGGTGCAGGGCAGCGGTCAGCGCGTCAAGGCGGCGCCGGTCGCCATCATGATGCTCAACAGCCTGGTCATGGCGCTCGTGATCACCGCCGGCAAGATCTCGATCTCGATCCTGTCGGGCTACGCCGTCGTGTTCTTCAGCTTCCCGCTGCGGATGTTCTTCTTCTGGATGATCTTCATCACGCTCATGCTGCCGGTCGAGGTGCGGATCATCCCGACCTTCAAGGTCGTGTCGGATCTCGGCATGATCAACACGTTCTCCGGACTGACGGTGCCGCTCATCGCGTCCGCGACGGCGACGCTCCTGTTCCGCCAGTTCTTCTTGACGATTCCGGGCGAGCTGGTCGAGGCGGCCAAGATCGACGGCGCCGGGCCGCTGCGCTTCTTCAAGGAGATCCTGGTGCCGCTGTCCCGGACGAACATCGCCGCGCTGTTCGTCATCCTGTTCATCTACGGCTGGAATCAGTACCTGTGGCCGCTGCTGATCACGACCAGCGGTCGCATGGACACGATCGTCATCGGTATCACCAAGATGATCGGCACCGGGGATGCGCAGACCGACTGGAACCTGATCATGGCGACCACCATGCTGGCCATGCTGCCGCCGGTGGCCATCATCGTGCTCATGCAGCGCTGGTTCGTGAAGGGCCTGGTCGAGACCGAGAAATGATGACGGACGGGCTCGGCTGGTTGACCCTCGCGCTGCTGGTCACCTGGGCCAGCCCGGTGGTGGCGCAACCCGCGAGCACCGTCGCGTTCGCCGCCCACCGGGGCGGGGCGCTCCTCTGGCCGGAGAACAGCCTGCTGGCCTTTGGCAACGCCGTGACCCTCGGCGCGGACTATCTCGAGCTGGACGTGCACGTGAGCCGGGACGGCGCCCTGGTGGTGATCCACGATCCGACGCTCGAGCGCACGACGACCGGGACGGGGCCGGTGCGGGAGCGAACGCGGGCGGAGCTGAAGGCGTTGCGGCTCAAGGACCGGGACGGCCGGGTCACCGGCGAGCGCATTCCGACCCTGGAGGAGGTCGTGGCAATCGCGGCGGCAGGCCGGCGGCAGTTGCTCGTCGAGATCAAGGCGGATGACCGCCGGCAGCGCTATCCCGGCATCGAGGAGCAGGTGCTGGCGATCCTGGACCGGCACGGCATGGCGGCCTCGACCATCATCATGGCCTTCGAGGCGGAGACCTGGCGCCGCGTGCGTCAGCTGCGTCCGGACGTGCGGGCCGGCGCGCTCTTCTCTCCACGCCTGCTCGAGCGTCAGGGTTCCACCCTGAGCGCCGAGCTCGATCGGGCGCGTGAGGCCGGCGTCGCCTTCGTGGGGCTCCACCAGGCGCTGGTCGGTCCGGACACCGTAGCGGCCGCCCGCAAGGCGGGGGTGCTGCTCGGCGTCTGGACGGTGAACGAGCGAGACGCGATCCGCCGCTTCATCGCCGAGAACGTCGGCGTCGTCATCACCGACCGGCCCGATCTGGCCAAGGAGCTGCTCGAGCGCCGATGAATCCGCCGCGGTGCTGCATGGGTAAGCGCGAAGTCTTCCCCGGAGCGCGCTCGTGAATAGCCGGCGCTACGTCGTTGCGCTCGACCAGGGGACGACCGGCTCGACGGCACTCGTCCTCGACCTCGAGGCCGAGATCCGGGGGCGTGGGTACGCGGAGCTTCCGCAGCACTACCCGCGGCCGGGGTGGGTCGAGCACGACCCCGAGGAGATCTGGCGCGCGACGACGGGCGCGCTCGAGCAGGCGCTCGCCGCCGCCCGCGCGCTCCCGGCCGAAGTGGCGGCGGTCGGCATCACCAATCAGCGCGAGACGACGATCGTCTGGGAGCGCACGTCGGGCCGGCCCATCCACAACGCGATCGTGTGGCAGTGCCGGCGGACGGCCGAGGTGTGCGACCGGCTGAAGACGGCGGGGCTCGAGCCGGAGTTCAGGCAGCGGACCGGGCTCGTGCTCGACGCCTACTTCTCCGGGACCAAGATCCGGTGGCTGCTGGACGCGGTGCCGGGCGCGCTCGCGCGCGCCGAACGGGGCGAGCTCTGCTTCGGGACGGTCGACTCCTGGCTCCTCTGGCGCCTCACGGGCGGGGCGACGCACGCCACGGACCCTTCCAATGCGTCGCGCACGCTGTGTTTCGACATCCGCACGCTGCAGTGGGACGCTGAGCTGTGCCGCATCCTCGGTGTACCCATGGCTCTCCTCCCGCCCGTCCTGCCCTCGGCCGGGGTCTTTGGCGAGACGGCCGCCGGTGTCCTGGCGGCCGGCGTTCCGGTGGCCGGCATCGCCGGCGATCAGCAGGCGGCGCTCTTCGGCCAGGCCTGCCTGGACTCGGGGACCGCCAAGAACACGTACGGCACGGGCTGCTTCGCCCTCCTGAACACCGGCGAGAAGCTGGTCGCGTCGGAGCGCGGTCTCCTCACCACGGTCGCGTGGTCGCTCGGCGGCGCGGTGACGTACGCGCTCGAGGGCAGCGTCTTCATCGCCGGCGCGGCGGTCCAGTGGCTCCGCGACGGGCTCGGGATCATCGCGAGCGCCGCCGAGACGCAGGCCCTGGCGGAGTCAGTGCCGGACACGGGCGGCGTCTATCTGGTTCCGGCGTTCGTCGGCCTCGGCGCGCCGTACTGGGACCCGTATGCGCGCGGCACGATCGTCGGGCTCACGCGCGGCACGACCCGGGCGCATCTCGCGCGCGCCGCGCTCGAGGCGATCGCCTATCAGAGCCGTGATGTGCTGGACACGATGGCGCTGGAGTCGGGCGTGCCGCTGAGCGGGCTGCGGGTGGACGGCGGCGCGGCGACCAATGACTTTCTCTGTCAGTTCCAGGCGGACATCCTGGGCGTGGAGGTGCTGCGCCCCTCCGTCACCGAGACGACCGGGGTCGGCGCCGCGTATCTCGCGGGCGTCGGCGCCGGATTGTGGAAGACCAGTGATCTGGCCGCTCAGTGGAAGCTCGAGCGACGATTCAGCCCGACCCTCGGACCTCCCGCGCGCGATGCGGCTCACGAGGGTTGGCGGCGCGCCGTCGAGCGCTCGCGGAGCTGGGCGCTACCCCAACCTACAGGGAGGACGCTATGAAGCGAATGGTCGCGGTGCTGCTCGCGGTGTTGTGCGCGCCGGGCGTTTTGGCCGACCCGGCGCGCGCGCAGGCGCCGATCGAGAGCGAGCTGGTGCTGATCACGCCGGTGTCGAAGTTCATCCATGACGCCGCGCTGAAGGCGTTTGCCGAGTACGCCAAGGAGAAGTGGAATATCACGGTCAAGATCAACGCGATTCCCGCCGGCACGCCGATCGCGTACGGGCGCATCGTGGAGTGGAAGGGCAAGCCGGACGCCGACATCTTCTGGGGCGGGGAATCGGCGCTGTTCGAGAAGCTGGCGGATCAGAAGCTGCTGCAGAAGGTGGAGATCTCCCGGGAAGCCTGGGACTCCATCCCCGCCGCGATCGGCAAGCCAAAGCCGATCCCGCTGAAGGACAAGGATGGCTTCTGGATCGGCACCGCGCTCGAGCCGTACGGGCTCGTCTATCATCCCAAGCGCATCCAGCGCCTCGGCGTTCCCGAGCCGAAGGAGTGGGACGATCTGCTCAACCCGAAGTTGAAGGGTGAGGTCGCGCAGTGCGCGCCGACCCGCTCGTCGTCCTCCAATGCCACCTACGAGGTGATGCTGTCCGTTCACGGTGAGGACAGGGGCTGGGACTGGCTCAGGCGGCTCGCCGCCAACACGGGCCATTTCACGGCGCGCAGCCGTGACGTGCCGACGGTGGTCGCCAAGGGCGAGTTCGCCGCCGGCTTCGCGGTCCCATCGTACATGGCCTTCGAGGAGAAGCTCGCCGGCTTCGACCTGAAGTTCGTGGCGCCCAAGAACGCCTTCGTCACGCCCGAGCCCATGGCCATCCTGGCCGGCGCGCGCAACCCGAAGGCGGCGCGCGCGTTCATCGAGTTCCTGCTGACCGAGCGTGGGCAGAGGGTCTTCATGGAGCGCGGGCTGTTCCCGATCACGCCCAAGTACCGGGTGCAGGGCCCTCCGGGCTCCACGGCCGAGCTGGCGGTGGAGTTCACGGGCGGGGTGCGCTCCTACTTCGATGGCGAGGTCGCCAACGTCTATGACGAGGCCATCGCCGCCAAGCGCTCCGAGGCGCTCAAGACCAAGTTCCGCTCGGACATCGAAGCCAAGTGGGACGAGCTGAAGAGGAAGTAGGCATCGGTCGTGCCGACGTCCGGCTGATCGAGACGCCAGCGCCGGCCAGGCGGGCGGCGCTGGCGTGAAGATCCGCGTGGACGGCGTCGTCAAGCGGTTCAACGCCGTGACGGCGGTGGACCACGCCGATCTCACCGTCGGCGACGGTGAGCTATTCACTCTGCTGGGCCCTTCCGGCTGCGGCAAGACGACGCTGCTCCGGCTCCTCGCCGGCTTCTATCAGCCCGACTCGGGAACGATCCGCTTCGCGGACCGCGTGGTGAGCGGGCTGCCGCCCTACGAGCGCAACATCGGCATGGTGTTCCAGAACTACGCGCTCTGGCCGCACATGACCGTGCGCGCGAATGTCACGTACGGGCTTCGCTTGCGGAAGCTCTCGGCCGCCGAGATCGAGACGCGCCTGCGCGAGGGGCTCCGCAAGGTGAACCTGAGCGAGCTGCAGGACCGCTACCCCGGCCAGCTCTCGGGCGGCCAGCAGCAGCGGGTGGCGCTGGCGCGGGCGCTCGTGCTCAACCCGGACATCCTCCTGCTCGACGAGCCGCTGTCCAACCTGGACGCCAAGATCCGGGTGCAGGTGCGGGCGGAGATCCGCAAGCTCCAGCAGGAGCTCAAGATCACCACCATCTATGTCACGCACGATCAGGAAGAGGCGCTGTCGCTGTCGGACCGCGTGGCGGTGATGAAGGACGGCCGCGTCCTGCAGGTCGGCATCCCCAAAGAGCTGTACGAGCGGCCCCGCACGCGCTTCGTGGCGGACTTCGTCGGCACCAACAACCTGCTGCCGGGAGAGGTGCTGGAGCAACGGGGCGAGGAGCTCGTCGTCCGCACCGCGCTCGGCTCGCTGTGCGCCGTGGCCACCGGCCCGGTGAAGGGACGCTGTGTGCTGGCGTTCCGGCCCGAGAACGTCTCGTTACTGCCGGTGGCCGCGCCCGATGGCAACGTCGTGCGCGGGCGTATCACGTTCGCGTCCTACCTCGGCAACACGCTGCGCTACGACGTCGAGGCGGCTGGCGGTCAGGTCGTGAAGGTCGACATCCGGGACCCATGGCACCACGAGCCGCTGCCGATCGGGCGCGAGGTGACTGCCAGCTTTCCGGCGTCGGTGACGCTGGCGGTTTCGGACGATGGGTAGTCGGCAGCGCCTATGCCCCCTCACCCTGGCCCTCTCCCCCAGAGGGGGAGAGGGGATCACGGGGCAAGGTTGGGTGAGGGCGGCTCGTGATGGCTAGCCACGCGCCCGCGGAGGCCCTGGCCCGGCCGTCCGCCCGGCCGCGTGTGCTGCTGTGGCTCGGCGTCGGGCTGATCTGGGCCTTTCTCCTCCTGTTCCTCGTGTACCCGCTGTGCCGCATCTTCTACGACGCGGTCACCGACGAGGCGGGGCGGCTGACCCTGGCCAACTTCTACGAGTTCTTCACGGACCGGTTCTACCTGCGGTCGCTGTGGAACTCGCTGGTGCTGGGCGTGGCCACCGTGCTCACGTCGTCGATCGTCGGCATCGCGATCGCGTTCCTGCTGGTGCGCTACGACTTCCCGGGGCGCAACCTCTTCGGCTATCTCACGCTGATCCCGATCATCTCGCCGCCGCTCGTCGGCGTGCTGGGCTTCACGTTCATTCTCGGGCGCGCGGGAACCGTCAACGTGCTGCTGATGGACGCGTTCGACATGCTCAAGCCGATCAACTTCCTGTACGGCCTGCATGGCGTGGTCCTGGTGGAGACGCTCCATCTGTTCCCGATGATCACGCTCAACGTGGTGGATGCGCTCGGCAAGATCGATCCGTCGCTGGAGGAGGCCGCCGAGAGCGTCGGCGCGCGGGGCTGGCGGAAGTTCTGGACCGTGACCCTGCCGCTCACCACGCCCGGTTACATCGCGGGCGCGCTCCTCGTGTTCATCTGGACCTTCTCCGATTTCGCGACGCCGCTGATCCTGGGCGTCCAGGACCTGCTGGCCCCTCAGGCCTATCTGAACATCGTGCAGTTCGTCGACCGTCGGATCTTCCGGATGGGCATCGTGATCTCGGCGCTCATGGTCCTGCTGGCGGTGCTGTTTTTGCTGGCCGCCCGTCACTACGTGGGGCTGAAGGACTACTCGTCGCTGAGCTATTCCCGCATCGAGCGGCGCCGGCTGTCGGGGCCCAAGCAGGCGCTCACGGTCACGTTCCTCTCCCTGGTCATGTTGCTCTCGTTCATCCCGTACCTCGGGGTGACGCTGGCGTCCGTCGGTAAGGGCTGGTCGCTCACGCCGCTGCCGATCGCGTACACGCTGCAGTACTACGAGCGCGTGATCGTCGAGACGCCGAAGTACATCGTGAACAGCTTCCTGTACTCGGGGATCGCCGTGTTGCTGTGTGTCGTGATCGGGGTGCCGATCGCGTGGATCCTCGCCCGCTCCAACATCCCGGGGCGCGGCACGCTCGACGCGCTCAACACGCTGATCCTCGCCATCCCCGGCACCGCGATCGGCATCGCCTACATCCGCGCGTTTCACTTCGACCTGCCGGGCTTCGATCGCGGGCTCACCTCGTTCTGGATCATCATGCCGCTCGTGCTCGCGGTGCGGCGTCTGCCGTACACGGTGCGCGGGACCTACGCCTCGCTGCTCCTGGTGCATCCCGCCATGGAGGAGGCGGCGGCCAGCGTCGGGGCGACGGGCCTCCGTGCGTTCCGGGACGTGACGCTGCCGCTCATCTGGAAGGGGATCCTGGTCGGCAGCCTGTTCTCGTTCATGACCTCGCTCCAGGAAGCCTCGGCCGTGCTCTTCCTCGCTCTCGGCGGCTGGGAGTCGATCACCAACGGGATCTTCGCCTTCTACATCGCGGGCAGCGCCAATGAAGCCGCCGCGCTCGGCGTGATCCTGATCCTGGTGGCGGCGGTCAGCACGATCGTGATCAACCGGCTCGCCGGCACCCGCATGGGCGGCGTCTTCGGCTAGCGTGCGCCGGGGCGCCCCCGATCGTGGACGCCAGGTCGACGAATCATTCTCGGAAGTAGATCGCCCGAATGTATCGCTCGAGTTCTTCGGCCATGAGCTTGTGTCCTGTCTCGGTCCAGTGTATGTCGTCATGAAAGTACAACCGGGATCCGCCGCGGTACGCGCGGAACGCAGGGAACACGTCCAGCAAGTGGATGTCGTTGTTCCGGGCAAATTCCCGAATGGTCTCGAGACTCTTGTCCGACACACTGGCCTCCTTGGGAACGAACGCGAAGCGTCCAGGGATCCATTCTTGGTCGCTGACTTGATGACCCCATGGATAGACCGTCAACAAGAACTTGATCCGCTTGCTGTCGCAATATCTCTGGATCCTGACGATGCTATCGAAGACTTGGCGCCACTGTTCCCCTCGATCCACTGTGTCGTTGACCAGCGTATGTCTGATCAGCCCTGGATTGGCCCGGGTCACGACGTCTTCGACGGTGGTCTCTCGGGGCGGAGCGACGTGGAAGAGGATCAATCTGGTGATGAACAAGTTCCGATCGATCCACTCTCGGACTCTTGTCGCAAGCGGCCGGCGCCCATCGACACCAATGATCGCGCCGTCGGTGGCGTAGGTGGCCCGTCTTCTATATGCCATCTCTTGCACCAGATCGCTCATGTCGAGATTGAGAACGACCAGATCCGGTTCCAGACGTTGCAGATCCGTCGTCAATTGAAGATAGGACAAAATCGGGGCATAGCTATTGACGCCGGCGTTCAACACTTCGACGGGCCTACCCTGGTACGTGACCTTGTTCATGCGCAGGGAGTGTTCCAGCAGCGCTGAGAACGTCTGGTCGTTCGCGACGCCCTTACCCATGGTGAACGAATCGCCGAGCATCAGGATCCGGTACCGCTCGCGAGCCGCCTGTAGCTGAATGTCCTCGCCTCGCAAGCCGGCGTTGTTGACCGTCTGAACGTACCGATAGTCGCGGCGTTTGAACTCGGAACGAGTGTTGGGGACGAGTTTGTGATGACGATACCGATCCCGCGTCATCGGTGGCGATAGTCTCTCGACCAGCAACGCTGATGAAACGAGCTCGGCGATGGCATACGTCATCGAGACGGTGACGACCAGGAGCCACACCTTGGCCAGCAGCGCCCGGCCGCGCGTGTTGTCGCGAAGAAGCAGGGTGAGAGCCAACAGGAGCGTCAGGGAGCCGAGCAGGAGCAGCGCGAGGATCCATAGCCAAGTGAACGGTGGGTGACGAAGGACTCGCACGTAGACGAGTGCTCCCGCCAGCGCGATCGTGAAGGTCAGCAGGGCGATGAGGGCCCGTTTCACCCTAGCCGGCATCACGCCATCGCGATGGGGCGTCGGCGATGCCGCGCCGGAACTCAGCGGGGCCCGTCAAGATCAGAACAGGGTGTAGATGAAGGGCGCGACCACCGTGCCCCCGAGCATCACGAGCACGCCGACCAGCGCGAGCGCGAGGATGATGGGCGTCAACCACCACTTCTTGTTGTCTCGCAAGAGGCCCAGTAATTCCCGGATCATGCCGTACGATCGTCCCTCCGCCTGGCGGGCGAAATCGCGCGACCGCTCGTGATCGGGGGGGAATGGTGCGGCAGCCATGTCGCTCCTTTCTCGTCAGAACTGCCTGAAGTACCGGCTCGATCCGCCCGGTGGCCGACGATGGGGCTGCCAGTACGTCGGCGCGGCGTGGTCGAAGCGGCGGTGCATCGCGTCGTGGCCGAGGAGTCGCATCGTCACGGCGATCGGCGTCATCACTCCGTAGTAGACGATCACCAGGAGCAGGTGGGAGACCAGCCAGCCCACGGGAAACGCCGCGTACATCCAGCCCACGTAGAGCCGACGCCGGAGGGCGGGAACCGCGTGATAGCCGACCGTCAGGACCGCGCCGACGGCCCAGATCCACACGGCGACTTGACGTCCCCCGAACCTGAGGTAGGCCAGGCTGCCGGCCAGGCCGAAGAAGAGCGCGAGCAGGAGGCCGAACCACCTGAGCTCGCGGCGCGACGGATTCCGGTTGATGGTGATCATCGTCCTGCCCTCAGTCTGGTGAGAACCTCGCCAAATAGCTCTTCACGTCGACGGTGCGCCCCTCCGGTTGCTCGTCTTTGAGCAGGACGTAGTTCTCCATGACGAGCATGTCCATGTTGGTCGCCATGAAGCAGTGATATGCCTCCTCGGGCGTGCACACGATCGGCTCTCCGCGGACGTTGAAGCTGGTGTTGATGACCACCGGACAGCCGGTCTTGCTCTCGAACCGCTGCAGGAGCTTGTAGTATCGACCGTGCCGCTCGCGGTCCACGGTTTGCAGCCGCGCCGAGTGGTCGACGTGGGTGATGGCAGGCAGAACGGAGCGCCTGAGCTTCAGCCGATCGATGCCCCGGAGCCGGGCGCCCTCTGGCCCCGGGTCGACGCGCTTCGAGGCGTGAACGGGCGCGACGAGGAGCATGTACGGGCTCGGCTCATCGGCAGGTATCTCGAAGAACTCACTGGCGCGCTCCTCGAGCACCGACGGTGCGAACGGGCGGAAGGACTCTCGGAACTTGATCTTGAGGTTCATCACGGAGCGCATCGTGTCGCTCCGCGGATCGCCGAGAATGCTCCGACTGCCCAGCGCGCGCGGGCCGAACTCCATCCGGTCCTGCATCCAGCCGATGATGTTGCCACGGGCGAGGAGCTCAGCGACGTGGTCGCACAGCGCGTCTTCGTCGACGAAGTGATGGTACTTGGCGCCGGCCCGGTGGAGGAAGCCTGCGATGTGCTCGTCCGTATACCGCGGTCCGAGCAGAGAGCCCGCCTGACTGTCGCGAACGTCAGCGCGCCGCGGGTTGTCGAGGAGCTGATACCAGATGAAGAGCGCCACGCCGAGCGCGCCGCCGGCGTCGCCGGCCGCCGGCTGGATCCAGAGGCGCTCGAAGGGGCTCTCGCGCAGGAGCCGCGCGTTGGCGACGCAATTCAGGGCGACGCCGCCGGCCAGGCAGAGGGCGTCGAGCCCGGTCTTCGCATGCGCGTGACGGGCCATGCGCAGCATGATCTCCTCGGTCACCGACTGGATCGAGGCCGCGATGTCCATGTAGCGCTGGTCGACGATGGGTGTGTCCGGGGTCCGCGGCGGGCCGCCGAAGAGGGCATGGAACTTCCGAGCGGTCATCGTAAGCCCGTGGCAGTAGGCGAAGTACGACAGGTCCATCCGGAACGAGCCGTCTTCCTTGAGATCGAGGAGGTGGGCCAGGATGAGATCCCTGTAGACCGGCTCCCCGTAGGGCGCCAGCCCCATCAGCTTGTACTCGCCGCTGTTGACCTTGAACCCGCAGTAATACGTGAAAGCCGAGTACAGGAGCCCGAGCGAGTGCGGGAACCGCAGCTCCTGGCTCAGCTCGATGTGATTGCCCCGACCGATGCCCAGGCTGGCCGTGGCCCACTCACCCACGCCGTCGAGCGTCAGGATCGCCGCCTCGACGAAGGGGGACGGGAAGAATGCACTGGCAGCATGGGACTCGTGGTGCTCGGTGAACACGTAGCGCTTCCGATACGCGTGGCCGAGGCCGCGGGCGATCTCCCGCGGTAGGTGCAGCTTCTGCTTCAGCCAGAGCGGCATGGCCTTCGCGAACGAGCGGAAGCCCAGCGGCGCATACGCGAGGTACGTCTCGAGCAGCCGGTCGAACTTCAGATAGGGCTTGTCGTAGAAGCCGACGTAGTCGAGGTGCTCCGGACGGAGCCCGGCTTCGGCCAGGCAGTAGTCGATGGCATGGGTCGGGAAGGTGTGGTCGTGTTTCTTCCGCGTGAACCGCTCTTCCTGAGCGGCGGCCACGATCCGACCGTCCACGACTACGGCAGCGGCCGAATCGTGGTAAAAAGCCGAAATCCCGAGGATCGCCGTCATCGGCAGCCTCTCAGCGATCCAGAATAGGTAAAATCGCCCGCGCGAGCAATGGACCTTTGTCCGCTCGGTGCTTGGCTCAGCGTGCGCGTGCACGGGGCACCCCGACAACTTCCTCGTAGGCAGACCGAGTGGCACAGAGCACCCAGCCCGAGCCCGCGTTTGTGCGTTGCCGACAGCCGCTAGAGCATGCAAATGCGCGACAAGTCAATATGTTACGACGGCTTGTCTTGCCTGGATGGCTGTGATAGTGTTCCTATTCACATGATGTTCCTGCTGGCCGGGTGACGCCGCCATGGGGCGGGAGCCGTCGCCCTGGCAGTCGCTCGGCATGCTCGCGACCGTCGGCATCACGTTCGTCGTGGCCACGGCCGGAGCGACGATCGGCGGGTACTTCCTGGATCGCTGGCTCGGAACGACTCCCTTGTTCACGCTGATCGGAATCGCCGTGGGCGCGGCCGCGGGGTTCCGGGATCTGTTCCGAACGATCAAACGGGCGGAGAAGGACGAACGAAATGGGTCTTGAACTCGTGGGACGGGTGAGCCGCGTGACGCTGCTCGTCCTGGCTCCCGCCACGGTGGGCGGCGGGCTCTGGGCTGGCTGGGCCGGCGCCTCCGGGGTGCTGGCCGGTGGCCTGGTGTCCCTGGCCAGCCTTCGCTGGCTGGCGCGCGCGGTCGCGCGGGCCGACTCGCCGGGAGCGGGCGGGTGGCGCTCGACCGGACTCGCGGCCGGTCTCCGTCATCTCGCGCTGTTCGGGGCGCTGGCCGTCGCGCTGTCCGCCGGCGTGCATCCCGTCGCGGTGCTGGGCGGGCTGTCGCTGCTGCCGCCGATCCTGATCGGGCTCGGCCTCCGCGCGGCCCGGCTCGCTCCCTAGGTCCGGCATGGGCGCCATCGACCATCCGCCGCTCTTCAGGATCCCGGGGATCCCGGATCACATCCTCTACACCTGGATCGCGATGGCGGTCCTGGTCGTGGTGTCGATCGCCGCGACCCGACAGCTTGAGCTCGTCCCGCGCGGGATGCAGAACTTCATGGAGGTGGTCCTCGAGCAGATCCTGGCCCTGGTGGACGATGTGATCGGCCGCGAGGGGCGCCGCTATCTCCCGCTGATCGCCACGCTGGGCTTGTTCATCCTGGTCTCGAACCTGCTCGGCCTGATCCCCGGGCTGATCGCGCCCACGGGCAACCTCAACACCACCGCGGCCTGCGCGCTGATCGTGTTCGTCACGTATCACTGGATCGGCGCGCGCAAGGTCGGCGTGCTGCCCTATCTCAAGCACTTCGCGGGCCCGCTGCTCGACGCGGAGCTCTTCCCCAACAAGGTGGTCGACCTGGCCTTCAAGGTCGTGCTGGTGCCGCTCTTCTTCGTGATCGAGATCTTCAGCCATCTGGCGCGCCCGCTCTCGCTGGCGCTTCGACTCTTCGGGAACATGACCGGTGGCCACATCCTGCTGGCAGTGATGTTCCTGCTCACGCTCGGCATGGTCGGCTGGGTGCTGTCGGGGTCGCTGGGGGCGATCGCCCTCGGCCTGCCCGGCGCCCTCCTGCTGGTCGCCTTCACCAGCTTCTTCCTGTTCCCGCTCAAGCTGCTCGTGGCCTTCCTGCAGGCGTTCATCTTCTGCATGCTGTCCGTGCTCTACATCGGCGGCGCGGTGCAAGAGGCCGAGCATCACTAGCAGCCGGTCATCGTTCACTCGTTCACACCACAAGGAGGCAGAGTCGTGCGACGCTCATTGATACTGACGCTGATGACGTGGGCAGTTCTCTCCATTCCCAGCCCGGCCTCGGCGGCGGATGGCGGGGCGGGCTGGGTGGGCCCGTTCGCCGTGATCGCCGCCGCCATCGGGATGGGTATCGCCTCCGGCCTCTGCGGGCTCGCTCAGGGGCGCGCGACGGCCGGCGCCGTCGACGCGATCGCCCGTCAGCCGGGCGCGGCGGCCCGCATCCAGACCGCGATGATCATCGGTCTGGCGCTCATCGAGTCGCTGGCCCTGTACGTCTTCGTCATCGCGGCCATCCTGCTGTTCGTGCAACCCGTGAAGTAAGCGCGGACGGCGGCATCCCGGGCGATCGCCCGGGATGTCGCCCGCTCGGCACCGGCGGCCATGACTCGACGGTCCCCGTTCAAGATCCCGAGAATCCCGGAAATGACCGTGCGCCGCCTGTCTGTCTACACGCGGTGCCTGCTCCAGCTCGAGGAGGACGGCGTCAAGACGATCTCCTCGCAGGAGCTGGCGGAGCGGTTCAACCTGAACTCCGCTCAGGTCCGCAAGGACCTCGCCTATTTCGGCGAGTTCGGCGTGCGCGGCATCGGCTACTACGTCTCCGGCCTCAAGGCCGAGCTCCAGAAGATCCTGGGGCTCGACCGTGAGTGGCCGGTGGCCCTGGTCGGCTTCGGGAACCTGGGCTCGGCGCTCTTCCACTACAAGGGCTTCGCGCGGCAGGGCTTCCGGATCTCGGCCATCTTCGACGACGATCCGGCCAAGTTCGGCAAGGACGTGGATGGTGTCGGCATCTGGCCGCTGCGCGACTTGCCGCGCGAGACGAAGGCGCGGAATCTGCAGATCGCGATCGTCGCGGTGCCGGCCGAGTCGGCGCAGACCGTGGCCGACAAGCTCGTCGCCTCCGGCATCAAGGCGATCCTGAACTTCGCCCCCGGCCGCATCAAGATCGGCAAGGACGTCCGGCTGAAGAACGTGGACCTCGCCATCGAGCTGGAGACGCTGAGCTTCTATCTCGCCCAGGCCAATCGGTAGTCGAAGGTCCCTCTCCCCTCTGGGCCTCTGGGG
>Ga0187892_10006632_pt1 | contig 17063 bp, 17 predicted proteins | sample MA1701073metaG_FD_139345 | JGI IMG/M metagenome (GOLD analysis project Ga0187892, IMG submission 139345) | Bio-ooze microbial communities from a basaltic lava cave in the Kipuka Kanohina Cave System on the Island of Hawaii, USA - MA170107-3 metaG ... | reverse complement strand
TTGGCTACATCTGCGATCTCGTCAATCGCAGCGCTAATGGACGGAGCCCATCTTCCCATTTTCAAAAAATAATTCAAGCATGTTCAGCCTGTTACCAGCGCGCTCGACCGATTACGCCCATTAGAAATGTTGTCGGTAAGCAGGTTAGGCATCGGGATCTACAGAACCTAGTTGACACGGCAGTTAATATGTGTATATACTCCTATTATGCGTTCGGAAGAGAAGGTAACCATGACCAAATGTCAACAAGTCGCACGGCAGTGTGCATGTTTCAACCTTCGCAAAGCGACCCGCGCCGTGACCCAGCTCTACGACGAGGTGTTGCGAGAGACAGGGATCCGCGTCACGCAGCTCACGCTACTGGTCGCCGCCTATCTGTCGGGAGAGATCCCCATCTCCCAGATGGCCGAGGTCTTGGTCATGGACCGGACAACGCTGACCCGCAACTTGAAGCCGTTGGAGGCCCAGGGATTGATCGCGATCCGTTCGGGTGCCGACCGCCGCGAGAAGCGGGTGACGCTGACCCCTCGCGGACACGCAATGGTTTCCAAAGCCCTACCGCTGTGGGAGCAGGCGCAACGTCAGATCATCGAGGGACTTGGACAGGGTCGCTTCGACTCAATGCTGAGGGACCTGTCGAAGGCGGTGTCGCTGGCCCATGCATAACGCGTCTTATTTGAGGCTAATATACGTGTATATACGCTAATAAAGAACGCACTCACCGACCGTCGGGCTCGGTCCATGGGCGTAATGCGGCATTGACGGCGGATCTGGCGACTGAAGTACTGAGGCACTTGGGTGTTAAACCGCACCGCACCCTTAAGAATACCTATTGATAGGTGCGACTTATTTTTGACCATATACGTGTAGATACACGGCCGCGGCGGGATTCCGTGGGTAGCAAAACACCCAGGACATCTTTTGGCTATACATGTGTATATACACTTATATCGAGGAGATCTAAGCATGAAGACGCAGCCTTTACGTTTGAATAGATCGTTCCGGACGCCCCCGCATGTGCCGGGAATTGTCCCGGGCCTCTTGTTCCTGACACTGCTGGCCGGTTGTGCAGATCAGCCCATTACTGAAACCGTGGCACGTCCCGTCCGGACCTTTCGGGTAGGGGAGCACGCCGGGGCAGGTTCTACCAGTTACGCCGGTGAGGTCAAGGCGCGTTATGAAACCCGACTGTCTTTCAGGGTCTCGGGGAAGATGGTAGCGCGGTATGTCGACGTTGGGGACCGAGTGAAAAAGGGGCAGCTCATCGCCGAGCTAGACCCAAGCGATTATCAGCTCGCGGCTCAAGCTCTCGCGGCTCAACTCGCGGCGGCCCGCGCCGAGCGTGATTTTGCGAAGGACGACGTCGAGCGCTATCAGGAGCTTTTGGAGCAGAAGTTCATCAGCCCCGCCGAGTACGACCGGCGCGAAACCCTCTACAAGGCCGCACGCGATAAAGTTAGTGCCCTCGACTCGCAACTGCACCAGGCGCAGAACCAGACCGCCTACACTCGCCTCTTAGCCGATCGCAACGGGATCATCACCGCGCGGGAAGTCGAGGCCGGTCAAGTGGTGGGCGCAGGGCAAGTCATCGTGACGCTCACGGATCTCGGCGAGAAAGAGGTGGCGATCGACATCCCGGAGCAACGCGTCGCCCAGGTGCAGCCGGCGGGCGATGTCACGGTAGAGCTCTGGGCGGATGGAAGACGGCGCTTCAAGGGTCGCACGCGCGAGATCGCCCCGAGTGCCGATCCGGCGAGCCGCACCTATCGCGTCAAGGTGACCCTACTCGAAGGGAAGGATCTCGCCCAACTCGGTATGACGGCGACGGTCTATATGACGACGCCCAAGACCGATGGGCTCGCCATCCCGCTCGCCGCGGTATTTTCACCCCAGCGCCAGCCCGCCGAGTCCCGTGTCTGGGTGGTCGAGGAGACCGAGCAGACCGTCCGATCCATACCCGTGGAGCTCGGCGTGCCCGTCGCAGATGAGCGCATCGTGATCGCTGGTCTCACCCGAGGGCAGCTCATCGTCACGGCAGGCGTCAGCCGGTTGATCGAGGGACAGGCCGTACAGCTTGTCGAGGACGCGGCGGGATTGGCCATGCAGGGTCGCAATCCCCAAGAGAGCACCGGCAAAGGATCGACACTGATCGCAGGAGACCTTCGATGAAAGGTTTCAACCTGACCGACTGGGCGCTTAATCACCGCGCGTTTACCGGTTTCCTGATCGGGCTCTTGATGCTGGGCGGGGTCTTCGCATACTTCCGCCTCGGGCAGCGGGAGGATCCGGACTTCACCTTCCGTGTCATGGTGGTGAAGACTCTCTACCCCGGCGCCACCGCGCACGAGGTCGAGGAGCAGGTGACCGACCGTTTGGAGAAGAAGATCCAGGAGCTGCCCTATCTCGACTACCTCCGCAGTTACGCGAAGCCGGGTGAGTCATTGATCTTTATCACCGCTCGCCAGGACATCCCGCCCAAGGAGACCCCGTCCCTCTGGTACCTCGTGCGCAAGAAGGTCAACGACATCCGGCACACCTTGCCGCCCGGTGTCGTCGGGCCCTTCTTCAATGACGAGTTCGGGGACACGTACAGCACCCTCTATGCATTCTCGGGCGAAGGTTTCAGCGCTGCCGAGATTAAGGATGCCGCCGATTGGGTCCGACAACAGCTCCTGCGGATCGAGAACGTCGAGAAGGTCGATTTGATCGGCGTGCAGGAGGAGCGGATCTACGTCGAGTTCTCCGACAAGAAGCTCGCCGAGCTAGGATTGCATCCTCAGGCGGTGGCGCAGGCGCTGCAGGCCCAGAATGCCATGACCTCCGCTGGGGTGATCACGGCGCCGCTGCGCAACCTCCCGATCCGCATCAGCGGGAAGTTTGATTCCATTGAGAGCGTCAAGAACCTCGCGCTTCGCGTTGCAGGCCGCACCTTCCGAGTCGGCGACATGGCCACCGTGTGGCGCGGCTACGTGGACCCGCCGGACTTTAAGATGCGCTTCAACGGCAAGGAAGTCATCGGCCTCGGCGTGACCATGAACAAGCGGGGCGATGTGCTCAAGCTCGGCCAAGCGCTCGAAGCGGCCATGCACCGGATCGAGCGCGAGCTCCCGCTCGGCATTGAGGTCGAGCAGGTCGCCAATCAGCCGCGCGTCGTGAAAACGGCGATAGCGGAGTTCATGCGCACCTTCTTCGAGGCGCTTGCGGCGGTGCTGCTGGTGAGCTTCTTGAGCCTGGGCTTTCGCACAGGCTCCATCGTCGCACTGACGGTGCCGCTGGTTCTCGCAGGCACTTTTCTGTCGATGCTGTTCTTTGGCATCGATCTGCACCGCATCTCGCTTGGCGCGCTTATCCTGGCCCTCGGGCTCCTCGTCGACGACGCCATGATCGCGATCGAGATGATGGCGCGCAAGCTCGAGGAGGGCTGGGATCGCTTCCGCGCCGCGACGTACGCCTACTCGGCGACTGCCTTCCCGATGCTCACGGGCACGCTCGTCACCATCGCGGGGTTCCTGCCGGTGGGGCTCGCGAAGTCGCAGGCCGGGGAGTACACGGTTTCCATCTTCCAGGTGGTGGGGATCTCACTCCTGCTCTCCTGGATCGGCGCGGTGATCTTCACGCCGTTCCTGGGGTATCTCATGCTCAAGGTTCAGAAACGCGAAGGAGTACACCGCGATCTCTTCGATACCCCGTTTTACAACCGGCTGCGGCGTTGGGTGGACTGGTGCGTGGCCCATCGTAAGGCGGTCATCGCCGGGACAGCAGGGCTCTTTGCGATCGGCGTGGTGGCGTTGACTCAGGTGCCACAGCAATTCTTCCCGCTCTCCAATCGGCCCGAGGTCATGGTCGATATGTGGCTACCGGAGGGGAGCTCGTTTACCCAGGCGGAAGCGGCGGCGAAACGGTTCGAAGCGTTCCTAGCTCGGGATCAGGACGTCGTGCACTACGCCGCCTACGTCGGTGGCGGCAGCCCGCGCTTCTTTCTGCTCATCACCCAGCAACTCGCCAATACCAACCTCGCCGAGTTCGTGGTCATGACCCGGGACAACGTCGCGCGGGAGCGGGTGATGAAGCGGATCCGCGAGGTCTTCGCGACCGAATTTCCCGAGGTCCGCGGTCGTGCCATGCGCTTGAATGTCGGCCCACCGATCGAATATCCCGTCGAGTTCCGGGTACTCGGCCGTGATCCTACGGCGGTTCGCAGCATCGCCGATCAGGTCGCTGCCGTCATGCGCACCAACCCCCACACCGTGGACGTCAACGACGACTGGCACGACCGGATCCCATCCCTGCGCCTCGTCCTCGACCAGGAGAAGGCCCGCGCGCTTGGGGTGACGAGCGAAAGCCTCGCGCAGGCCCTCCAAGCCCACCACACCGGGCTCACCGTCGGACAGTATCGCGAGGGCGATAAGCTCATCGACATCGTGTGGCGGGCCGAAGACGCTGAGCGCCTCGCCACCCACGCACTCCCCGACGTCGCCCTGCCGACGGCGAATGGCACCGCAGTGCCGCTGTCCCAGCTCGCGAAGATCGAGACCACCTTCGAGGAAGGTGTCGTGTGGCGGCGCAACCGCTTCCCGGCGGTCTCGGTGCGCGCCGATATCATCGACGGCGCCCAAGCACCCGAGGTCACAGCCGAGATCCTCCCCCAGCTCAAGCCGATCCAAGCAGCACTGCCGCCCGGGTATTACCTCGAGGTCGGTGGTGCTCAGGAGGAGAGCTCAATCGCGCAGAGGTCGATCCTCTTCTGGATCCCGGCGGTGGTCATCGCCACGCTTGTCTTGCTCATGATCCAGCTCCAGAACATCTCCCGCACCTTCCTCGTCTTCATCACGGCACCCTTGGGGATCATCGGGGCCGCCTTTGCGCTGCTCCTGTTCCACGCCCCCTTTGGCTTTGTGGCGCTGCTCGGCATTATCGCGCTCGCCGGCATGATCATGCGCAACTCCGTGATCCTCGTCGATCAGATCGAGCAAGACGAACAGGCGGGCCGTGACACCTGGACCGCCATCGTTGAATCGACCGTACGGCGCTTCCGCCCGATCATGCTGACGGCCGCGGCGGCGATCCTCGCCATGCTGCCGCTCTCGCGGAGCGACTTCTTCGGCCCCCAGGCCATCGCCATCATGGGCGGGCTGACGGTCGCGACGGTGCTCACGATCTTCTTCTTACCGGCGCTCTACGCCGCGTGGTTCCGGGTGCGACGAACCATGCCGGCGGAGAACCCAGAACATATCGTCTCGTTGCAGGCTACCGACGCGTGGCGCTCGAGCCACGAATTCGCCCTGAGCAATCCAGTGACTGATACCGGAGGTGTGTCATGAACGCAAGGTACTTCATGAAGGTGGCAGCGCTGATCTCAACGCTGCTCAGTGGGTGCGCCCTCACCCCCATCAGCCACAAAGTCGAGGTGCCAACGCCCGCCCAGTGGCAAAACTCCCCCGTGGGTGACACCATGTCGGATCGGGCATACGTGGCTCATTGGTGGAAGAAGTTTCAAGATCCACTCCTCGATGAGCTCATCCTCCGAGCGCTCGGGGCCAACCACGACTTGGAGATCGCGGCCGCCCGGGTGCGGGAGGCGAGGAGCATGGTCACCGTGGCCAAGTCGGCGCTGCTTCCGACGATTGATGCCAACGTTAACGGCGGCCGTCAAAAGCAGATCGAGCGCGTCATTCCGGTCCCCGGCCCGCAAGGCGTCGACCTGGTGGTCCCGCGCGCGGATGCCGTGAGCGGTGAGCTCAGCTTGGCATGGGAGATCGATGTCTTCGGCGGCAACCGCCTTGAGGCTCAGGCGGCAGCGGCGCAAGCCCTGGGCGCCGAGGAAGGCCGGCGTGCTGTGCAGGTGGGCCTGCTCGCACAGGTCGCGACCAATTATCTCGAGCTCCGTGGTGCGCAGAGGCAGACGGCGATCCTGCGCGAGAACATCGCGGTCCAACGGGAGCGCTTGCGCGTGCTTGAGGCCTTTTTTCGCGCGGGGCTTAGCACCGAGCTCGACATCGCCCGCCAGCAAACCCTGCTGCGCACGACCGAAGGCACCCTCCCCGTGCTCAATCACCTGACCGCACTACTTGTCCATCGCCTCGGGGTGCTCTTAGGCGAAAACCCGGGCACGCTTGAAGCGCAGTTGGGCAAGGCAGCGCCCCTGCCTCCGGCGCTGCCCAAGCTCCCCGGCCTTCTACCCTCGGATCTCCTCCAGCAGAGGCCGGACTTGCGGCGTGCGCAAGCCGAGGTCACCGCTGCCGCGGCGCGCCTCGGTGCCGCGCGCGCCGATCTCTTTCCCAAGTTTTTCATCTCTCTCTCCGGCGGAATCGGCGCCTTGAGCCTAGCCGGACTTCCGAGTGTGGCCGCGCAAGGGATCTACACGCTCGGCACAGGGATCACGGCGCCGATTTTTAATGCCGGACGGATCCGCGCCAACATCGCTGCCGCCGACGCCCGGCTCGCCCAGGTGGCGGCGAGCTATGAGCAGGCGTTTCTCACCGCTTTGGAAGAGGTCGAGAACGCCTATGTCGCCTACACGACCTTGCGTCAGCGCCGCAAGGATCTCCGTCAAGCCGTTGATGCCGCCCGGCGCGCCTACCGGATTGCCGATGCGTTCTACCGACGTGGCGTCACCGATTTCCTGTCCGTGCTCGATGCACAGCGAGCCAAGCTTTCCGCTGAAGATGAACAGGCCCAAGCGGAAACGGCGGTCACGGTTGCGATGGTCACGTTGTACCGTGCTTTCGGAGGCGGCTGGGATAGCCATAAGCAGCAAGGCATCAGTTCAATGCCACAACTGGATGGCAACCCCCCCGCAGGCGAGCGCCGTCGAGGAAAGCTCAACTTGGTGAATCGGACACCTTCCATCGGGAGGACATGACATGAACAGAGCTCTATCGGTGTTTGCGTATCTCACTGTAGAAGAAACAGGTGATGGCACAACAAGTGAGACCGGCGTTCTGCGATCCCGCGCGCCTCGGGCCGATGACCGACCTGAAAAATTCCCCGATCCTGGACCCGTGGGTTTGACAGCTAACAGGTCCAGTTGTATCTTCTCTTTTGAAGAAAAAGGGCTGTAAAAATTCCTATTCCCCAAACACTGGGTCCTGAGATGACAGGGGCGGCAGGCACTTTTGGGAGCGCAGAACTTCACCGCCCGATAGCCGGGCACATCGCCACGTCGCGAGACTCGTGAAGCACGATCCAGCAGGTAAGGGTCGAAAGTTGCCATCGATTTGTACGGCAAGTGCTCTTACTCCAAAGCCTCCTGACGTTCCGTCCGGCCTGACTTTTCCGCACTTGCCCTAGTCGATTAGCGGCGACAATGACCCCGTCCAAGATTCAACACGCGTGGGGCTGTTTCCTTTGGGTAGGCAACGATCATATCGAACTGCTCGATCCCTCCGCGTGTAACCGTATGAATTTCATGGGCAGAAATTCGGCCGCTTACGGACTTCGCCCCCAGGCACCCGCGACCAGGAGAGAAGAATCCCCAGGAGAGAGCAGAACCGGGGCCGGAACGGGGAGGCAGCCTCGAAGTCCGCAGAACCCCCATGAACCCCGCCGAGCCCCAGTATACCGCAAGAAAAAAGGCCAACGGGGAGCCGTTGGCCTTGGGTGACTGGTGGAGGGGATGGGAATCAAGCCTGCGTCCTCAGCTTGAGCAGCCTATTCCAAGCTAGGGCTTCGTGGAAGCTGAGGCGCAAGCTCACACAATGAGCTGAATCGACTATTGGGCCTCCTCGCTTTTGGGATCGCTGCCCCTTACGAGTGTGTTATTATTAGTTTAACTTAATGAAGTATTGTAAGAAAATCAATGTCATGAAGTGATTATATAAGGGTCTTACACATAGCCTGGATAACGTAAGAGTGCCCATAATATTAAGAGATTGTGCCCACCCGCCGCGACCCGATCAAGCGGCAAGCTCATTGAGGGGGGAGCCACTGGTAGTCTTGCACAAGATGGATAAATGCGGGGGGCTCGCTAGGGTGGTTACTAGACCGCCTCGAGAAGCATAACTATCATCTCGATCTGCCGACCTGTGAGCTAAGCTGGGTTCAGGCAGGTTTCGCTATTGTTCGTTAACCACTGTTACACCGATCGGGTTCTGTCCCAGGGGCCCTTGCCCTGTATCACCGAAGTCGCTGAGTATGTGGCGCGCGCCGCTCTTCGCATCCACACGGAATAGCACGCCTTTTTTATCCGTCCCGGTATCAATAGCGGTTACCAGGATGTCGCCAGTGGGCTCCACCGCTACATCGATAAACGGCAAGGGGATGTCGCGTACGACTCCCTCGGGGCCCTGGGCGGGGTTGCCAAAGTCACTGGGCACGGTGCGCAGACCGCTCTTCGGGTCTACGCGGAAGAGAGCGCCTTTAGACTTCGTCCCGGCGTTAGGGTCCATCACCAGGATAGGGCCCGACGGCTCCACCGCTACGCCGAAGGGCCCGGCTCCTAGGACACCTTGGGCGGAGTTGCCGAAGTCACTGAGCACGGTACGCACTCCGCTCTTGGGGTCCACACGCAAGAGAGCGCCTTTGGACTCCGTCCCGGTTTGTAAGCCGGTAACAAGGATGTAGCCCGAGGGCTCCACCGCTACGCCACCGATCTGTCCGCCTGGGGTACCTTGCGCCGGATCGCCGAAATCACTAAGCAGGGTGCGCGCACCGCTCTTCGGGTCCACACGCAAGAGCGCTCCGTTGGAACCCTTACCGCTACTTGGGTCGCTGACTAGGATATGGCTCGAGGACTCTACCGTCACGCCGAGCGGCCTCCCCCCTACGGCGCCTTGTGCGGTGTTAGCGAAGTCGCTGAGCACCGTGCGCGCGCCGCTCTTCGGGTCCACTCGGAACAGCTTACCTTTAGACTCTGTCCCCAAGTTGGAATCGGTCACCAAGATAGCTCCCGTGGGCTCCACCTCCACTCCGAAGGGGTCGACTCCTTCAGCGCCTTGTGCGGTGTTAGCAAAATCGCTAAGCACGCTACGAGCCCCGTTCGCTGGGTCCACACGAAACAGCTTCCCATCGTCTGCCATTTCGGCATTTCCAAGTTGAACGACCAGAATGTTGCCGACTTTCGGCGGCGCCTTGCAGGCCGGGATGATGGCTACCACGATGAGGCTGGCCGCTAGCCAAGTTAGAGTAGACCGCAGAGTGTGGATCGTGACGTGAGCATTGGGCCCGGCTGCTAGGTAGTGATTTTTCTGGCCCATTTTTTGTCTCCCGTGATGGTTGTCCCGCATTAACAGCTTCTTCATCACACCGGGTTTTTCTTATGGCCCCTCTGCGCCCCTCTTTATACCACTTAAACTTAAGCCAATTATAGATCCCAGATCCCTGGGACTTTTTTAGATCTCACCTGATGGCTTCCAAGCCGGGGCCTTTGAGAAGCAAGTCCGCGAACTTCTGGAGCATTTTACCATTCGCACTGAGGCACGCGAGCGTTCGGGCTCACTTTTAGAGCATGATTGCCGGAACCGAGACTTTGTGGTGAAGATCCACGACGTGCATCACCCGATGGCCGGCTAGCTTGTACTACCACCAGCAGAAGCGCAAGGCGCGACGCCGAGCCGGGGACTGGGGAGGGTCACGGTGCCCAACAGGGGGCGGAAGGTACGGATGGGCTGCCCCTCGAGCCTCAGAGGTTCGTTACGATGGTTAAGCAGTGTAGATGGCCGAAATACGATATGAAGACGTGGGTTGCCGTATTGCTGTCCCTGCTTTTCCTGCATGTCTCACATTGGCTGTCCCCAACGACGGGGGGAGCCTCACGGCCTACGTCGGGGCGACTCTCATCGATGGAACAGGCAGGGCACCTCGGCCTGATACCGTGGTGCTGGTCGCAGCCGAACGCATCGCCGCGGTGGGAAGCCTAAACGAAATGACGATCCCCAAAGAGGCGCGTGCGGTCGATGCCAAGGGCAAATGGATCATGCCGGGCCTCATCGACGCCCATGTGCACTTCTTCCAGTCGGGAGGGCTTTACACGCGACCAGACGTGATCGATTTGCGGGGGATCCGCCCTTACGCCAAGGAGACTGCCTGGATCAAGTAGCGTCTCCCCAGAACGTTCGCCCGCTACTCGGCAAGCGGGGTCACCTCGGTAGTAGACCTCGGCGGGCCACTTTGGAACTTCGAGGTACGGGCCCTCGCCGAGCGGACGCTGATCGCGCCACGGGTGGCCGTAGCCGGCCCGCTCCTCTCCACGTACGTGCCTTCTGAGTTACAGACCGACGATCCCGCGAACATCAAAGTGACATCCCCGCAGCAGGCGCGCCGCGTGGTGCGGCGGGAACTGGCGTATCGGCCCGATCTCATCAAGATCTGGTTCATTCCCTTGCCGGGGGAGAGCCTTGCGGAGCAAACCGCTTGGGTACAGGCGGCGATCGAGGAGAGCCACGCGGCCGAGGTGCGTGTGGCGGTACATGCTACGCAGCTTGAGGTCGCCCGCGCAGCGGTCAGCGCCGGCGCCGACATTCTGGCGCACAGCGTGGATGACCGGCCGGTCGATGATGCCTTTATCAAGCTTCTAAGGGAGCGCAAGGTGGTATACGTCACGACGTTGATAGTCAATGAGGGCTACCAAGGCGTCCTGGGACAAACGGTTAAACTCACGGACATCGAGCGGCGCATGGGAGACCCTGAGACGATCGCCACGTGGAGCGATCTGGCCCGGCTCCCAGTCTGGAAACGTCCATTGTGGTCTTTCCGGTCCTTCCGGTGGCCCAGTCGCGACGTCATGTTCGCCAACCTGAAGCGCTTACAACAGGGCGGCGTCACCATCGCCGCCGGCACAGACGCCGGCAATATCGGCACGCTTCACGGTCCAGCACTCCACCGAGAGCTGGAGCGGATGGCCGAGGCCGGTCTCTCCCCACAGGAAATCCTAACCGCCGCAACGCAAGGAGGCGCTCGCGTCATGGGCCGCGCCTCCGAACTTGGAACCATCGAGGCAGGAAGACTCGCCGACTTCCTCCTTCTTGACGCCAACCCCCTCGCCGATATTGCCAACACACGCCGCATCTACAGGGTGGTCAAGGGAGGAGTCATGCTTGACCCACGAGCGATGTTAGAACCGGAGTGAGATCTGCTTGGCAACTGGCAGTCAAGCGACGGGACGTGTACGTCAATACCTGGAGCAGTACGTACACCGAGATGAAGAACGCGCCGGGAAGGTTCGTCGCGTTTCGGGATGCCGATCGCGACGGGCATGCAGAAGTGATCGAGCGTTTCGGTACCGTGGTGTATCAAGAGGGTAAAGCGGGTGTAGGGACCGGCATTGGCGTGTATGGAAAGCCCGCATACCTGTTCAATCCCGCCCGACTTGTCGCGTTAACTGCCGCACGATGCCCCCGCGGCGCCGGGTGAGTCTTCTAGCGCCAGCGAAACGCCTCTGATCTGCGGCGCCTGATCGACTCATGAACCGAGATGCGCGTCGCAGCAGCGGAAAGGCAATCATCCTACGGCCTAGTCCGCTGAGAGACGTTGCCTGCCCTGATCCGGACGCGCAGGGTCTCCCGGAGATGACACCATTCACCCTTGGAAGAGGCGGAGATTTGGGTTGCTCCAGGGGGCGTGGACTCTGCGGAAGTTCGCATCAAGCAAAGAGGGGAGTGCCGCCGGCCCCCAGTCACGGCACTTCTTCGAGGGGACGATCCATCAGTTCAAATCGTTCCCATCCGCGAAAGTCGTAGTGCCACCATTCTGTCGGGAAGCGCTCGAAGCCGTGGCGCTCCATAAACCTCCCGCAGCAGCGCCCGATGCCGCATCGCCTGCTTCCCAAGCTTGGGGAAATCGTGGTGCGCGCGGGGTGAAAACTCATCATAAGCCGTGGGCATCTCAAGCTCACGACCGGTGGCGAGATCCACCAATGTGAGGTCGACCGCCGCCCCACGGTTGTGGCGCGACCCCTGAGCCGGATCGGCCACAAAATCCGGATCGCGAATGAGATCCCACATTTTCTGTGTCACACAGTAGGGCCGATAGGCATCCCAGACCTTGATCCCGAACCCCTGCGCAGCGAGTTCCCGCTGCACCGCTCGCAACGCCAGCGCCGCAGGCGCCCGAAGCAAGGGGCGGGCACTGTTATAGACGGGCTGCTTCAGGAAGTTCTCATCCGTGACGTAGCGGATGTCGATGACAATACCGGGTATCGTATCGCGGAGGTCCACCAGGCGTTTCGAGGGATCGCGGCCAACCAGCTCCTTATAGAGTGCTAGGGAGCGGACACCCTGTTCGTTTTGAGGGATCGCCGTGGTGCAACCTGCAAGCGCCGCGACAATGAACAACAAAGGGCCACCTAAGAAGACGCGAATGCGGAAGGATCTGTGCATTTCCGCTACTTCACAGGCTAGGCACACGGTGAAGCGGGGCCTCCGATATCCTCTAGTCCACACGATTTGGAGCGATGGCAACGGGACAAGAACCGTGCCGGGCAGCGTTCGATTCACTCGTTAATCTACACCGTCCTTTTTCTTTTCGATAATTGTGGTCTCCTCGATCACCACATACTCTCCATCAAGCGTCTGAGCACGCCACACCAACTTGCGAAATCTCCGGCGCACCCACCAAAACCACAGCCCGAGACCCACAGCGGCTAATACAGACAAGGCTAGAAAGGCCGCGAAAAAGAAAATGGCCAACAACACGACGCCCAGAAACGCCGGTAGGACGAGCAGATAGACTGTCCAGGGGCGGACAGGCACAATGCGCACCCTCGCCGATGTCCTCGTTCTACCATCCTCCGAGGACCAAGAGAACGTCGTCTTCTTCCCTCTGCCTGATGTCACATCAGTGCCCCTGGCCGCCATCACTCGCCCGGCGCGTACTTGAGCACCTCATCACGCTCCGCTTCGAGTTGCTCCCATTGCGGACACTTGCGCATACGCACGTTCGCCTCATCCATATCCTGCTTATCGAAAAAGAGGTAAATGGGTCTCAACGCCTCGCGAAATACGTAGTTTCGGTGGTAATGCAGCTCCGAATCTCCTTTGATCCGGCGGTAGATCTCCCGCACCAGCTCGGCATCAGGCACCTCGGTCAGATCCAGGGTCATTGAGTCTTCCCTCGAAACCAAAACCTCCATAGTATGGCCCATGATGCCAACGCTTGGACCACCAGCCTGGCGGTGATGATCGGAGGGATGGCCGGTGAAACTCGCAACACCCTTATTAGTCATTGTGCTCATCGCCATCGGCGCATTGTTGTTTTTTGGTGGGCCGCTGATCGATCGGGAACCTAATGCCGAGCTTTGCAATGCCGCCTATGCGCTAGTCAAGCGGCAGATCCCGGACGATTCCGTACGGCGAAAAGGGGAGTGCCTGGTCACCGGTTCTGGCGCTCTCCATACCGTTCACTGGGCCTACAGCACGGCGACTTCGCGGGAAAGGGAGATGCCGCCGATCGCTTACGAAGCAAAGGCGGCCTTTGACGGCAAGACCTATCACTTGTGCTCCCTAAGATCCTTGGAACGGAAGCAGGAGTTCCATCACCCGCTCTGCGACAAGCGCAAGGGGAGCACGCCTTGAGCTATGGGATGTCAAAGCTGATAAGACAGCCAAGCGCACACTCACCGCGTATATTCGGGCAAGGACTTCGCCGGAGAACGACAATTGGCGTTGAACATGATGTGGCGTTGTGGCGTTTGGGTAGTTGCCTCCTTTAGGCCATGTCGTCTATGTTGGATGCAGCTCTTGCAGGCTGCGACGTTTCTCAGTGACAGAACGTTCCTGAGCTGATTCGCCGACTCCAGGGGGAGAGCGATCTATCGTGCCGTGATCGGGGGCCTGTAAACTTGGTCGCACCAGTCCCGCAGCCCTTATCCCGAGCAACCGCAGCTTGCGATCTAGTGTTACCCGTTTAAGGCAGGCGCGCGCCGCGGCGCGGATCGCCTCGGCATCTGCAATCGCCCGCTCGAGCGTGACTTCGCGGGTCAGGGTGCGGAAATCTTCGTAGCGCAGCTTGATGCCGATGGTCTTAGCGAGGTAGCCCTTGCGCGCCAGATCTGCACTCACGCGCTGAGCGAGCTCGAGGAGAATTTGGGTGAGGGCCTCGCGATCGCCTCGGGGATGCAGGTCGCGCTCAAAGGTTATCTCACGGCTTAATGATTTGGGCTCCCGCGCGGTGACCACGGGACGCTCGTCCCGCCCGTGCGCGGCATCCATTAACCAGTTTGCATAGCGTTGCCCGAAGGTTTCGACTAGCCTCTCTGCGTCTGCGGCGGCGAGATCCCCAATGGTTCGGATCCCCAGTGCCTCGAGCTTGGCGCTCGCCCTCGGCCCGATCCCGTTGATCGTTCGGGCCGGTAATGGCCAAATGCGCGCGGGCAAATCGCTCTGCGAGAGTACGGTCAAACCGTCCGGTTTCTCGAGATCCGAAGCGAGCTTGGCGAGCAGCTTGTTGGGCGCAAGGCCAATGGAGCAAGACAAGCCAGTGGCATGCTGGACCTTGTCCTTGATTCTCTGGGCAAGCGCAATGGCTTCACCGGAGACATTGGTCAGATCGATGGTGATCTCGTCGATGCCGTGGTCTTCGGTTCTCGGTGCAATTTCGGCCACCGCCGCTTTGAACAGCTGTGAGTATCGGCGATATTCTTCGAAGTCCGCCGGCAGCAAAATCGCTTCGCGAGCCAGGACCGCCGCCTTCATCAAACCCATGCCGGAGTGCACGCCAAAGGCCCGGGCCTCGTAGGTGGCGGTAGTCACGACACCCCGGCCGACATACTCCCCTAAGTAAGCGAAGCCCCGCTCCTCTGTACTTTGAACCTGCGCATTTCGAAGTTTGCCACCGATCACCACAGGTAAGCCCTTGAGCTCGGGATGACGCAAAAGCTCCACCGATGCGTAAAACGCATCCATGTCCAGGTGGGCGATGCGACTCTCCATCAAACGGCTTGCTTCCTCGGTGCGCGCGGACTTGTTCGTCCGCTCACTCAAGGAGCAGACCACACGCGCTACCTCCTCGGAGATACCCGCCGTCACATCGAATCCCGGTTCTTCCACGAATTGATCGTGCGCCAGAACCGACCGGCCGCGGCTCCCACAGCGAAAGTCACTCCGAGAAGCATTATTTCGGGGCTCGATAGCGATACCGAACCCATCGAGGACTGCAGTCCAGGAGGACACACGATACCGGCGAGGTCTTTGGTGGTGATCTGGGTCATCTGCGGGATCTCCTCGATGCCATAGATGCAAACCTCACCGCTCGGTAAGGCACAGAATCGTTCGCGCGGGCATTGCATCAGGATCTTTTGTTCCGCCCCCTCACCGCAGCGAGCTCCCGCCCCCTTGAGGACCTGGATCGTCACCTCCGGATACTTGGAAATTTGCTCGGGCATACGATACCTCCGTCAGGTTTGGAATGTGACAGTGCTTTCGGCGCCACTCAATCTCCTGTTCCTTTAGAGATCAAGATTACCGGTCTGCTGCAGCTACACCGTCTTTTTGAGAAAGCGCCTTACTGTAAGTCCCGCGAAAAACTCCAAGTTGACACTAAGCTCGGGCTGGAAGCGCGCACCCTTACGACGCCAATCATCGTTCGGAAAAGCTTGCAGCGACTCCCGCGTGTATTTGCCGGTTAAGAGGCCATAAGCCATGGGACCGTAGGCGATGACACCGAGCGCGTGCTGTTTGCACCAAGGAAGAATTTTTGCGCGATCGAGCGGTGAAGGTATCCTCCTTGGACCCTTCGGGGATGACGGTTCACCGGTTCACCCGCTTCCTTATACGGCCTTTCTTGGACTATTAGCCACTTGAAGACAAGGGAAAGTCGCCATTTTGTGTAGACTATAGTCCGTAGACTACTGGTCTACAAATCATGGAGTCTCCCCCCAACAATGGGGAAGGCTCTGACACTCGAAGCTGCCTTTGGTAGCGCGCTCCGTGAGTTACGGCATCAAGCCGGGTATTCTCAGGAAGGGCTCGCGCTCGAATCTAGTCTTGACCGAACCTACATCTCCCTCCTTGAGCGGGGCTTACGCCAACCGTCTCTCACGACCATCTTTGTTCTGGCAGACGTGCTCGGTATCGCGCCTTCCAAGATGATCGCTAAGGTTGAGGATACGAAAATCGGGATACGGCGATAAACATACCGTGAAGCCAATCTGGTCGGATTCGGTTAGGGGCATGTCGGCGATTCGTGTTGGGACACTCTTGGGACACTGAGCGGCAAAAACGACAGCTATCCACAATCATCCTTCATAGCAGGTACCCATAAGTGGCTATTTTAATCGTTGTTACATGTTGTGAAAACTTGCTATTTGCCAGTTAGTTATAACTTTAAATCCGTTGGTCTGGCGTTCGACTCTCCCATGGCCCATCAAGGAAAACAATAAACGCCACCGGACACTTTCGATGGAACCGACTCGAAGGGGATGCGATTATCCGTGGTGCGCGTACAAGCCGCGGACAACGAAACAAAAAGGCCATTAACCATGGCGCTTCGTTTTTACGTCCGGCTTTTTCTTGGGTTGATAAGCGTAAGCATTGGGAGCGAGGCCCAGGGTTCTGATCTGTTGGAGAAGGACATCGCCCAAGTCTACGGTGAGGACGAGGACGTGGTCAGCATTGCCGCAGGCTATCGCCAGCCACTCGATCTGGCCCCTGCGGTGGCCACGGTCATCACGGCAGAGGAGATCAGGGCCATGGGGGCGACCACCCTCGATCAGGTGATCGAGACCGTCGCTGGCGTGCATCTGTCGACCCCAGACGATATCGTGAACGTGCTCAGCTTCCGCGGGATCCCCTCGCGCGTCCTTATTCTCGTGAACAACATCCCCGTGCCCCAGGGCCTCGTGAACGCGTTTGCACCGCGGGGCAACCTGCTGGTCAACAACGTGGAGCGCATCGAGGTCATTCGCGGCCCGGGCTCGGCCGTCTATGGTGCCGATGCCATGGCGGGTGTGGTGAATATCGTCACCAAAACCGCCAAAGATATCAACGGCAACGAAATCGGGGGACGGGCCCAATGCTGTTCACTTAACGGTTTTTCGCTTAGACTTGCTTCTGCGCCGTTGCGCAGGGGGACAAGTTATGGCGGGCAAAGCAGCCGAGTTGGGTGGGCCGGTACGTATTGCGGATTACCTG
>Ga0187892_10006630_pt1 | contig 17064 bp, 16 predicted proteins | sample MA1701073metaG_FD_139345 | JGI IMG/M metagenome (GOLD analysis project Ga0187892, IMG submission 139345) | Bio-ooze microbial communities from a basaltic lava cave in the Kipuka Kanohina Cave System on the Island of Hawaii, USA - MA170107-3 metaG ... | reverse complement strand
CCCCATTACCGTGGTCCTTGACGCGTGCGAAGAGCGCTGCCCGCCGCGGCCCTGAGAAATTCATTCTTGGCATCCTTGGCGAGCGCCTGGAGCAATCGATCAAAGCGCTGTGTCAGAGACAGGTCCTTGAGGACTCCTTCCCAACCGCTGACAATCCATGGGCCGAGGCGTGCCTGAGGTAGGGACTCGAGGAAGTCGAGGAGGTTCGACTGGAGTTCCGGATGAGCCCGTACAAGGACGATCATTCCCTCAACGCCGGGCGGTTCCGTATCAAAGTTGTCGCTTCCCACGATGCGACCCCGAAGCGCCTCGAAGACCTGCGCTGCCTCTGCCGGCGCAAGACGCTTCAAATCGGGTTCGAGCGCCTGCACCGAAAGTTTTGGTCCGAGCAATTGCTCAACCACGGTCACCAGATGACCAAGGACCGAGGCAGCCCCAAAGTAATCCTTGCGGTCTTTTGCCACGAAGAGGTACGGGCGCAGGTCGACATCCGCGAGGGATGGCGCAATGGCCGCCCATGCACGTATGGGTTTCGATGAAAGCCACTCGCCTGCAAGCGCGCTCTCCTGAGGTTTTGCAACTTGCAGTTTGGGCGCTTCCTTGCCTGTGGCCGTAGATTTCGCTTTTGCGGTGGGCTTGGGCGGCGTAGTCGTCTGCCCGTCTTCGTTGGCGGCATCGAGAGATGCTTCGAGGACGGCGAGATCGCTGCAGGTACCATCCGGGGTGGCGGCCGCGGAAAGAGCAATCTGCTCAAAGAGCCGGGGGATGAACCTCTCAGCCAACATGAGTTTTGCGAGCACTGGGATTTTCACGTCATCACCGAATCCCCGGGCCTCGGCGGTCCGGTGTCGCAAGACGAGGCTGTTGAGAAACCGTTTGATCTGACGTGGATTGCCCTTCGTGCCAGCCGCGAGGATGGGGCCGATCTGATCGCTGAGAATGAGAGCGCTATGCGCCTTCGCAGCCTGGTCACCGAGCGCGCCATTGACCGTCGCAACGTCAAGAGCACCCCCTGCCCAGGGGCGCTTCAGGCGTTCACGTGCGGCGTTCAGCAGTTTTGCAAAGGACGGGTCATCTTCCCCGATCTCAGCTCCGATGAGGAGGAGGGCGACGTAGATACGCGTCTCGGTTTCGCCAAGCGCAGGAATCCGGAAGGGCACCTGGATGAGCTTTTCAAGGTAATTGCGCGCATAAGTCTGCGGACCCGTGGTGTCGGGCAGTTCCGGGAAGTGCTTCCGGACGGCGTACTCAATCATCGCCTCGTCGGCAGCCACCACGAAAGCGGTGCACGAAGTGAAGACGAAAAGCCGCATGGCCTCCAACGTCTCGATCGCAATGTCGGGCAGACATCGATCGAGGTCGTCGATTAGGACAACCAGCTGTCCGATCCCGGCTGCTCTGAGCAGGTCGTCGAAGGCCTTGCGGAACTCGCCGATTTCCTCAGGGACATTCTTGCTATCGCCCTCAGGCTTCAAGAGCGACGTGACTTCACCCATGATGGCCTCGGCGTTTTCTTTCAATGAGATCTTGGCTGGGTCCGCAAACACGCCCTGGATCGTCGCAACGACCGTCTGAATCTGGTCCGGAGTCGGCACGCCGGTGAAGGCGGTGAGCGCCAGCCCTCCGGCCTTCTTGGCGACCTTGAGCCAGTCGATGCGTCGGAATACAGCCTTCACGTGTTCCGTCGCCTTGGTGAGCGCCGGGCGTTTTTCAAGCAGCCCGCTGACGATCCCCTCCAGCAGGGCAATCTTCGCGTCCTCGAAACCCTGGAAACGCCAGCCGTTGAACTTGATGCAGAGCACGGAGTTGTCTCCGTCCAGTCCCGCTTCAATCATTTCCAGGATGCTCGATTTGCCCGCACCCCAGTCACCGTGCACGCCGATCGTTACGGGGCGGTCAGGCCGCTCGCGCAGAAGCTGGACGATCGTTCGTGCGATCGCCTCATTATTCAAGAAATCGACCTTCGTCTCGTGATCACTGAGAAATGTGTTCGATCGTTTCATAGAATCTCACTTGACTTGTTTACACGCGTTGGCAACACGACCCCTGGCGCCATCAACCGGTCAACGGCCGGCACCATCGTCGTGGGTACGCAGAGCGAGCAACAGCAACCCCGCCCAACAGAGTTTTTCTACCAGACTTTGGGAATTCTGGCCAGGAAACGGGGCTGACGTCTGACGCTGAACGGCAAGTCCGACATGCCGCCAGCCGCAACGTCCACTCGAACGCAAAGTTGGATTGCACCTATCTTCTTTCGGTGATTGTGGGCGCAGTGCGCCCAGGGTGAGGCGCCGGGTTCAGGGGCGCCATTCCCACGCTGGCGCATTTGGTATAGTTGGAGCGGCGGCGGTTGATCGGGGTTGGCGATGTAGCGTCGCGCACTGTACCAACGCGGCAAGAATCACATCCCAAGTTCGAGGTATGTCCCGATACGGGGCACCATTTGAAAATTTCCAACGATCCGCCACTACCTGGAACGGTGGAACCAGCGTCAAATCGATGTTTCTGCGATCCACCAGCCGGTTCGAGGTCACGATTGTGAGCAATTCCCGTTTTTCTTGGGGTAAAGCAGTTTCGTAGGTCAAATAGGCGCTTCCCGCGAGTTCGAGGAATTCAGCGACGCGATCGACGGGCGACCATGCGTCGCTGCGAAGTTCAGTGAGGTTCTCGTCGAGCGTCTGCTGTTCTTCGAGAATGGCGCGCTTGCGGTCCTCAAACAGGTCTTTCTCCAAGACACCGTCGACGTAGGCGTCGGTCAGACGGCGCAGCCGCTCCTGAAGGCGACCCCGGCGCAGCTCAAGCGCCTGCAGTTGATCGGCACGCTGCTCCGCGCCGTTGTCTTTCATCTGCTCGATCTTCGCGCGCGCATAGCTTCGCTCTTCGTCGCTCAACTGCAGCGGTTCCAGCGCGCGCCGCATGGATTCATCGACGGCTTCTTCGCGCACCGCCGTGGTGGGGCAATCTTGTGTGTGGCACCGGTAGTACGTATGGCCCTTCTGAACTTCGCCGATGAGCGCGTAGTCGCAGTGCGCACAGTGCAGCAGCCGCCGGAACAGAAAATCGTGACGATGAACTTTGGAATTTGTCTTGCCCGTGAGCACGCGTTGCACGCGGTCGAAGAGCGAGCGGGGAATCAACGGTTGGTGCGCCCCCGGGAACGTCTGTCCGTTGCAGCGCAGGCAGATGAGCCCCGTGTAGAATGGGTTGTTCAACAGGAACGATACGCCATTCTTGGACAACCGCTTGCCGCCACGGGTCCGCAGCCCCCGGCGGAACATCTCTTCCGCTAGCGTGTTCAGGTTGTAGTCTCCGCCTGCATACAGCTCGAATGCCTGCCGCACGAGCGGCGCCGTGAGCGGATCGACTTCCTTGGGTTTCCCTTTGCCCATGTCCTTGTATCCCAATGGTGCGGGAAACGGGTAGTACCCCTGCTTCAACCGGCCGTAGATGCCCTTCTTGGTTTCCTCGCGCAGATTGCGGACGTAGTCGGCTGCCACCACGGCCTGGATGTCCGCAGAGAGTCGCCCGCCGCGGGTCTGAAGGTCGAGGCTCTCGTTCGTGAAGAGCACCTTGATACCTTCGTCGATGAGTGTTCCGAGGTCGGCCCAGTCTTTGAGGTTCCGGGCACTCCGGTCGATTTTATGAATGATGACACCGGCCGCCTCACCCTTGCGGAGGCGGTCCAGCATGTCAGTGAACACGGGCCGTCCGCGTTTGGCCGCGGTCTCGCGCTCCTCGAACCAAGCCGCAATCGTCAGGCTGTGCTGCTGAGCGTAGCGAACGATGGCGTCACGCTGTTCTTGGAGCGAGACACCGCATTCCCCTTGTTTGCCGTGGAGACACGGATGTAGGCGAAGAAATGGCTCGGCGTAGAGGTGTGCGGTTATGAGTCGGAAGGAGGTTGATCCGTCACTATCGTAGGAGCCCGCGCCGAAGCTGTCAAAGTTGTGAATCTGGCATAGGCTTCGGGGTCCTCTCGCACGCGCGCGTAGATCCGCCAGGCGAGCGCGATGTACCGCTCGAAGTTTTCTTCAGCCTGCTGGAGTTCGGTCTCGCTGAGGCCGGGGTAGAGGCCGCGGATCGTCGTCGGCTCATTAGATGATTCGGGCCATCGCATACAGAAGCGAGGATACCCCTCCGGTCCCTGCGGAGAAGGCTAGGATGTCTTCCATCTTCGGCACGACTCCCCACCTTTTGGTTACTCGTGCATGCGGTACCGTGGACTGCATGCTTCAAGGTCTCTTCGCACTCGCGAGCGACTGCCACCACGCTCTACCAGATCGTATTCGCGGGTATCTCCATCAGCGAGGGATTACCGACGACGTCATCACCCTCCATCGCCTCGGCTGGAATGGCCAGCGCATCACCATTCCCATTTTCGATCGTGAAGGTGGGGTCGCGTGTTTCAAGCTCGCCAAGGATCCGGAGGACCAGAGCGCGAGCCCGAAGATGCTGACCTCGCGTGGCGGCACCGTCGAACTCTACGGCTGGGAGCGCGTGCTTGCGAAGCCGTGCCGGCTGGTCATCTGCGAGGGCGAATGTGACCGCCTTGTGCTCGAAGCCCACGGCATCGCTGCTGTCACTTCGACCGGTGGCGCCGGTGCGTTCCGGGCCGAGTGGGCGGCTGACTTCGTATCGATTCCAGAAGTCTATCTCTGCTTCGATCGCGACGATGCCGGTCGTCGTGGGGCTCTGCGCGTCGGACAGTTCGTGCCGCACGCTAAGATCATCGAACTCCCCGAGGAGGTCGGTCATGGCGGCGACGTGACCGACTTCTTCATCCGCCTCGGCCGCACCCGGGGCGACTTTGAAAACCTGCTCATGTCGGCAACCCCTGTTCCGGTCCTGCCCAAGACGTTGCCGACCGCTTCGTCGCACGGTTGGGTGCAGCCGTTCAGCGAACTCAAGCGGCGCATCGCCGATCTCAAGGCGACCGTGCCGATTGCCGCGGTGGTTGAGCAGTACGTCATTCTCCAGCCATCCGGTCTGAACCTCCGTGGCCTTTGCCCGTTTCACCCGGACCACCACCCGTCGCTCATGGTCTATCCGGCCACCGGCACCTTCCATTGTTTTGGTTGTGGCCGTCACGGCGACATCATCACGTTCATCGTGGCGATCGAGCGTGTGTCGTTCCTCTGGGCCCTCGACCGGCTGGAACACTTCCGCAACCAGTATGACCGAGAACAACGAGAAGCAGCCTGACGCTACTCGAACCACCCGGCCGGTGCCTACGGTGTCCGCCGTGCTTGCCGATGGCGCGATCGTTGAGACCGTCTTCGACCGCGAGGCTCGACGTACGGCCTTTGCCGTCTGGTACAATGGCACGTGGCGCACGGAACCGCTGGTTACCACTGACAGCGGCGAGCGTCTCGTGCCGTATTCGGCGAACAACAACCTCCTCAAGCACGGCGTGGTGCTCTTGCCATCGAGACCCCAAGAGTACGGCACAGAGGCTGATCTCATCCGAGACATCCAGCAATTCGTCCATCGCTACGTCGACGTGAACCCGGTCTACGAGCAAATCGCCAGCTACTATGTCCTGTTCAGCTGGGTGTACGACCGGTTCAACGAACTGCCGTATCTCCGCGTCCGTGGGGATGCCGGCAGCGGCAAGAGCCGCTTCCTCCTGACCGTCGGGTCGCTGTGCTACAAACCGATCTTCGCGAGTGGTGCGTCCACCGTCTCCCCGATCTTCCGGCTCATCGATACCTTCCGCGGCACCCTGGTCGTCGACGAGAGCGACTGGCGGCAGACGGACGAGAAGGCCGAAGTGGTGAAGATCCTCAATAATGGTAACGGGAAGGGCTTCCCGGTCCTCCGGAGCGAGGCCAACGGCAAGGGAGAGTTTAATCCGACGGCGTACACGGTCTTTGGTCCGAAGCTCATTGCGACGCGTGGCTTCTTCGACGATCGCGCCCTGGAGAGCCGATGCCTCACCGAAGACATGGGCCAGCAGACGCTGCGGGACGACATCCCGATCAACCTGCCCGACAACGTTGCGGATGAGGCGCGAGGGCTGCGGAACAAGCTGCTCCTCTTCCGATTCCGAAACCTCAGCCGTTGTGTGGCCAACGCAGCGCTCGTCGATCGCACCATCGAGCCCCGGCTGAACCAAGTGTTCGTGCCACTCTTGAGCATCATCGAGGACGACGCAGTCCGAGATGACCTCAAAGCCCTTGCGCGGCGGCACCAGCAGGAGCTGGTAACCGACCGTAGCATGACCACCGAGGCGCAGGTGCTCGACGTAATCAACGAGCTGCTGCTCGTCGGTGACGGCGAGCGTCTGTCGGTCAAGGAGATCACCGAGCAGTTCAGCGAGCGCTTTGCTGACGAGTATGACCGGAAGATTACGAACCGCTGGATCGGCAACGTGCTACGGAGGAAACTCGGGCTCAGGCCGTACAAGAGCGACGGCACCTTCATCATCGCGCTGACGACCAAGACGCGCGCCACCCTGGATCGCCTCGCCGCGAAGCACGGCATCACCCTGCCGCGGGCAGCACCTGCTGCGGAGACGGCGCCTTCAGAACCAACGTTGCCGGACGACCTGAGCGCCATCTGCTTTTGAATGTCCCGACGTCCCTACGTGTACCAATCGGGTCGATTCAGGCGCCAGCAGGCATCGGCAGTTTTGCGGAGTTCCAGGGAGGATAGGGATGTCGGGACGTTGCCGTGCTTACCCCTTGCAGATTCAAGAAAACGCCGCTCGGCAACAACGTGCGAGCGGCGTGTTGGGACCGACGACCTCCCTGGCAGCTACAGCGACTCTAGCTTGAGGCCCTGTAACAGTTCGAAGTGGTCCCGGTTATTCGTGAGGACGCTCAGCTTGTAGCGGAGTGCTGTTGCGCCGATGAGGATATCGAGATCGCCGATCTCGTGGAGCTTCTTGGCCTTGCGCAACCGACCTCGCTCTCGGCCGAAGATCTTCGCGATGTCTCGATCAATGGGCAGTATCCGCGCCAGTCGCAAGAACTGCTTGAGCGCGCGTTCCCTCCGGACCGGTTCGTGCGAGTAGATCACGCCTTCATAGAGTTCCGCGACGGAAGCGATCGAGATCGCAAGCCGGCGCCGACGGACCAGCTCATTCACCAGCCGAACCGTCGCGATTTTGCCCTGCAGGTAGTCGATACTCCAATCGGTGTCGATGAGGTGCGTCTGGGTCACAGCCGTGGCTCCGGACGCGTGCGTACGAGCCGGCGGCGATAGAGGCTTTTGACGAACCGGTCGGTATGACCGGTCCCTTTCCAGCCGCCGGCGGCCTCTTTGATCGCGGCCTCGATCTGGCGATCGGTCAGCTCATCATTGACGATGCGCAGGGTGACCTCGCGGCCCTCCGGCAGATCCAACGCTTCCAAGGGTACCAATCTCCCCCTCCTGACGGTGGCACGTAACGTGGTGGTCATCACCGTTCTCCTCTCTGCTTCTGATGTCCTGCAGGTGAGTGTACGGCGGGAGTGCCCGAGCCGTCAAATTCGCCTTGTTTCCTGAGCTTCAGAGGAAGAACGCGCACCGCGGCGCACAAGATTCCTCCGCTCGATCTGATTGCACGTGTCCCTTCCGGCAGAACTCGCCGCCTTCTCGATCCCGGGCGTCGTCCGTAGGCTTCCTTCCAGATCATTCCAAACCCAAGGAGGGACAACACATGGAATCACTGGCATGGACCGACGTGTCCGCACGCATCACCGAGGACGACCGAGGCAAGTGGGACCGGAAGGTGCCCGCGCCACACCTGTTGATTGGCGAGGGCGGCAAGCTCCTCGCCATGAACGGCGGCCCGGAACCGGACGCCTTCACGCTTTCGGACTTGGCGACGACCCAGCTCTGCGAACGCCTCAATGTGCCGGTGGCGTATTACCGCCGGCTCCCCGCGATCATGAAGGCCACGGTGGCCAACTTCGACCTGAATCGTCTGGCCGACCGGAGCTTTCTCCTGCGCGGCAAGGCCAACCACTTGCGGGCGTTCCTGTCCGGCGAGTACGTCACGTTCGACAATCGACAGATCGCCGAAACAGTGAACGTACTGCTCCGCGGCGACGGCATTCGCATCAAGTCCTTCGTCCTCGAAGAGACGCACTGTTTCCTGAAGATCGTCTCCGACGAGCTGGTCGAGCCGGCGTCCGGGCTCAAAGCTGGGATCATGATCGGCAACTCAGAAGTCGGCATGGGCAGCGTGTCCGTGGAGCCGTTTGTGTTCCGCAAGGTCTGCACGAACGACCTCGTCGTTACGCAGGACAAAGCCTTCCGCCACGCTCATGTCCACTTCACTCCGAACGAGCTGACCCGTCGTATGGCAGAAGCAATCGGCGACGGCTTCGTGGTCGCCAGTCAGGTGCTCGACACGTTCTTGAAGGCCAAGGACGATCCGATCCCCGATCCCCTGGCCGTGATCCGCAAGATCGCTGACGACCGGAACATGAGCCAGAAGCTCACCGACGAACTGATCGCCCGCTACGTGGCGGCACCGGAGCCCAATCGGTTCGGCCTCATCAACGCATTCACCGGCGCCGCCCAGACGCTCGCGCCGCTCGCACGCATCGACTTGGAGCGATTCGCCGGTACGCTCCTTACCGCGCCACTACAATAGCGCCGATCAAGAGGCCAACGACAACAATCGTTGGCCTCCTTTCTTTTCGTCGGCACGCACCCTGTGCGCCACAGGTGGAAAACCTGTGTCCAGTGCGCCATCGTCTTTGCCGCGCCCGGCAGGATTCGCCGACCTGACAACGCCTGCGATCGCGGTAAACTCGAAGAACTTTACCCCCTAAAACCAAGACACATATGCCGTCCCAACCGCTGCCGAACTACCTGCGGTCGCACCGCAAGCGGCTCGGTCTATCCCAAGATGACCTCGCATACCTGCTTGGCTGCAAGAGCGGTACGAAGGTGTCCCGGTACGAACGCTTCCGCCGGCAGCCGAATCTCGCCACCGTCTTTGCCTGTGAAATCATTCTCCGCGTTCCCGCGCGCCAGCTCTTTGCGGGGGTCCATCTGTCCGCCCATCGTGATGTCCTCCGACGCGTCGAGTACTTGCTGGGCCAGCTCACCGGCCGCGCGGAGACCCCTCGGGTCCGCCAGCGGATCGTTGCGCTCAACGCCATCCTCGGCGTCGTCACCGATCGAGACAACGGTCCTGCGCAGTGACACAATATGGAGGGGCAGGCATTACCACGGGTACTTGCCATCGACCCGACCTCGCGCGGGTTTGGCTTCGTTGTGCTCGAAGGACCGGCGACGCTTGTCGATTGGGGTGTTCGGAGTGTTCCTGGGAACCATCAGCGCACCTTCGTCGGCAAGGTCCGTGAGATCATCGTCCTGTATCAACCCGACGTGCTTGTCCTCGAAGACTGCAACGCACCGAGCACCAGGCGACGCCACCGCGTCCGCAAGCTCATCGACGAAGTGGTGTGCACGGTAAAGGGGACCGGATTGAACACTTACCGCGTATCCGTGCGTGACGTGCGAGTGCTGTTCGGGTCAAACGCCGCAAAAGAGCGGGTTGCAACGACTGTCGCCGAACACTTTCCGGAACTCGCGCCACGGCTCCCACCGAAGCGCAAGATCTACATGAGCGAGGCCGAGCGCATGGCCATCTTCGACGCGGCGGCGTTTGGATTGACGTATTATTTCAGGACGGACGTAGGGGACCGCTGACCACGGCCATGACCTTTCGGGCCGGCTTCAGCTATCAACTGCGTGCGGCTATCTTCGTCGTGCCAGCTTGACGCCCGTCCCTTCGCCACCCGGTCCTGTCCCGATTCGAGCCCCTTGACGCCTACGGAGATACGCAGGCCCGACTTCGACAGGTTTAGGCGTACTGGGCCGATGAACCCACCATCGTTTCCGCTCGACCGGCGAATCGTAACAAACCTCTGGTGGAAAATCGGGGAGTGATCGCCCCAATTTCGCGAAGGCCTGCTCGTCAGAGGAGGCGCGCAGACGGAGCGTGCAGACAAGGGCCGATCAGCTGGCAAGAAGGGGCTGAAGTTGCGGAAACGGAATCCGCTTGCTCAAACGCCGAAGTAGTGCTTGAGGAACCTCTAGATCCAATGAGATGTGACCGCTGGTACGAAGCCTTCGAGCGGCGTCAGTGCGAGGCTATCCGCGCAAAGCACGTCTTCAAACCCGAGAAATCACGAGATCTCGAACGACCGTGCTGAACCGAATGATCCCCTCCACTTTTCCAGCAGCCTTCGGACTCGGCGATGAATCATTGATCGAGGATCTCGAACAAGCGCGACAATTTGAAGTGCTTCGTGCTCTGTTCGAAGGAGGCTGGACAGCACTCAATGCTGGACGAGAACTTGAAGCTCAGGTTGCGTTCGACGAGATCGTCGCTCAAGGAGCCAGTAGCTCAGGCCTGTTCAGCGGATTCGTCGGCGGGGCGCATTTTGGCCGTGCCGCGCTCATTGAAATGCGCAGGCGGCGCGGCACGCATTCACCTGAAGTCAACTTTCATGCGGAAGTTCAGGCCGCCCTGGAAAACCTTGAGGAAGCAATTGGCGCCGGAAACGCTTCGATGCTCGCGTATGCCCTTCTAATGAGGTTGTACACGAACGCGTCTCAAGGGAACATTCAAGAGGACCATCGCCGCACCTGGATCGAGAAGGCGCTTACACTCTTCGAAGAATGCCCGTTCTCACAGTCGGCCACGATGAAACAGAATCACGCCCTGGCGCTGGCGTATTTGTCAAGAGACTGCGTTCGCCGCTGGCGGGAATACCTTGAGTTCAATCGCCACAGCCATCTGTTCGTCCGTCATGCGGACGGGGAAACAGAGTCGGTAGGATACCTCGAAGAGGCCAGGGAAGCTGCGGCGAAGTCGCTGTCAGTCCTGGAAAGCATCGACGACGACGTCCCTCGGGAACTCGTCGACGAGATTCAACGGGCGACAGCAGAGGCGTTGCCGGAACAGCAAGCATTCTTTCGCCGACCTCGGATGAAGTGGACGGGCCACAATGACAGATGGAGGGAACGGCCGCCTGGGAACGACGCGGCCGCGATCTCCGCGCCCGACATCGGACGCGGCACCCAACTGGCGAATATTGCGCTTGAAGCACTCGACGCCGGCAGCCATGCCGTCGCTCAGAAGTTGGCATTGGTGGTCTGCGCGCTCAACACGGAAGCGGATTCGCTTCATAGCACATTGGCTCGTGCACAGTGTCTCGGCATCTTGGCAAACGGCGAGAAGAACAAGGGAGATCTCGTCGCTGCATATGCCCTGGCGGAACGGTGCCTGTGGGAAACGAAGGCCTCGGATCCCGACAATCGCACCGGGAATCTAGCGCTTGCCATGAACCACATGGGAGCAATCGCGCACGCGTTGGGACGGCTGGGGGAGGCCGTATCCTTGTTGGAGGACGCACTGGGACACCTAAACGCCACCAACTCGCCGACCCAAAAGGCGAGCATTCTCAATAATCTATCACTTGTCTACGTTGAACTGAATGAGATCCACAAAGCGATGGACTTGCTTGGTCAAGCAAAGACAGAGCTCGGGGACCTGCAACTGTCGGAGGGTGTTGAAGGGATTTGGACGAGAATCCTCGTGCTCATGAATCTCGGCCGTTGCCAGTGGCTCAACAGCGGCAATCCATTCGCCGGCATGGAGAACGCGTGGCGGGGGTTCAAATTGGCCGAGCGGTTCTTCTCCGACCGGCACGATTACTTTTGCGTCGTCCAGTGCGAACTGGCCGAACGCGCCTCGATGCTGGAGAGGATGTACGAGGCGTTGAAGGACATTGTTGTCGTGGACGAAGACAACCTCGATGACGTGACCAAGACACTGCAGATGGACGGCTGTTCGATCGATATGGATCTGCTTCAATGGCTGTGCTCCATCAGGCCATCGAGCTCGGAAAAACTGTTCCGTGACGCGATTCAATTGGCGATCGACGCTTATGGACCTGGGCACCATCAGCACTTGAGGCCCTTGCTTGAGCTGGCCACGTTCAGCATTGACTGCGGCGACATCGCCAAAGCCGAAGGGCTTTTTGGTGAGGCGATCAGCGCCGTTGAAGCCAAGCCCAGCGCGATTTCGCTGCGGCAGATCAGTGCAAAATTCGCGCAACTGGTAAGTTGCGCGCACGCCCGAGGTGCATCGTCGGACACCGTGAGCCTGGTCGAGAAACTTCTCCACATTGACGAGCAAATCCTCGATACCGCCCTTCTGTCATCCTCGGAGTGGCAGAGGTTGGCCATTGTGAACAATCTTCAGAGTCATCTTGACCACTATCTCTGGATCGTGTGGTCCCATTTCAGGAATGACGCACGGACAACCGTGAGAGCATTCGAGGTTATGCTTCGACGGCATGGAATGGCGACTGCCCTGGCCCGCAAGCAAGCGTCCATCGAGGAGAGTCGGCACCGCTCCCGGCGGGAGAAGGTGGACCGGTTACGGAGGCTTCGACGCCTACTGGCCGACGCTGCGGTAAGGGGTGCAGTCCAAGAAGGGGCGCAAGTTCATTCAGAGATGGAGCGTTGGGGCCGCGAAGCGCAGCGGCTTGAGACGGAGATCGCTCGTGAGAGCCCGTGGACCGCCGATGCCGAAAGGCATCTGGAAAATGCACACGTCGAGTTGCTCAAGAAGTTGGGAGGGGATGGCGTGTTGGCACAATGCCGGCGCCTGAGGCTGTGGAACCCGGAAACCTCTCCAATCGAAAGCATCCGTACGCGGAGTTTTGCGAAACCCACGGAGCGGTACCTGGCTTTCGTGGCCGGACCGGGACCGGACTCCACGCCGCGGATGGTCGACGTAGGGGACGGCGAGGAGATAGACAACCTGATCCGAACATTTCTCGCAGAGATTCGGGGTGATCCCGACGTCGGCCATCCGGGCAAACCCGAACGGGAACTGCTCGATTCGAATGCGGGCAAGGCCCTCTGCGATCGACTTCTCAAGCCCATCCTGGAGGCAGCACCTGGGTGCCGTCGCATGTATCTCGCGCTGGATGGGCAACTGTCGGCGCTTCCCATTGAAGCCTTGCCCTTGAACGGGACGTTTGCGCTTGAACAGATCGACATTCGGCATCTTTCGTTCGGTCGCGATCTGCTCCGCGAACAGACGCGGTCTCGCGCGGTCACGGGAAAGGTCGTGGTCGTTTCCGCGCCCGATTTCGATCTCAGCGTGCTTGGCTCCATCGCGAGGCGCGTCAAGCCGGCAAAGGGGCTGGTCCTTGAGCCGTTGCCGTCGGCGAAGGTCGAAGGCAGGGACATCGTTAAACTTCTTCAAGACGGCGGGATCGAGACGGAACACATCAGCGGCAGCCAGGCCACGAAGTCGAGCGTCATGGGAATTTCGTACCCGCTGGTGCTTCACTTGGCCACACATGCAAAATTCTTCGACATCACATCGCCCCCGCGTCGGGGGCGGGGTGCCAACCCTGGCGAACTGTTCCAGGTGTCCGATGAATCGGAAGGGGCAGATCCGCATCTCCGATCCATTATTGCCTTGGCCGGGGCAAATGAATTTTTCGATGGCAAGCCCACTCCCCAATCGATTGGCAACGGACTCCTCACCGCGGCCGAGGTGGCCACGATGGACCTTGCCGGAACCGAACTTGCGGTATTGTCGGCGTGCGACACGGGCCGAGGAGTTCCACAGATAGGAGAGGGGGTCTTTGGCCTGAGGCGAGCATTCGAGATTGCTGGCGCTCAGTCGGTGATCATGAGCCTGTGGCATGTTGAGGACGCGTCGACCATGAAGCTGATGAAGAACCTCTACCGAGAGCTACTGGCAGGTGAATCCCGCCCGATCGCCCTGAGAAAGGCGAAACTCAACTTGAAGAGCGGTGGAGCGGATCCGTGGGTGTGGGCAGCCTTCATCTATGTCGGGAAGGATGAACCCGTACATTGGAATTCACGATTGCGCTCATGAAGAGAGATGGGAGGCGTCCTTGATATGCAACTTGATACTTGGCGAGCCGTTTTTCTCACTGGATGTTTCGGGGCATTGATGCCCGAATTGTTGAGGTGGTATGGTCTTCGCGAAAGCCCTCGCCTGCCCGAATACGCGACGTCCATTCGCTATTGGCTGATCACACTCCTGATGGTGCTGTGCGGTGGGGAGTTGGCAACTCTATACGGAACAATCGATGTATCCGCCATTCAGGTCGTGAATATAGGCGCTTCTGCACCTTTGATCATTTCTTCATTGTCACGAATTAGCCCCCGTCGCAAGAAGATGCGGGGTTCAGATGTCGTGGGAACCTATCCCGAAGCCTCCATCGGGAGTTTCCTTGGCGGAGAATAGTGGGGAGTGGAATCGCCGGAGTTGTTGCGTGCGTGATGTCGCAATTGAACGTCTCCCCGTCACCAGAATTTCCACCACGGCCTGGTCGCGTTCTTCTTGCCAGATTTTCGTATTGCGCCGCCGACCGCGCTGGCCAAGATCGCCTTTTGTTCCCTCTCGACTTCCACCCCATCGCCGATGCGTGAAAGGAACGCGTCGATCTCATCCAGTCGGCGCATCACGTCATCAGTCGGCACCCCTCGGCCATGCTGGCTGAGCAGGTTGCGAACATCCCCCTTCAAGCGGCGAATGATTCTGACGCTCTCCACGGGTCCCCGCAAGTGCATCACAAAACCGCCGCCCGGGAGGAGGCCGGACTCCTGAATGCTTTGAACGAGGTCTTCAGCGTAGCAGGTTTTTGCCTCGACAAGGCAACTTGCGATCGCGCTTTGATCGTCGAATTTGTTGGCGGCCGCGTAGAGCGCCTCAATCTTTGGTATGAACACAGGCCAATCGCCGGAGGCCCGGTCGAAGCCCATAAGAGCGATTCCCAAATAGCATTTCGCCAGGAGTCCCTTGGCGGCTCCAGAACGGTTCTCCGCTTCTACAAGCGATTCTAGATCGCGCACGGATGAGAAGAGTTCTTTCAGCGCCTTATGCGTGGAGCTGGCAGTCGCAAAGGTGTCTGGTGAGAACTCTTCAATGAAGCCAGCGTTGCCCGGAAGTCGTGTTACTCCGCTGCGTCCTCGAAACTTTTGCATCGCCTTCCATGCCGCTTCCAACCGTTGCTCGTGGATCTTCAGGTCATCGGCCATGCAATGCTCCTTTGCCTTGGTAATATGGCTAAATGGCTAACCTCAATCGAAAAGAACACAAAGTCAATGTGGTTTCCGCACCGGTGACGCTGATCGCGGCTGTGGATATTCGTTCGTTTCCACCAACCAGCGACCGTCGGTCAGCACCAAGCCGTACCGTTGGTAATTCGTTTCCTGGTACACGCGGACGTAGTCCTTGTCTTTCGGTGACCACCACCGCAAGTACCAGTACTCCTGCGTGCGCACCGTCGCCCGCGTCCGCGACATCTCCAGGACGCGCACCTTGATCACGCGCATCGTCGATGGGTTGTACTCCGGTTTGGAAATCACCCGGTTCTTGTCGGCATGCTGCCGCGCGAGGTTCTCGATGCGCCGGTACGCCGGGCCGTTGATGACGTAGAGCCCCTCCAGCGGGGAGAGGTCGATCTGCGGTATGCGCTTGTACACCTCGAACTCGGCGTGCGCGGCACGATCCACCACGCTGGCGAGATGCTCCCGCAGCTCGTGGGGTTGCGTCGTCGGGACAAGCTCTGGCCGAGCAGCCGAGATCAGCAGCACGTACCCGAGAAAGCTCGGGTACACTTCATCAACCAGCATCAGCCGCAGCGCCTCTTGTTGGTCCATCAATCTGAAGACGAATGGGACGGGTTTACCGGGGCTGAGGTAGAACTGACGCAACCGCTCCTCGACCTCGAACTTGTACTGGGTCGCCTGCCGCCTGCTGAGATCGCCAGTAACCACCTTGCCACCCAAGAGCTGATCAAGGCACTGCCGCAGAAACTGCCATTGTCGGCTCTTTGGCCGGGCCGCCACGCGCGGCCGAGACAGCAGATCGATGAACGCCGTCCCCAACTCGCGGGCGTGCTGCCTGACCTCGTCAATCGTGAAGTATTCAGCCATCTCCCACTACTCCAATTTTAGCTCCAATCGGATTCTAAGTGGCTGTACTACCGTTGGTTTCCATTGATCAAGCGGGCCTGAGTCCCTACGTAAGTGTCATGCTGATCATGGCTCGAGCAGTGCGATGGTCAGCAAATTTCGAATCAGGAGAGGGACAGACATGGCGAATGGACAGAGTGGCGTGCGACGGATCGCGAAGCAGATCGGTCGCGAAGCGCGGCATCAGCTCCGCGGTTTCGGGCGCGAAGCCAAGTGGCAGCTCACTGGCTTTGGGGGTGAGGCGAAGCATCAGCTTGGCGGGTTCGGTCACGAATTCGCCCGCCAGCTCTTCGGCACATCGCGCCGTCGGAGCGGTCGATAGGAGAGAAGTGGACATCAACACAGGGCGACGCACGCAGCGTCGCCCACAGGAGGATCATAATATGAAAACACCAAAATCACAGCGCCTCGCGGTGCTGATTGATGCAGACAATCTGGAGATCTTTGCGGAGGACACGTTCCACCGCCGAATCGACTACGCCGCCTTGTGGCGGGCGGTGAACAGCCGCGACATTGTTCGCGCCCTGTATTTCAAACCGCGCGACTGTCCCCCACGGCTCCGCAGCTTCCTGGAGGAGCACGTCGGGATGGAGGTGCGGACGCCGCCGAAGAACGTCGATTCCTACTTGACGATGACCGGCGTCACGCTGGCGGAACGGGTCGACACGATCGTGCTCTGCAGCGGCGATGGCGACTACGTGCCGTTGGTCGAGTATTTGCGCTGGCGGGGCTGTCGCAGCGAAGTCTGGGCCTTTCCCGGTGCCACGGCGCTGGCGCTACGCCAGGCGGCCGACGCCTTCCACCCACTCGATGAGAGCATCCTCCTTCCCGCAACCGCCAAGGGCTTGCTCGTCGATCACCCTCCTCTGCGGGAGGTGGCCTGATGTCTCGCAGAGCAGGGCGCGGCGCGACGATGGCTTCAGCACTTCGACAGTGTGTCCAGACGATCGAGCTGGCGTTGTTCCTGCTGATGGCGCAGGTGCTGACCGCGGCGGGCGCGATCGCAGCGGCAGCCCAGAGTTCCGTGTCGGCGGCAGCACTGCCGCTGCACATCTACGCGACCGTGGACAACTCATGGTCGAT
>Ga0187892_10006629_pt1 | contig 17065 bp, 15 predicted proteins | sample MA1701073metaG_FD_139345 | JGI IMG/M metagenome (GOLD analysis project Ga0187892, IMG submission 139345) | Bio-ooze microbial communities from a basaltic lava cave in the Kipuka Kanohina Cave System on the Island of Hawaii, USA - MA170107-3 metaG ... | reverse complement strand
TTTACATGGCGTGCTATTCCTGTCAGACGCTGCTCTCCCATGTCCTATTGTGGACTGGGCATTTCAGGGCAAATATGTGGTTAAATGTCTTTGCCTTGGGAATCCTACCGCTTTGTTTTTTCATCGGGGTACACTACGGGATTACGGGAGTTTCCTGGGGTTGGGTTGTCGGTTTTCCTCTATCCTTAATTCCGGCGTACGTCCTTGTGTTCCACATTCTTAACTTGCGCCTTGCCGGGTACTTTTACGCACTCTCCCCAGCTCTCACAGCCTGTCTAGTGATGTCGGCGGTCGTGATGTTACTCCGTCACTTCCTGCCGGAGAGCTGGACCGCTGCAGTGCGGCTTCCACTCCAGTCTGCCTGTGGGGCCTTAACATATCTGTTCGTTATTTTCAGTGCGTTTCGGCCGCGGATTCACGCCATCTACCAAGCAGTGCATGGAGCTTATGCTTCTAAAGAAGAAATGCCGGCTGTTGATATCGCTGCTGGGCTTGTTAGTCGCCCTTCGTGATTTAACAGAGTAGATATACTCGGACCATTGAAAGGAAAGCTCATAAAAATGAGTCTTAGCTGTCGATTTTGTGGATCACCTTTGCAACATATATTTGTTGACCTGGGAACGTCACCACCGTGCCAGACTCACGTTGAGCCTCAGGCCATCAATCAGGCGGAAGCCTTTTATCCTCTTTGCGCCTACGTGTGTGACGGCTGTTTCCTCGTGCAATTGCCGGAATATCTTGCCCCAGAGCAAATCTTTACCGAGTATGCTTATTTCTCCTCCTACGCGGATACGTGGCTGCAGCATGTCCAGAACTATACCAACACTATCGTGCAACGCCTGCAGTTACATGATAGAAGCCAAGTCGTAGAAATCGCCAGTAATGATGGTTACCTGCTACAATATTTTGTTCAGAAGGGGATTCCGGTTCTGGGAATTGAACCTGCTGCCAATGTTGCCCGGGTTGCCATCAAGAAGAATATCCCTACAGTCGTCAAGTTCTTCGGCACGAAGACTGCACGTGAGATCGCTGCTGACCAAGGGCAAGCGGACCTGGTGATCGGCAACAATGTCCTGGCACATGTCCCTGCATTAAACGACTTCGTGGAGGGCTTGAGAATACTTCTCAAGCCAGAAGGCGTTGTAACCATGGAGTTCCCCCATCTCATGCAGCTCATGAAGGAGAACCAATTTGACACCATCTACCATGAGCACTTTTCTTATTTCTCTTTTCTGACGGTTGAGAAAGTTTTTGCTGCACATGACCTCACTATCTTTGATGTAGAGGAGTTACCAACCCACGGCGGCTCCTTAAGGATTTACGCTCGTCATTGTCGTGACGACTCTCAATCACTCAGTGGCCGAGTCATAGAACTCAAGGGCAGAGAAGAGATCGCTGGTTTCACCCGGCTAGAGACCTACTTCTCCTTCACAGAGCAGGTCAAAGAGACGAAGCGGAAACTTTTGCAGTTCTTGATTCAGGCCAAACGTGAGGGAAAATCAGTCGCGGGCTACGGCGCGCCAGGGAAGGGGAACACGCTTTTAAACTACTGTGGCATTCGCACTGACTTTCTCGATTACACTGTCGATCGCAATCCTTATAAACAAGGAAAATTGACTCCCGGGACGCGTATCCCCATTTACCATCCAGACAAGATCAAAGAGACGAGACCAGACTATATCTTTATTCTTCCGTGGAATCTGAAAGAGGAGATCATGGCTCAGATGGCGTACGTACGAGACTGGGGTGGGAAGTTCATCGTCCCGATTCCTGAAGTGAGGGTATATCCCTAGAGTGCAATTCCCCGGAAAACACGAGTGAATTCGTATGAGGACGAATTCGATAGATTACGAGGAGATATTGATGAGAAATTCCCGAGACGTTGTGCATGAAGACTTAGATTACATCTGCAATAACTTAGCGGAAGAGTTTTCGTGCTTGTCAGGCAAAAAGCTTCTAATAACGGGTGGAGCAGGGTTTCTTGGCTATTATCTTGTTCAGTCTGTTCTCCACTGGAACAAACAAGCGAGAGGGGAGGGTCGTATCCATGTTACGGTCTACGACAATTACGTACGGGGAGTGCCGGCATGGCTGACGGAACTGACGGGGAGCAACGACTTGAACTTGGTCACGCATGACGTAACGAAGCCGCTGGCCCAGGATATAGGGGATTTTCAATATATTATCCATGCCGCATCCATCGCTTCCCCTACGTACTATCGGAAATATCCGATTGAAACCATGGACGCGAACGTCAACGGTCTCCGTTACCTCCTGGAATATTGTCGACGACAGGAAGAAAAAGATGAGACTATAGACGGATTCTTATTCTTCTCTAGCAGTGAAATTTATGGTGATCCATCGCCCGAAAATATACCGACCCCGGAAAGCTACCGGGGCAACGTGTCGTGCACCGGGCCGCGAGCTTGCTATGACGAGGCGAAGCGGTACGGTGAGACACTCTGCGTGAATTTCGCCCACCACTATGGTCTCCCTGTAAAAGTTGCCAGACCTTTTAACAACTACGGACCAGGTTTAAAAATTACTGACCGACGCGTCATTCCGGACCTCGCTCGCGACGTCTTGGATGGAAGAGATATCATATTGTTGTCTGACGGCAGCCCTCGGCGAACGTTTTGTTACGTTGCCGACGCTGTTGTTGGCTATTACAAAGTGCTCGTACGTGGACGCAAAGGTGAAGCCTATAACGTCGGGGTAGAGAAGCCTGAAGTTTCGATGGCTGAACTGGCCGAGAAGCTCGTGGTGCTTGCCAGAGACCTCTTCGGATACCAGGGACAAGTCATGCGCCAGGCCAGTCAGGACGTAGACTACCTGGTCGATAATCCGAGCCGTCGCTGTCCTTCAATCGGGAAGGCGAGGGAAGAATTAGGATATCATCCAACGATCGGTTTAGATGAGGGGTTAACCCGTGCACTGATTTGGTACCAAGAGAATCGAAACGCCAAAGAGGCGTAATAACGACAGTCATTTCTAGACTCTACGAAGGATACGGACGAGATTTTCTCTGAGGCGGACCATGGACCAACACAGAGTGAGTTACTGGAAAACAACCTTAACCTCGACGATGAGCGCGTTAGTTCTTGGAGGTCTTATTGCTTTTTGGTTGGTAACGGGAAAGGTGTCTGTGCTCGTCTATTCGTGGTCTTTGGAAGAGTATGTGTTCCTTAGTTGGCTCACTCTCTTATTCACCGGCTGTGCCGTCCTTCTGCTGCTGGCGATTACTGCCGGAGGGCTAATTTGCCTGTACCGCGATGGGAAAGACAGAGCAATAGACTGAGGACTTTTATCTTTTACAGAGAAAGGATGCTCAACTCAGTATGCTGAAAAAAAGAGATCCCAACCGCTTGGCTCTTCGGGTTGGAGAACTTGTTGAAGTCCGAGGCCAGAGCGATATCTTAAACACTCTTGACAGCAATGGGGCGTTTGATGCCTTACCATGCATGCCTGAGATGTTGAGATACTGCGGGCAGCGGTTCCGTGTCTACAAGCGGGTTGATAAAGTCTGTGACACAATTACCAAGGCCGGCTTCCGGCGGATGAACAACACGGTACTCTTGGAGGGGGTGCGATGCGACGGTGCGGCTCATGGGGGTTGCCAAGCTCGGTGCATGATCTTGTGGAAGGAAGCGTGGCTCAGACGAGTGTCAGTGCTCGCAAAAGAAGAGGTGAACGCCGACGGCGCCAGTGTCGGTAAAAAAGCCGAGGCCGGCTTTGCTACAAAAGGAGCTTCGCACTGCACTGAAACTGACCTTCTACAAGCAACGCGAAAGCGTCCACCTTCAACAGACGCCAAAGACGAAACATTCTCGTGTCAGGCAACCGAGCTAAAAGCAGCAACTTCTCCGCTGGACTGGTGGGACCTGAGGCAGTACGTGCGCGATTTATGGTCAGGCAACGTGAATTTGCTCAATTGGGTCTGTGGAATGTTGATTATCCTTTTCAACACTGTGCAGCGGCTGCGGGGTGGCTGTGGCTATCCGCACCTGGCGCAGGGGACACTCAAGAAAACCCCACAAGAGGTTCTCAATCTTCAACCGGGGGATCTCGTCGAGGTAAAGGCTAAAAGAGAAATTTGGCAGACGCTGGATGTCAGCAACAAAAATCGCGGGTTATGGTTCGATATTGAGATGTTAAAATTTTGTGGTGAAAAATATCAAGTGCTGGGACGGGTTCAGCAAATTATTGACGAGAAAACGGGAAGAATGTTGCGATTTACCAATGACTGTATCATGCTTGACGGAGCAAAGTGTAATGGCGATCATCATAGATTCTGCCCACGGAGCGAGTACATCTACTGGAGGGAAATATGGCTCCGACGATCTCGCGAGGGGATTCATTCACTTGATGAAGAGAAAGGCGCGGCATGAGGGTTTCAATCCTCGGAACTGGATATGTTGGCTTAGTAACCGGAGCATGTTTGGCAGAAAAAGGCCACCACATTATTTGTGTGGATGTTGATACTGAGAAAATTAACACGATCAATAAGGGAATTTTGCCGATTCACGAAAATGGCCTTGAGGAATTAGCACAGGACAATCTTCACGTTCGGCTAGAAGCGACCACGGATGTCCGACAAGCTGTTCTTGCCACCGACCTATCTCTGATCGCGGTGGGAACTCCATGCCTTAACGATGAGATTGATCTCACGCAAGTCAAGGCAGCTGCCTGGCAGGTTGGCGAAGCGCTCAAGGAGAAGTCAGACTACCACCTCGTCGTTGTTAAAAGCACGGTTGTTCCAGGAACGACGGATGAAGTCGTCCTTCCTATCTTAGAAAGAGCCTCGGGGAAAAAGGCGGGTGCCGATTTCGGTGTCGGCATGAATCCAGAGTTTTTAACCGAAGGTGAAGCCGTCAATGACTTTCTCTATCCGGACCGAATCGTTCTCGGTGGGATCGATGAGAAGAGCATCAATGTATTGGAGAAACTGTACGACGGATTCGCGTTAGCGGCGCCACGCGTAAGAACGAACAACCGAACGGCGGAAATGATCAAATACACATCCAATGCCTTGCTCGCCACAATGATCTCCTTTTCCAACGAAATGGCCAATCTGTGCACCGCACTGGGTGAGATCGACATTGTAGACGTTCTCGGCGGAGTTCATCTGAGCAAGTATCTCAGTTCCAGCCTTCCCAACGGAGAGCGGATTATGCCGGCGATTGTCTCTTTTCTTGGGGCTGGGTGCGGGTTTGGCGGAAGTTGTCTGCCAAAAGATGTCAAAGCTCTACGTGCTTATGGAAAAAGAATAGGGACGCCGATGCAACTTCTGGATGCAGTCTTACGCGTCAACGAACAGCAGCCCCAGAAAGTCGTGTCCCTTCTCAAGAAGCATTTCCCTTCGTTGAAGGGAGTCCGTATCGCTCTTCTCGGGTTGGCTTTCCGTCCTGATACAAACGACATGCGGGAGTCTCCAGCTATTCCGATCATTCGGGACCTGCTCGAAGAAGGAGCGATGCTCAAAGCGTACGATCCGGTCGCCAATAATGAATGCCGTAAGCTGTTCAGGGATGAACGTCTTAGCCTGTGCGAAGGCCTCGGACAGGTTTTAGAAGACGTGGAGGCCGTGATTCTCGTGACGCGCTGGGAGGAGTTTCGCAGAGTTCCAGAGATACTAGCTCGCCTAGAGTCGCCGCCTGTTTTCATAGATGGGCGTCGGATGTTGGATCGGCATAGTATTGCCAAATACGAGGGCATTGGGTTGTAAAAGGTGTTGGAGAAATGAACACTACAGAGATAAAAGGCACTCTCAATTTCGGGGATATTGGACAGGAAATGCACCGGTTCGTAGCCGAACTGTATCCCCTCTGTCGGAGTATTACTGGCAACGGCTTACGGGAAACGCTGCGACTTATCCGGAACCAAATCCCCCTCGATATTCATGAGGTTCCGACAGGTACGCCAGTATTTGACTGGACAGTGCCTCGAGAATGGAACATTAGAGATGCCTACATCAAAAACTCAAAAGGCGAGAAGATTGTAGATTTCCAGAAATCCAACTTACATATCGTGAACTACAGTGTCCCAGTCAGAAAAAAAATGTCCTTGGAAGATTTGCAGCAACGTTTATTTACCATTCCAGAACACCCGGATTGGGTTCCCTATCGAACCTCATATTACAGTGAGAGTTGGGGGTTTTGCTTAAATCACAAGCAGTATCTCGAATTGCAAGAAGATGAATACGAAGTAGTGATTGATTCTTCACTGGAGGATGGCCACCTGACATATGGAGAGTGTTATCTGAAAGGCGCGAGAACAGATGAAGTATTAATATCCTGTCATGCTTGCCATCCGTCGCTGTGTAACGACAATCTTTCAGGCTTGGCCCTTGCCACTTTTTTAGCCAAACTGCTCAGGCCAGTTACGCTCAGGTATTCATACAGATTTCTTTTCGCTCCAGTCACCATAGGTTCTATTACCTGGCTTGCCCGGAATGAAAAGCAAGTTTCTCGGATTAAGCACGGCTTAGTGCTGAGTTGCGTGGGTGATTCTGGGAAACCTACCTACAAAAAAAGTCGGCGAGGCGATGCAGAGATTGATAGAGCCGCCATCCACGTTTTGAAACATGGCGGGAATGATTATGAAGTGATGGAGTTTTCACCATACGGGTATGACGAGCGTCAGTTCTGCTCGCCCGCATTCAACCTCCCCGTGGGTTGTCTTATGAAAACTCCAAATGGTCGTTTTCCAGAATATCACACATCCGCCGATAATTTGGATTTTGTCCAACCTTCCTTCTTAGCCGACTCATTTTCCAAAATTCTCTCTATTGTGGATATTCTGGAGAACAACAAGACGTACCTTAATCGGAATCCCAAATGTGAGCCGCAGCTGGGAAAGAGAGGATTGTATAAGGCTACAGGGGGTCAAGCGAAGGAAGAACAGTACCAGCTAGCGATGTTGTGGGTTCTCAACTTGTCTGACGGGTGTCATACTCTCCTGGATATTGCGGAACGATCTAGTTTAGGTTTTGAACTAATTAATAACGTTGCAGATACATTGTTAGCGCACGGTCTATTGGAAGAAGGACAGACATAAACTCTATCCTTCTTTCTCGTAGTCATTGCAGTGGCGAACTGGGGGATTCCAGTGCCTCATTTGCCTCATTCCGGCTTGTCTGGTCTAAAAATTCTGGTGACAGGAGCACGAGGATTCATCGGTTCACGCCTCTATCAGTACCTGTGCGAAACCGGTGCAGATGTATATGCGGTGTCTCGTTCCTTCCGGTCCCCTCATGAAGATGGGGCACATGTCTGGCAGGGGGACTTAGCTGATAGCGCGGCGGTCCAAAACCTTTTTCGGGTCGTGAAGCCTGACATTATCTTCCACATGGCTGGTTTGGCGGTGGGAGCACGAGATTTGAGTCTGGTCCTCCCTACGTTGCTCAGTAACTTGGTAACCACCGCTAACGTGTTGACGGCTGCTACTGAAATCGGATGTCAGCGCATCGTTTTTCCTGCCTCACTGGAAGAGCCGGATTCCGAAGTCAATCCTATTCCAAGTTCCCCGTATGCTGCAGCTAAGTGGGCGAGTCGCGCTTATGCACGCATGTTTTATCAACTGTATCAGACACCTGTTGTCATCGTCAGGGTTTTTCTCACTTACGGACCTGGACCTGAGAAGCAAAATAAAGTAATCCCCTACGTTATTCATTCTTTACTGCAAGGGGAACCTCCGAAACTGACTAGCGGACAACGCTTGGTGGACTGGATCTATATCGACGACGTCGTGAGTGGACTTATCGCAGCAGCTCAAGCGCCTGGTATAGAGGGTGACACTATCGATCTAGGATCGGGTATCTTAGTATCTATCCAATCAGCAGTGCAACAGATCGTTCGTCTGGTGGGAGCTGGGGTAGAGCCCCTGTTTGGCGCCTTACCTGATAGAGCCTTCGAACAAGTGAAAGTGGCCGACACTGCTTCAGCCTATGCCAAATTACGATGGCAACCTCTGACTTCCTTAGAAAAAGGGTTAGAGAGTACGGTGGCATGGTACAAAGAGCAGATAAGGAGGTCCTAATGAAAGTCGTTTTATTTTGCGGCGGACTTGGAATGAGGCTAAGAGACTTCTCGGAAAGTATTCCTAAACCCTTGGCCAATATCGCGTATAGGCCGATCTTGTGGCAAGTCATGAAATACTACGCTCATTATGGACATAAAGATTTCATCCTCTGTTTGGGGCACAAGGCTGATATGATCAAGAACTATTTTCTCAATTACAACGAATGTCTATCCAATGACTTTACTCTATCAAATGGGGGAAAGGACCTGAAGTTGTTGAACAGCGACATTCAAGACTGGCGCATTACTTTTGTGGATACTGGCATATCTGCGAACATTGGCCAACGATTGAAAGCGGTCGAAGGATACCTGAAAGAGGAACCAATCTTCTTGGCGAATTATGTTGATGGATTGACGGATTTGCGGCTAACCGAGTACGTAAACTACTTTCTCGAAAGAGAGAAAGTAGCAAGCTTTCTCTCCGTAAAGCCACCGCAGAGTTTCCATGTCGTCTCTCTCAATGGCGATGTGGTTTCCGATATACGACACATTAATCGATCTGGTTTGTGGATGAACGGAGGCTATTTTATCTTCAGGAAAGACATCTTTCAGTATATGAGAGATGGGGAAGAGCTAGTAGAACAACCCTTTCAAAGATTGATCAAAGAAGAGCAACTCATTACCTACAAGTACGATGGCTTTTGGGCGTGTATGGATACCTTTAAGGAAAAACAGTTGCTCGAAGACATGTCTTTGCACGGCAATGCGCCGTGGGAGGTATGGAAAGCACCTAAGAGACAGGGTTGGGAGACAATCTATGATTCAGCTGGAACTGTGCCTAACAACTGATTCGACATATAAAGTGCTCTGTCTTGGGTCTCACTGCGACGACATTGAAATTGGCTGCGGGGGGACCATCTTACAGATGCTGGAGATGAAGGCGGAGGTGAAGTGTTATTGGGTAGTTTTTAGCTCGGACCCTAAAAGAGGAGATGAAGCCCGACGGAGCGCGGAACATTTCCTTCGCCGTGCCCGATCTAAGACCGTCATCGTAAAGAATTTTCGCGAAAGCTTCTTCCCCTATATCGGGGCTGATATCAAAGAATATTTTGAACAGTTGAAGAAAGAGTTTACACCGGATCTTGTCCTTACGCATTATCGCAACGATGCTCACCAAGACCACCGTGTTATCTCTGAACTGACATGGAACACGTTCCGCGATCATCTGATATTGGAGTATGAGATTCCTAAATACGATGGAGATCTGGGCGCTCCAAATGTCTTTGTCGAATTGAACGAGTCAATCTGTAGCCGAAAGATCCAGTACATTATGGATAGTTTTGAGTCGCAAAAATACCGACAGTGGTTCAGAGAGGAAACTTTTTGGGCGATGTTGCGGCTGCGCGGAATGGAATCCAACGCTCCCAGTAGATACGCGGAAGGTTTCTACTGTCGAAAGATGGTTTTGGGACTGACAACGCGGAGTTGATTCGCCGAAAAGATCTTGCACGAGCCTAAAGGCCTGCTGCTTACCGGATGTCCCTTATTGAGAACTCGGAAGGTGTAAGCCTTTCCCGCTCCCACTTCATTTCTTATCGTTAAGTGTGAACAAAGAACATGCGAGAGCGCTTGGCGAAATCAGTATTTTGGCTGGTTTGGTCGCGCGGAGTAGTCCAGGCACTCTCCTTCGCTTCGACAATCGCGGTTGCGCGGTTGTTAAGTCCGTCAGACTACGGCCTGATGGCTTTAGTGAGTATATGGACTGGGACCCTTGACCTGTTAAGTGAATTGGGCTTAGGCGCCGCCATTATTCAGTTTCGCAATCTCGACGATAGAAATCTCAATACCTGCTTCTGGTTAACCATGGGTGCCGCAGGACTGGGGACTGTTTTCCTCTATGGTGCGGCACCCATGATCGCTCTATGGTTTGCGACACCTCCCCTGACGGGTCTGTTGCAAGTTGTCTGTTTCTTGCTCCCTCTGACTGCTGTTCGCGTCGTACCGGATAGCCTACTGAGAAAACGCTTGGAACTGGATAAAATCTCCCAAGCGCAAATCCTAGGTTCATTGGTGACGATCCCAGTTGTTCTAAGCGCCGCCTGGGCTGGGGCTGGAGTATGGGCCTTGGTCGCTGGCGCCTTCATAACTGCCTTTATCCAAGATATCTTTCTTTTCCGGTGTCTGCGGTGGTGGCCAGGACTTCGTATGGGAGGAGGACGATTGAGGGAGATATTAGTGTTCAGTTTAACAACCTTGAGCGGGAGGCTATGTTGGACTGTATACCAACAGACTGATGCCTTCGTGTTAGGAAAAGTGGCGGGGAAGGATATGCTAGGCCTCTACTCCATGGCCAAAGAGCTTGCCACTTTACCAGTGAGTAGAATATCCGCTGTTGTGAACCAACTCGTATTTCCGGTGATGGCGGAGTTGCAAGCAGACAGGGAGGCACTGCGCACAGCATTTATACGGGGAGTGCGCTTAGTAGCGTGGGTAACCTTTCCCGTATGTATTGGTATCGCCGTATCAGCCGAAGATCTTGTGCGGACCATCCTGACTGAAAAATGGCTTTCTGTGACGCCGATGCTTCAAGTGATGAGTCTCTATGGGCTGGTGAAATCCATTGATGTTTTCCTGCCTCCCGTACTGATGGCGAGATACAGGGCAAGCTTCCTTTCTATCTACACTGCCGTGTTACTGGTTGTTATGTCCCTTGCTTTTTGGATAGGGGCGAGTGGGTGGGGAGTCATGGGAGTAACCCTGGCATGGGTGACTGTTTATCCGCTCGTCGTGCTGATCATGGCGCGCGAGGCATTGGGTGAAATGGGGTTGCCGTGGAAGGAATTTCTTGCACAGCTGTGGTCTCCATTTTTAGCAAGCCTTTTTATAGCAGCTTTCATCCTCCTTGCGCGCCGAGGGGCTCTGGCTGCAGAAATAGGTTCCGCAACAACTCTTTTGCTCGTCATGGGTTTTGCCGGATTGTGTGCCTATGGGGTTGCTCTCATGCTCATAGGTGGGCCGGTTCGAGCGGAGATTCAAGAGGTAGCCGGCTGGCTATTGCGCGTAAAGCGCTCGGCCGTTCCCACACAATCCGTCATTCTTAGGGAAGAGACAATGGAGGAGAAGGGGTGACGACGAGCTTACGAACTGACAACCAATCATTGTATGAGAAAGCGAGCTTGTGGGATTGGGGCCCGCACGACTACCCTCATTACCTTACGAAGGTTCGCGTTATCCAAGGACTGATCCCACCAGGGGTGAAAACGGTTTTGGACGTCGGCTGTGGCAATGGTGCTATTACGAACGCCCTACGGCCCTCTCAGTGGATTGTCGGCGGGGACCGGAGTTGGCATGCGTTGCGCCAGGTGCAAGTTCGTCCTGTACAGTTGTCTTCTAATGCATTGCCCTTCCAAGACCGGTCGTTCGACATGGTAATGTCACATCAGGTGCTGGAACATCTACCCGATGCGATTTTTCGGCAGACCTTGCTCGAGCTCATGCGAGTGACCAGGCGGTACTTGTTTATCTCCGTTCCTTATCGAGATCGCATCGCGCAATATCGGGCCTGCTGTGGCGAGTGTGGATGTAAATACAATGTGTGGGGCCATCTGCGTGCATTCAAGAGGGTGTCTCACGTACGTCGCCTTTTCCCGGAATTCACATTACGGGTTCATACCTTTTGTGGCCCGGAGAACGAATATATGACGTCCCTCGGACGTTGGATATATCAGTGGGGTGGAGGAGGGTGGGTCGTGGATCAGAATGGGATATGTCCAGACTGCGGGAGTGACAAACAGTACCAGGCTGGCTTTCTGCGCCGGGCTGTTGCATCTGTTGCTTATCGTCTAGACCGGCTCATCCCGAAGAAGAAAACCTTCTGGTGGCTCTTATGTCTGTTTGAGCGCACAGAGTTTGAGATAGAAAAGGGCAGCGACGTTAACAGTTTTCATGATTGAGAGCATGGTCAACTTATGCTCTTCATGAGCGGTTCTAGTACATGCCGGCACAAACTTCTCCTCCCTTGATCGTGCATATAATTTACCGTCTCGCCGTGGGCGGCCTTGAGAACGGTTTGGTCAATCTGATCAACCATATGCCCCCCAAACGTTACCGTCATGCTATCGTGTGCCTGACAGAGGATTCAGAGTTTTCTGGTCGTATTCAGCGGGATGAGGTGCCTGTCTTCGCCCTGCATAAAGGTAACGGTCAGGATTTCAGTGTCCATCGGCGGGTATGGCGACTTTTGCGCCGTTTACAGCCTGACGTTGTGCATACGCGGAACTTACCCACACTTGAGTGCTTAATCCCGGCGGCGCTTGCCGGGGTGCCGAGCCGCATCCATGGCGAACATGGGCGTGATGTTTATGATCTGGATGGATCGAACCGCAAATATAATCTGTTACGGAAAGCCGTCAGGCCGTTCGTTCACCGTTACACTACCGTGAGCGCGGATCTGGCGAACTGGCTGATTCATACTGTGGGTGTACGGACGGAGCGGGTCTCCCATATTTACAACGGGGTGGATACGCAACGATTCTCTCCTCGCACCGGTCTCCGCCCTTCTCTAGGGCCAGAGAAATTCGCTCCTCCTGGAACGTTAGTGATCGGCACTATCGGTCGGATGCAACCGGTCAAAGACCAGTTAACCTTGGTTCGGGCTTTCATCCATTTGCTTGGACTTGAGTCTTCTGCGCGAGAGCGTGTACGTCTAGTATTGGTTGGTGATGGACCGCTACGAGAAGAGGCTCAACAGTTGTTACGTTCCGTTCACGCGGAACATCTTGCCTGGCTTCCGGGAGAGCGGGCGGATGTTCCTGATATAATGCGGGGGTTAGACTTATTTGTCTTGCCTTCGCTCGCAGAGGGAATCTCCAATACCATCTTAGAGGCTATGGCTAGCGGCTTACCGGTCGTAGCGACGCGCGTTGGAGGCAATCCTGAACTTGTAGAAGCGGGGGAGACCGGACTCTTAATTCCTCCTGATGATCCTGTGGCGATGGCAGAGGCTATTCAGTCGTACCTCAGCGATCCAGAGAAGCTCTGCCGACATGGTCAGGCGGGGCGTCTTCGGGCAGAAACGCACTTTAGTATTGAAGCGATGGTGAAGGGATACTTGACCGTGTATGACTCTGTCTTGAGCAGGAAGATAGAGGTCTCCTGCCCTGCTGATAACTGACTACTGATAGCTGACAACTTATTGTTATGTGCGGCATTGCTGGCATCTTAGAATTTTCCAAAGACCGGACACCGTCATTAGAAGGGCTGCAACGAATGGCCCGAATACTGACCCACCGTGGGCCGGATGAAGAAGGTTTCTATATTTCCGGTCCTGTCGGGTTTGCTCATAGGCGGCTGAGCATCATTGATCTCGCCTCTGGACAACAACCAATGGAAAGTCCCGACGGCCAGGTGTGTGTGGTGTTCAATGGCGAGATCTACAACTATCCGGAGCTGAAAGCCGAATTGGAGCAGCAGGGTCACGTGTTCCGTACGACCTCGGATACCGAGGTGCTGCTTGCGCTCTATCAGCGGTACGGGTTGGATGCATTTGCCAGGGTGAATGGTATGCTGGCCTGTGCCTTCTGGGATCAACGCACACGCCAGTTAGTGCTCGTGCGCGATCGCTTTGGGAAAAAGCCGCTCTTTTACTACGCTGATGCTCAGCGGTTAGTGTTCGGCTCGGAAATCAAAGCCATTCTGGCCTATGGTGAAATCCAACGGCGAGTGAACCTCGCCGCGCTCCACGAATATCTGACTCACAGTTTTATCGTCGGGAATCAATCAATCCTCCAGGGTATTCATCGCCTTCCTCCTGCTCATGCCCTGGTAGTGCGCGACGGACAGATCCGCACTTTTCCCTATTGGCAGTTTCAGTTCACCCCGCAGCCAAATCCACCACCGGAGGAAGAGATCGTCGAGCATCTCGCGGAACTCCTTCGGCAGGCAGTAAAACGACGGCTGATGAGCGAAGTCCCTCTCGGTGCATTTCTAAGCGGCGGAATTGACTCCAGCACCGTCGTAGCACTGATGGCACAACTCTCCGACCGACCAGTTCGGACTTTTGCCATCGGATTTGACGAGGAAAATTACTCTGAACTTGAAGACGCACGGACCGTTGCTCAGCACCTCGGTACTGACCATCATGAAATGATCGTAAAGCCTGCGGCCTTAGAAGTGTTACCCAAACTGGTGTGGCACTTTGATGAACCGTTTGGGGATTCCTCAGCAGTGCCAACGTACTATGTCTGTCAAGCCGCTCGGCAACATCTAACCGTGGCTCTCTCGGGTGATGGGGGAGATGAAGTGTTTGCTGGCTACATCCGTTATCGGGAGCTTGAACAGTATCAGCGAATGAGCCGTCTCCCCCGTTGGATTAGGCATCATCTCCTGCAGCCGCTGACAGGGGTACTACCTTTCACCTGGCCGGGATGGAATTATCTATATGCCATGGGAAAAATGAATGGTGGTGGGTTTCCCTCCGGCTTCGGACTTTATCCTTACATTCAGGAACAATTGTACTCCTCTGAGTTCGCCCATGCCCTACGAGGATGCGATGCATTTGCCGAGACCGAAAAGATCTTACGCAATGGCGACCATCTTGATCCCGTCAGCCGCTATCAATATCTGGACACTTTACAATATTTGCCTGCCGATATCCTTGCTAAGGTAGATCGCATGAGTATGGCCAATTCTTTAGAGGTGCGGTCACCGCTGCTCGATTACACCGTTGTCGAATACATGGCGACCTTACCGATCACGTTCAAGCTCCGCAGTGAGGTAAGTAAGTATATCTTGCGGAAACTCTGTGGACGTTGGTTGCCCCCTGCTACGCTTCGGAAGAGAAAACAAGGCTTTGCCATTCCCAAAGATAGGTGGTTTCAACAGGAACTGCGAACGTTTGCCGAAGATTTATTACTCGACAGGAAGACACTAACGCGAGGATATTTCCGCAAAGAAAGCTTGACCCGTTTGCTCAACCACCACGCTACCGGTCGGCGCGATTATAGCACCTGGATCTGGTGTCTGATTGTGCTAGAGATGTGGCATCGGCTCTTTCTGGATGAAGGGAACGATGGGCAGTTGACTGGTGAGCGATGGAAAAAGACGGATGATGGCAGACCGACGACCGCCAGGGGCTGACAAGAGTGCAACCTCCGAACGGCCACGTCGCCTCCCCGCATGGACTTCAAAGCGGACTGTGCTACTGCTATGAGGGAAAAAGGGACTTACAATGCCCTTTACAGTTGAAGAATTTCGTGACCTTGTCAGCGTTCTAAGAGAGAGGCCCGAGTGGCGTGAAGAACTCCGCCGTCTGGTGCTGACGGATGAGCTTTTATCCCTGCCGGAGCAAATTGCTCGCCTACGGCTTGAGACTGACCTGCGGTTTCAGGAGTTATCTACTCAAGTTGCTACGCTCACGGCTCAGGTTACTGAACTAACCCGAGCCGTGCGTACCCTTACGGATGATGTTGGGGAGCTGAAGGGAAAGAGCCTGGAAGCTGACTACCGTACTAAAGTGTTCGCCTACTTTGGCCCTCTACTCAGCCGCGTCCATGTGCTCTCGTCCGATGAGCTAACCACCTTGTTGGATGATGCAATAGATGCTGGGACGCTCTCTGCACCCGAAGCTCGTGAGATCGCCCTAGCAGATGTTGTAGTACATGGGAAACGCCGCCAGGACGGCGTCGAAATGTATTTGGTCGTTGAAGTATCGTGGGGCGTAGGGTCTGGGGACGTAGAACGCGCCGTACGCAGATCTGAGTTGTTTTCCCGTACTGGCGTTACAGCGATTCCCGTAGTGGCGGGCAGAAGAGTAACCCCCGAGGCTGCTGAGCTAGCCCGTATGGACAAAGTTTGGCAGCTCACCGATGGGCACGCTGTCTTGCCTGAATCAAATGCCCCTTCTTTGTAACGGAAAGGTTACCAAATAAAATAGCTCGCGGAATGAGAACCTTTATCTTATAAGACGGCAAATGAACTTGAGGAGATAAAAGATATGTCGCAGCTGCTATGAAATAGTGACGTTAAGTCCCTGAATTGATTGAATCTCCCCTATTTCATCCTGCGTGGCGAAGCTTGCTTCATGATTGGCTAACTTTGGATCTGGACGTGGAAGAAATCAAAGCTTTGGTCTTCCAGTTATCCCCTCAGGATTTTTTCACTCTGGTTGACGCTATCGACGAACGAGCAGAAACGATAGGTATGATGCGACTCTCAGAGACAGGATTTAGAGAGTGGGGCGAACCGGGAGAGGACATCTACGATGCCGAGACCTAAACGTAGAGAGATATGGCTACTGCGCTGCTCTTTTAGTGACCTAACCTCGGCAAAAGTTAGGCCCGCTCTAGCGTCAGCGGTACATGGGGAAGATGTTATTGTAGTGGGAATTTTCTCCCGAGTCCCTGCAGGCGCTTTGCGTAAGACCTGGGTACAAATTGAAGATCGTCATCCCGCATTTGCGCGTACCGGTCTGAAGAAAACCTCACTCCTCAAATCTGAAAAGATCGCTGTTATCCACGAATCAGTCTTCCAGAGGAAATTGGGGAACTTGCCACTAGATCTAATGTCCCAAGTGCAAGAGGCGCTGAAAAAGGCGCTTTTTGTATCGTAAGAAAGAGCCTTACAGAGACTCATTGATCCTCGGTCAACGGTCGTCCGTCAAGAGTCGTAATTCGGCGGTCCCCGGTCATCCGTCCTCAGTCAATCACTCCCATGTGTGGCATTGCCGGTATATTCTATCCCTACCAAACTGAAGCGCCGTCCCTTGATCAACTTCAGCGCATGACCTCGACGCTGGTTCATCGCGGACCGGACGCAGGGGATCACTATATCAATGGGCCGGTCGGGTTAGGCCATCGTCGACTCAAGATCATTGACCTTGAAGGTGGAAAGCAGCCGCTGTTTAACGAAGACGGGACCAAGGTCATTGTCTTCAATGGCGAAATCTATAACTTCGCTACGCTGCGAAATCGCCTCCTGCAGCAGGGGTACCGCTTCACCACTAAGAGTGATACGGAAGTCATTCTGCACGCTTATGAAGAATATGGGGA
>Ga0187892_10006628_pt1 | contig 17066 bp, 14 predicted proteins | sample MA1701073metaG_FD_139345 | JGI IMG/M metagenome (GOLD analysis project Ga0187892, IMG submission 139345) | Bio-ooze microbial communities from a basaltic lava cave in the Kipuka Kanohina Cave System on the Island of Hawaii, USA - MA170107-3 metaG ... | reverse complement strand
GAGGGCGAGGATGCGCGAGCCCTTCACCGGCTTCGTCCGGTCGTTGAGGGCATCGGTCACGAGCTGTACGACGTAGCGCGGCATGCCGCCGTTGATCTCGTCGGCGAAGGCGATGAACTTGGCGTCGTAGCCGGCCAGCCGGGTGCGCCAGGAGAGATAGTGCGGATCGCTCGGCAGGCAGTGCCCGCCGATGCCCGGTCCGGGCGAGAACGCCATGAAGCCGAAGGGCTTGGTGGCCGCGGCGCCGATCACTTCCCAGACCGGCATCCCGAGCCGCCGGCACATGATGGCCAGCTCGTTCACCAGGGCAATGTTCACGCTGCGGAAGGTGTTCTCGAAGAGCTTCACCATCTCGGCGACCTGGGTCGAGGAGACCGGGACTATTTGATCGATGATCTGAGCGTAGAGGGTCGCCGCGAGTTGCCGGCACGCCGGCGTGACGCCGCCCACCACCTTGGGTATGCGGGAGAGCCCCCAGGTGCGATTGCCGGGATCGATGCGCTCGGGGGAGAAAGCCAGGAAGAACTCCTCTCCCACCCGCAGGCCCCCGCGGCTGAAACAGGGCAGCAGCACTTCATCGGTCGTGCCCGGGTAGGTCGTGGACTCCAGCACCACGAGACGGCCGGGAGCCAGGATCCGGGCGACGCCCTCGGCCGCCGCCACGATGAAGGAGATGTCCGGCTCCTTCGACTTCCCGAGCGGGGTGGGCACGCAGATGACGATGGCGTCGGCCTCCGCGAGAGCCTCGGGGGCCGAGCGCACGATCAGGCGACCGCTTTCCACCAGCGGGCGCAGGTCCGCGGTCGGGACGTCCTCGACGGGGCTCTCGCCACTCGCGAGCAGCGCGGCCCGCGCCGGGTCGGCGTCCACGCCGATCACCGTTAGCCCGGCCCGGGCGAAGGCCACCGCCAGCGGCAGTCCCACGTAGCCCAGGCCCACCACCCCCACGGTGGCGGACCGGTTCGTCAGGCGCTCCTCGAGCCGGGCGCCCAGCACGCCGAGCGGGGTCACCTCACATCACCTCGGCGACGGCCCGCTTGACCGCCTCGACCACCTGGCCGACCTCCCCATCCGTCAGCTCCGGGAAGCACGGCAGGCATAGGACCTCGGCCGCGGCCTGTGTGGCCACCGGGAACTCGCGGTCCGCGTTCGGCTGCGAGAACACCGGCTGGGCGGGGATCGTGCTCGGATAGTGAATGGAGGTCCCGACCCCGAGGCCGGTCAACGCCGCCGCGAGCGCCTCGCGCTTGGCCGACCGCACCGTGTACTGATGGTAGATGTGCCGTGCGGGCGGCCGCTCGATCGGCAGGCCGATCGGCAGGCCGGCCAGCGCCTCGGTGTAGTGGCGAGCGATGGCACGCCGGCGCGCGTTCCACTCGGGGAGCCGTCTGGTCTTCACGCGCAGCAGGGCCGCCTGCAGCTCGTCGAGCCGGCTGCACCCGCCGAGCTCGACGTGGGTGTAGCGGCGAGGCTGGCCGTGATCGCGAAGCAGCCGCACGCGCTCGGCCACGTCATCGCGGGTGGTGAGCACCATGCCCGCGTCGCCGCAGGCGCCCAGGTTCTTGGTCGGGTAGAAGGACAGCGTCGCGGCGTCACCCCACGCGGCCACCGGCCGGTCGCCGTAAGAGGCGCCCACCGCCTGCGCCGCGTCGGCGACGACGGCCACGCCGCGGGCGTGGGCGATGTCGCAGATCGCCTCCATCGCCGCCACCTGGCCATAGAGGTGCACCGGCACGACGGCCCGCGTGCGCGGCGTGATCGCCCGCTCGACCCGCGTCGGGTCGAGATTGAAGGTAGCCGGATCGATGTCCACGAACACCGGGGTGGCCCCCGCCATGACGACGGTGGTGCCGGAGGCGACGAAGGAGAACGCGGAGGTGATCACCTCGTCGCCCGCCTTGACCCCGACCGCCTTCAGGGCCAGCAAGAGAGCATCGGTGCCGGAGCCGGTCCCTACCCCGTGGCGGGCCCCGCAGAGGGCGGCCAGCTCCCGCTCGAGGCTCTGGCCCTCCGGCCCCAGGATGAAGCGGCAGGAGTCGAGCACGCGGGCGGCCGCGTCCATCAGCTCGCCCCGGAGCGCTTCGTGCTGCCGCTTGAGATCGATCTGCGGGATCATCAGAAGCCGGTCCGCGCCGAGGTCCCGGTCTGGCCGATGCCCAGGAGGTTTATCGAAATCCGGAACTCGCTCTCGTTCCCGTGCCGGTTCACGTACTCGGCCGCGATGGCCCAGCAGTCGAAGCGCCAGTCGATTCCCACCCGGTTCTCGATGGCTCGCCCTCTCTGGACGTCCCAGGAGGTGGCCCCGCGGACGTCGACGTTGCTCAGCACCCGCACCAGCGATTCCGCGCGCAGGTACCGGTTGTCGCCCTGCTCGTTGAAGCGGGGGCCCACCGCGAACGAAAAGCGTGGGTAGGTGAGGCGGATGTCCGCGTTGGCCTCCCGCAGCCCCAGATCGTAGACATTGTACCGGGCATCGGCGTGGAACCCGATCCTTTGGTTGGGCTTGACGGTAACGTCCGCGTAGACGTCCTTGAAGGGCTCCGAGACGGAATCCATCTTGAACGTCTGGCTCAGGGTGAAGCGTACCATCTCCCAGCGGACGGGTTGCTGGCCGGGTCCCGCCACCGTCTTGGCGTTCAGGAGGTGGGTGAGGTAGTAGGTGACCTCGTTGGCCTTGCCGAGCCGATCGATACCGGTCCGCCGCTCGTAGCCGGGGTCGATGCCGGTGGCGGTGCTGGCGCCGGGATCGTAGTTGGGAAAGTCCTTCTGATCGACCCCGCGGATCTCGATGAGTCGCACCCGGGGCTCGATGACGTGCTGGTAGGCCGCGATGCTGCCACGGCCGTCGGTGGTGTAGACCCGGGAGATGCGGCTCTCGGCCTCGACCCCGAACTCCACCTGCCGCCGCACCCGTGGATCGTCCACCGACTCCTCCACGGTCAAGCCCCCCACGCGCGTGACCCGCTCACGGACCACGCGCTGGTCGTAGTACGTCAGCCGGCCACCCACGAAGGGCGTGACGGTGAAGAGACCCGCGACCGGGATCGGCATCAGGAGGCGCGGATGGAAGTCGGCCCGGATGCCGTCGGGGCCGACGTCGCGGATGAAGTTGACGAAGCTCGAGGTGGCCTCGTAGTAGACGCCGGGCAGCCCGGGCAACGGCTGCCGGATGCCGACGAGCTGGATGTCGGGCACCCGCTGCAGCTCGATCGGCCGTCCGGTGGTGAGGTCCTGGTACCACTTCACGTTGCCGACCAGGTTCCAGGCGTCCCAGCGCTGGGTGACGAAGACGTTGGTCTCCGCCCGCTGGTTGGCGCGGTCGACGAGCCGGTTGCCGTAATCGCGGAAGATCAGGTCGTCGCTGGTGACGTTGGCGTTGACCTTGAAAGACAGGCGGGGCGTGATCTGCCAGTCGTGCCGGAACGAGGCCCAGCCGCGGTTCTCCGGCAGGCCGCGGTCCTGGTCGCGGAGGAACTCGTTCACCCCGAAGGCCGCCAGTTCTCCCCGCTGCTCGCGGGAGAGGATGTACCGATAGTCCCCCTCGAGCCCGAAGCCGCGCCGGCTGAAGGTGTCGAGCGTGACCGTGAGGTCCTGACTGTCGTTGATGGCCCAGAAGTACGGGACTCGGGCGAAGAAGCCCTTGCGGGAGGACTGGCCGAAGTCGGGGAAGAGGAAGCCCGACTGCCGCTCCCGCCGCAGGGCGGCCGCGAAGAAGGGGAACCAGGGTATGATCGGCACGCCCTTCACCCAGAACGACGCGTCCCGGCCGTGGACGATGTCGCCGAGGTCGGCGGTGCCCGAGCCGAACCGGAACGACCACGGCGGATCGTCGCCCTCGCAGGTGGTGAAGACCCCGCGCCGTACCTCGTAGATGCTGTCCCCGGTCCGGTCCATCCGCTCGCCCGACAGATGGTAATAGGGGGCCGAGATGGCGGAGCCGTTGTAGACGACGCCAGTGCCGGTCTTCAGGTTGTAGTCGATGCGCTCGCCGACCAGCCGGTCCGGGCCGTCGTAGAACACCACCTTGCCCTGGGCGACCGCCTGGCCCGTGTCCCGGTTCAGCTCGACCCGGTCGGCGAGCAGGCGGCTCTGGCCGCGCGTGATCTCCACGTTGCCGGTGGCGATGAGCAAATCCGCGGCCCCGCCCACTTGCTGGATCTGGTCGGCCACGACGGTGGCTTGCTCGCCGCCCGCGCCGATGCTGAGGCCCCCGCCCGGCGTGGCGGCGGGTTGGGCCCAGCCCGGGGCGCCGCCCAGCCACACCGAGACGAGAGCCGAGAGCAGGAGCGATCGAGAGAGGCGCGCGGGCCCCCTACGGCCGCGCATCGAGCGGACGGCGGGCGAGAACGGCGACATGAGGCCCCATGCTAGCAGCGGGCCTCGGCGGTGAAAAGGACATCCTGCCCGGCGCCGGCTCCCGCCAGGACGTCGCCGATCACGGAGAGCGAGCCCGCGACGCAGACGATCCCGTCAGTCGCCTCCGCCGTCGCCATGGCCAGCGCCTCCGAGGGCGAGGAGGCCGTGTCCACGCGGGCCGCCGTCGGCAGCAGGGCCCGCAGCGTGCCCGGCGCGGCCGCCCTCGGGTTCTGGGAGGCGGTGAAAATGAAGCGGGCGGCGAGCGGGCGGAGCGCGGCCAGGATGCCGCCCGCGTCCTTGTCCACCATGACGCCGATCACGAACGTGACGGGCCGCCCCGGGAAGTAGGCCTGGAGCGACCCGGCCAGCGCGCGGGCGCCGGCCGGATTGTGCGCGCCGTCCAGGATCACGAGCGGATCCTGCCGAAAGATCTGAAATCGCCCGGGCCAGCGAGCACCCTGGAGGCCCGCGCGGATCGCCGCGTCGTCGGCACCCAGCTCGCGAGCGGCCGCCGCCGCGAGCAGGGCATTGCCCGGCTGGAAAACCCCCAGCAGCCCGCAGGCCGCGTCCGCTAGCCGCCAGCTCGGGCCGGTCAGGTCGAGCCGCTGGGCCGCCAGCGTGAAGCCGAGCGGGGTCACGTGGAGGTCCCGGCCCTCCTGCAGGAGCGGCACACCGACCAGGGCGGCCCGGCGCTCGATGACCGCGGCCGCCTCGGGGTCCTGTCGAGCCGAGAAGGCCACGCCGCTCCGGATGATCGCGGCCTTCTCGGTCGCGATCAGCGCCAACGTATCGCCCAGCTCGTGCTGGTGGTCGTAGTCGATGGGCCCGATCACCTCCACGCGGGGCTTCCCGATCGTGGTCGCGTCGAGCCGACCGCCCAGCCCAACTTCCAGCACCGCGACGTCCACCCGCTCGCGGCAGAAGTGATCGAGCGCGAGGGCGGTGCCCGCCTCGAACACGGTGACGTCGAGCCGCGCGATGAGCGTGCCCAGCGCTTCCACCCCATCCACGAAATCGGCTTCGGAGATGGGCCGGCCGTTCACGCGGATGCGCTCGCGGTAGTGGCGGAGATGCGGCGACGTGTACAGGCCGACGCGACGGCCCGCCGCCTGGAGGATGGCGGCCAGCATGGCCGAGATGGAGCCTTTCCCGTTGGTGCCGCCCACCTGGGCGATGGTGAAGGTCTGCTCGGGCCGGCCGACGGCGTCGAGCAGCGCCTCGATGCGCTCGAGGCCGGGGCGCATGCCGGCCCGCTCCCCGCCGCGCAGCGCGAGGATGCGGCCTACGGCCTCGGCATAGGTCATGGGGCGGGCGCGGGGGCGCGACCGCAGAAGAAGGCGAGGATGCGTCGGAGGGTGGCCCGCAGCTCCCGCCGCTCCACGACCAGGTCGAGCTGGCCGTGGTCGAGCAGGAACTCCGAGCGCTGGAAGCCCTCGGGCAGGGGCTGGCGGATCGTCTCCGCGATGACCCGAGGGCCCGCGAAGCCGATGAGCGCGCGAGGCTCGGCCAGGATGAGGTCACCCAGCATCGCGAAGCTGGCCGTCACCCCGCCGGTGGTGGGATCGGTGAGCAGCGAGATGTACGGCACGCGCTCGGCGGAGAGCCGCTGCAGCGCGGCCGAGGTCTTGGCCATCTGCATGAGCGACAGGATGCCCTCCTGCATGCGCGCGCCGCCTGAGGCCGCCACGATGAGGAGCGGCACCCGCTTCTGCAGGGCGAGCTCGATCGTACGCGTGAGCTTCTCGCCGACCACCGAGGCCATGCTGCCACCCAGGAACGAGAACTCGAAGACGGCGAGCGCCACCGGGTAGCCGCCGATGCGCCCGGTGCCGGTGAGGACCGCCTCTTCCATCTCGGTCTTGCCGCGGGCCGTCTTGAGCCGGTCCGTGTAGCGCTTGGTGTCCTTGAAGCCGAGCGGGTCCTTCGAGCGCAGCCCCGCCTCGCGCTCCTCGAAGGAGCCTTCGTCGACCAGGAGCGCGATGCGCTCACGCGCCGAGATGCGGAAGGGGTAGCCGCACTTGGGGCAGACGCGGCCGGCGCGCTCCACCTCGGCCCGGTAGACGATCTCCCGGCAGGAGTCGCACTTGACCCACAGCCCCTCGGCGATGACGACCTTTTTCGGCCGCTCTTCGTCGCCGTCCTTCTTCTTCCAGAACCAGGCCATCAGCTCTCCCGACTCGCGACCCGCTGATCGCGGAGACTCGGATCCGCCCCTCTGTGGTATGCGGGGGCCCAGCAATGGCCCCCGCACTCCCCCAGTCCGCCGACGACCTTCGACAAGCGGACACCCCTCAGCGGGCTATTCACCGGTCACCTGTCAGTCCCGCTTTCAGGGAGGCGATGAAGTCGCCCACGCGTGGGAGGAGCTCGGCGGAGCCGCCGTGCTGCTCGACGAGGCGCACGATGGCCGAGCCCACGATGACGCCGTCGGCGAGGCGACCGACCTCGGCCGCCTGCCCGGGCGTGCCGATGCCGAAGCCCACGCACACCGGCTTGGTGGTGATGGCGCGCAGGACCCGGAGCTGCTGGGCCAGCTCGCGGGCCAGCCCCGCGCGCGCCCCGGTGACCCCGGTGAGCGAGACCATGTAGATGAAACCCAGGCTGGCGCGGGCGATGCGGCGCATCCGCTCCGGCGTGGACGTCGGGGCCACCAGATGGATCAGGTCGAGGCCGGCCGGGCCGGCCTCGGTGCGCAGCGGCTCCGCCTCCTCGGGCGGCAGGTCGGCGACGATGACGCCGTCGATGCCCGCCTCCACCGCGGTCCGGCAAAAGGCCTTGAGCCCGAAGGCGAGGATCGGGTTGTAATAGGTGAGGAAGACGAGCGGCGCCGATACCTCGCCCCGCGTTTCCCGCACCAGCTCCAGCACGCGAGGCAGCGTCACGCCGGCGGCCAGGGCACGCTGGGTGGCCCGCTGGATCACCGGCCCGTCCGCGAGCGGGTCCGAGAACGGGATCCCCAGCTCGATGACGTCGGCGCCGCGCCGGTCCGCCTCCACCACGAGCCGCCTCGTCATCGCCAGCGACGGATCGCCGGCCGTGAAGTAGGCGACAAGGGCGCGCTCGCGGCGGGCGCGGAGCGCGGCGAAGGTGGCGTCGAGGCGCGAGGCCGAGCGGACAGCCCGCGTGCTTCTGCTCATGAGCGACCGTGGCCGTTGGTGCCCTGCCCGTCGAGGGCCTGACCCACCGTGTGCACGTCCTTGTCTCCGCGCCCAGAGACGCCGATCAGCACGATCTGCGTCTTCTTCATGCGCGCGGCCGCCCGCATCGCGTACGCCACCGCGTGGGAAGACTCCAGCGCGGGCATGATGCCCTCGAGGCGCGTGAGGGCCTGGAAGCCCTCGAGGGATTCCTTGTCGGTGACCGAGACGTACTCGAACCGGCCCGCGTCCTTGTAGTACGAATGCTCGGGCCCCACGCCCGGATAGTCGAGGCCGGCCGAGATCGAGTGGGCCTCCGCGATCTGCCCATCGTCGTTCTGAAGCACGTAGCTCATGCTTCCGTGCAGCACGCCCACCGCGCCGGAGCCCAGCGAGGCGCCGTGCTTGCCGCTCTTGATGCCGTGACCGCCCGGCTCGACCCCGACGATGCGCACGCCCCGGTCGGCGATGAACGCCCAGAAGAGCCCGATGGCATTGGAGCCGCCGCCCACGCAGGCCGCCACGAGATCCGGCAGCCGCCCTGTCGCCTTGCGGGACTGGGCGCGGGCCTCCTCACCGATGACGCGCTGGAAGTCGCGCACCATCATCGGGTAGGGATGCGGCCCCATCACCGAGCCGAGCAGGTAGTACGTGGTGCGCACGTTGGTGACCCAGTCGCGCAGGGCCTCGTTGACCGCGTCCTTGAGGGTCTTGGATCCGCTCTCCACCGGGATCACCCTCGCCCCGAGCAACTTCATGCGAAACACGTTGAGCGCCTGGCGCTCCACGTCCACGCTGCCCATGTAGACCTCGCACTCGAGGCCCAGGAGGGCGGCGGCGGTGGCGGCGGCGACGCCGTGCTGGCCCGCGCCGGTCTCGGCAATCACCCGCGCCTTGCCCATCCGCTGCGCGAGCAGGGCCTGACCGAGCACGTTGTTGATCTTGTGGGCGCCGGTGTGGCAGAGATCCTCGCGCTTGAGGTAGATGCGCGCGCCGCCCACGTGACGCGTGAGGCGCTCCGCGAAGTAGAGCGGCGTGGGGCGCCCCGCGTAGGAGGCCAGCAGCTCGCGCAGGCGCCGGCGGAACCGGGTATCCGCGCGAGCCGCGCGGTAGGCCTTTTCCAGATCCACGAGCGGCTGCATCAGCGTTTCGGGCACGAAGCGTCCGCCGAACCGGCCGAAGTGGCCACTCGCGTCCGGGAGGGCGCCGGGCCGAAGGCGGGCCGCGCTCACGGCTCGGCCCCGGCCGCGCGCACCTCGGCGACGAAGCGCCGCACCCGCGCCGGGTCCTTCCGACCCGGACGGGCCTCCACCCCGGAATTGACGTCCACGCCATAGGGTCGCACGCGACGCACCGCTCCCGCGACGTTCTCGGGCGTGAGACCGGCGGAGAGCAGCACCGGATGGCGGCGCGCGGCCTCGGCGGCCACGTCCCAGGGGATCGGGGGCCGCGCTTCGCCCTCGCTCCACCGGGACGGCGAGTCGAGCAGGAACGCGGACACGCGGTAGCCGGTCATCCGGGCCAGATCCGCGGCCGCCGCCACCTTGAGGGTCTTGATCACGGGCAGCCGGTACTCTTGAAGGTCGTCGGGCGTCTCGTCGCCGTGGAACTGTAGCGCTCCCAGCCCGCACTGCTCGGTCACCGCCTTGACGTGCCCGGCCGCGTGGTCCCAGAACACGCCGACCGGCGTCACGAAGGGCGGGAGCCCGGCGATGATGCGGGCGGCCGTGTCGGGGGCGACGTAGCGCGGGGTGCGCTCCACGAAGATGAAGCCGAGAGCGTCGGCGCCCGCCTCCACGCAGAGCCGGGCGTCCTCGACACTGGTGATCCCGCAGATCTTGATCCTCATCGCAGCGAGAGCTCGCGCACCTTGCTGGCCACGTCCGCCGCCCGCAGGAGCGTCTCTCCGACCAGTACCGCGTGCGCGCCCGCCGCCACCACCCGCGCCACGTCGGCGCCGCTCGCGAGCCCACTCTCGCTGACCGCCAGGGGCCCGGGCGGGATCTGCGGCAGGAGGGCGAGGGAGGGCTCGAGGCTGGTGGTGAGCGTCTGGAGATCGCGATTGTTGACCCCGATGACCGGCGCGCCCAGCCGCAAGGCGCGGTCCAGCTCGTTGGAGGTATGCACCTCGACGAGGGTGGCGAGCCCGGCGCCCTCGGCCGCGTGGAGCAGGTCGCGCAGGGCCGCGTCCTCGAGGGCGGCGACGATCAGCAGCACCGCGTCGGCGCCCGCCCCGCGCGCTTCCCAGAGCTGGTACTCGTCCACGATGAAGTCTTTGCGGAGCGCCGGAATGGAGACGGCGGCGCGGACCCGCGCGAGGTCGTCGAGGCTGCCGTGGAAGTAGCGCGCGTCGGTCAGCACCGAGACCGCGGCGGCGCCGGCGCGGGCGTAGGTCGTCGCCTGCGCGACCGGATCGAGGTCGGCGCGGAAGAGGCCTTGCGAGGGTGACCCGCGCTTGACCTCCGCGATCAGCCGCACCCGCTCCCCGGCCGGGGGCCGGAGCGCCGCTTCGAAGTCGAGCGCGGGCGCGAGGCCGCGGCACTCCGCGACCAGGGCGCCCAGCGGGCGCCCGGCCTTGAGCGCGGCCAGCTCGGAGCGCTTGTGGGAGACGATCTCATCCAGGACGCCCACGCGGCTAGATCACCGGAGGGGGCCTCGACGGCCCCTCCGGGCCTCCCCCAGAAGGGGTTGCGCCGGCCAAGCCGGCGCTCGAACGGAGGTCACTTCAGCACGCTCCTAGTAGTCGCCGCGCAGCCCGTGATCCCGCCCCGGCGTGATGTCGATGCGCGCCATCTGCTCCATGACGTACTCGCGCAGGGTGCGCGGCGGCGGCAGGTCGCGCACCAGCCGCCCACCCGCGATGAGCGGCTTGAGCAGGGCCTCGGCGGGCCGCCCGTCGGGGCCGACCGGCGCGGGCGCGGCGGCGGGGAGCACCACGTTCTGGAGCGTGCCCGGGAAGCGCCACACCTGCTTGGCCCCCGAGCGCTTGCCGCGCTTGGCCATGGGCTCGCCCTCGATCTCCATGATGTCGAGGGCGAAGGAGAGCACCGGCGCGTTGGCGATGGAGGTGCCGACGCCGTAGCCGTCCACGAGCGAGTTCAGCTTGAGGATCTCGTACTCGTCGATGCCGCCCGAGGCCAGGATCTTCACGTGGCCGAAGCCGCGGAGGTCGAGCTCCCAGCGCACCTCCTCCAGGATGCGGAAGAAGTCGCCGCGGCGCGAGGAGGGCGTGTCCAGGCGTACCGCGTACAGATCCTTGCCGAGGGCGCGTGCCACCCGGATGGCCTCGAACTTCTCGTCCTGGAGCGTGTCGATGAGGGCCACCCGTCGCACCTTCGGATCGATCACGTCGTGGAAGGCCCGCAACGCCTCGACCGTGTCCCCGAAGAGCAGCACCAGTGCGTGGGGGATGGTGCCGGTGGGGTCGGCGTCGATCAGCTCGGCGGACTTGGTGACCGCGACCCCATCGCAGCCGCCCACGAACGCGTTGCGCTCGATCATGGGCGCGACCGCCGGATGCATGCGTCGCGCCCCGAACGAGATGACCTGGCGCTCACCCGCGGCGCGCTTGCAGCGCGCGGCCTTGGTGGCGATGCCGGAGGCCTGGCAGAGGAAGCCGAGGAGCGCCGTCTCGTACTTCGCCCACTCGGGATAGACGCCCTCGATGACGAGCACCGTGTCCTCGGGCCCGAAGAGCGTGCCCTCGTCCATGGCCGCGACGCTCACCGGGAGGCCTCCCAGCAGCGCCGCCGCCTCCTCGAGGCCGGCCAGCACGCCGAAGGTCCAGTCGGGCTGCGGGAAGCTCTTGAGGCGGATCTCCGCCTTGACCCGCTTGTTGAGCCCCTTCGCGCGCAGGATCTCGACGGTGCGGTCGAAATAGACGTCGGAGACTTCGCCGGCCTTGATTTCGGATTCGGAGGCTATGTGGAAGGCGCGCTTGGGCTGGCTCTTCATAGGGCTAGCGAGACCTCCCGGCCCGGAAATAAAGTGCAGGGATTGTCCCAGAAACACGGGGGGAAGTCAATCAATGCGGCCGCCCACACACGGGCCAAAGTGGCGCCCTACAAGGCGTTTCCGCGGAGCAGGCTACAGGCGGAGGCCCTTCAGGTACTCGCGGAAGGCGTCGGAGAGGTCCGGCCGGGCCAGGGCGAACTCGACGGTGGCCTTGAGGAAGCCGAGCTTCTCGCCGGTGTCGTGCCGCTTACCCTCGAACTCGACCGCGAAGATCGGTCTCCGCCCGCGCAGGACCCGCAGGCCGTTCGTGAGCTGGATCTCGCCGCGAGAGTCGGGGGGGATGTCCTCCAGGATCGCGAAGAGATCGGGGGTGAGCACGTAGCGGCCGATGATGGCCAGATCCGACGGGGCGTCGCGCGGGTCCGGCTTCTCCACCAGGTCCTGGACCTCGTAAACGTTGGCGCCCAGCCCGCGCGCGGCGATGACGCCGTAGCGGCCGATCTCCTCGCGCGGCATCCGCATCACCGCGAGCACGGGCCCTCCGTGGCGCTCGAAGACGTCGAGCAGCTGCCGCATGCACGGCACGCGCGAGACGATGATGTCGTCGCCCAGGAAGACGCCGAAGGGCTCGTTACCCACGAGGGGCCTGGCGCAGAGGATGGCGTGGCCCAAGCCGAGCGGCTCCTTCTGGCGGACGTAGGAGACCGAGGCCAGCTCGGAGATGGTCTTGATCTGGGCCAGCTCCTCCACCTTGCCCCGATCCTGCAGGTAGTACTCCAGCTCGAAGGCCGCATCGAAGTGGTCCTCGATCGCGCGCTTGTTCCGGCCCGTGACCAGGATGATCTCTTCGAGGCCGGAGGCCACCGCCTCCTCCACCACGTACTGGATGGTGGGCTTGTCCACGAGGGGGAGCATCTCCTTCGGCTGGGCCTTCGTGGCGGGCAGGAAGCGCGTGCCGAGCCCGGCGGCGGGGAAAACGGCTTTCCGGACGGTCATGGGTTGACGATACACGAGGCGGCCGGCAAAAGGAACCGGCCTCAAGCGGGCGGCGGGCTGGCCTCGGAGGTCCGCACCTGGATCCCCAGCTTCTTGATCCGATACCAGAGACTCCGCTCGGAGACGCCGAGAATCTTGGCCGCGCGCGCCTGGACGGACTGGGTCTGCTGGAGCGCGTCCAGGATCATGCGGCGCTCCCACTCCTCCAGCGCCTCGTCGAGGGAGCCGGTCAGCGTCGGCCCGGCAAGGACGGCGGGCCGCGCCTGGGCCCCGCGCTGGACGGCGCCCGGAAGGTGCTCGGGGCCGATCACGCCGTCGGAGAGGACCATCGCACCCTCGAGCACGTGCTGCAGCTCGCGCACGTTACCGGGCCATGCGTAGGTCCACAGGCAGCGGAGCGCCTCGGGCGACACGACCGCGGGCTGGCGGTTCAGGCGCTTGGCCGCGCGCTCCAGCAGGTGCGTGGCCAGGAGCGGCAGGTCGTCGACCCGCTCGCGCAGGGGCGGCAGCTGCATCCCCACCCCCTGAAGTCGATAGAACAGATCCTGACGAAACGTCCCCTGGGCCACCGCGGCGTCCAGATCTCGGTGGGTCGCCGCGATCACCCGCACGTCGGCGGTGATGGTGCGGGTGCCGCCCACGCGCTCGAACTCCCGCTCCTGCAGAACGCGCAGGATCTTGGCCTGCATGGGCAGCGGCATGTCCCCGATCTCGTCCAGGAAGAGCGTCCCCTCGCGGGCCAGCTCGAAGCGGCCCGGCCGGGCCCGGACCGCGCCGGTGAACGCGCCCCGCTCGTGGCCGAAGAGCTCCGACTCGAGCAGACCTTCCGGGATCGCCGCGCAGTTGACCGGGACGAACGGCCCGTCTTTCCGGGAGCTCAGACGGTGGATCGCGCGGGCCAGCACTTCCTTGCCGGTGCCGCTTTCGCCCTGGATGAGCACGGTCAGGTCCGTCGGCGCCGCGCGTTGGGCCACGTCCGCCACGCGCTTGAGGGCCTCGCTCTGCCCGATGAGCCCTTCGAGCCCACTCGGCTGGCTGTCGCGGAGCGCCTTGACCTGCTTCTGCAGCCGGCGCCGGTCCAGCGCACGCGAGACGACCACTTGGAACTCGTCCATCTTGAGCGGCTTGGTGAAGAAGTCGTAGGCCCCGCGGGTGATGGCGTCCATGGCGGTCTGGCGCGTGCCGTGGGCGGTCATCACGATGATCGGCGTGTCCGGGGCCAGCTCCCGGCAGCGAGGGATCGCGTCGAGCCCGTCCATGTCGGGCAGCCGGACGTCCAGGAGGATCAAGTCGTAAGGGGTCGCCTTGAGCTTCTCGAGCAGTCCGCCCGCGGTGGGCGCGACGTCGATCTCGTAGCGCTGGCGGCGAAGCGCCTCGCGCAGCACGAAGGCGAGGTCCTCGTCGTCCTCCGCGATGACGATGTGCTCGCTCATGGCCCCGGCCGCGTCAGAAGATCCGGCGCATGCCGAGATGTTGATCGAAGCTCCGGCCCAGCCAGATCGGGACCGGTATCGCGGTGTCCCAGCCCCCGATGGTCAGCGGCCACGTGCGATAGGTCCAGCCCACGGTGACGCGGACCAGACCGCCCTCGGCGGCCACCTTGAGGCTCTGCGGATCGAGCTGGATCCCCCCCCGGCGTGCGCCCACGACGATGCCGACCCGGAAATCGGCGATGAAATCGGCGGAGAACGGCTCGCCCGGGTTTCGTTGGCGCTGCTTGTCCGAGGCGTCCCGGAAGGCCTGCTCGGCGATGTCGTTCGTTTGGAAGTAGGAGCCGACGGCCTGCATGCCGTTGTAGGCGACCCAGACGAACACGGCCACCCAGAAGGACACGACGAGGATCGTGCGGACTCGCATGGTTCGAGTGTAGACGTTTCCCCGCGGCGGCGGCAACTTCCAACCGCAACCCGGGTCCTCCATCAGTTGTGCTAGGCTCTATGCGGTGCGATCTCTCGCCGCCTCCTGGCGCGTGCTCCTCACCGGAGGCCTGGCCGGCCTGGGTGTCGTGCTGCTGGCCGCCGCCAATCCCCTCAGCTTCTTCGAGATCGCCGAGTTGAAGGCCCTCGACGCGCAGTTCACGCTGCGGGGGCCGCGGGAGCCCGCCTCCCCCATCGTCGTGGTCACCATCGACGAGGACTCCTTCGACGGGCTCAATCTGGCCTGGCCCTGGCCGCGCGCGGTACACGCCAAGTTCCTCGACATCGTCGGCCGGGGCAGGCCAGCCGCCATCGGCATGGACATTCTCTTCACCGAGCCGTCTTCGAGAGGCCCCGCCGACGACGCCGCGCTGGCGGCGGCGGTGGATCGGCTGCGCGATCGGATCGTGCTCGCGGCGGCCCTGACCACGGTCGGGGACGCCTCGTTCGTCAAGCAGGCGCTGAACCCGCCGATCCCGGCGGTGCGCGGCCAGGCCGCCTTCGGCTCGGCCGACTACGACTCCGACGCCGACGCCTTCGTCCGGCGGGCCACCCTCACGCGGCTCTTCCAGGAGCGGGAGTGGCCAGGCTTTGACCTGCTGATCTATCGCCTCGCGGAGCGAGCCGGGCTGGCCCAGGGACCCCGGCCGGCCGGGAGCGAGCTCCTCGTCAACTACCGCGGCGGGCCTGGGACATTTCCGATGGTGGCCTACCATCGGGTGGTCACCGGCGAGGTGCCGCCCGAGGTCTTCGCGGGAAGGATCGTGCTCGTCGGCGCCACGACCCCAACCCTTCACGACATCTTCCCCACCCCGTTCGCCTCGCAGTCGGGCATGCCCGGCGTCGAGATCCACGCCCACACCTTGGAGACTCTGCTCCAGGACATCCCGCTGCGTCGCGCGGCGCGGCCGCTGGTGCCGGCGGTGGCGGTGGTGGCGGGCGCGGCCGCCGCGTGGACGGCCACCGCGCTGCGGCCGCTGCCCGCCTTCGGGCTCATCGCGGCTGCGGTCGCCGGCTACCTGGCCGGCACCCACGCCGCGTTCCTGTGGGGGCGCTACTGGGTGGAGGTCGTCCCGGTGCCGCTGGCCCTCCTGGTCACCTACGCGGGCACGGTGGCCAAGAATTTCACCCGGGAGCAGAGAGAGAAGCGGCGGCTCTCGCGCTTCTTCTCCCCGGCGGTGGTGACCGAGATCATCCGCCACAAGGACGACGCCAAGCTCGCGGCCACGCGACGGCGGATGACGGTGCTCTTCTCCGACATCCGCGGCTTCACCTCCATGTCGGAGAGGATGCAGCCGGAGGAGGTCGTCACCTTCCTGCGCGAGTACCTCACCGTGATGACCGAGGCCGTCTTCAACCACGGCGGCACCGTGGACAAGTACATCGGAGACGCCATCATGGCGCTCTACAACGTGCCGTTCGAGGCGCCGGACCACGCCTTGCGCGCGGTGCGCACCGCGCTCGAGTTCCAGCAGCGGCTGCAGCCGCTGGCCGAGCGCTTCACGGCGCGCCACGGCGGCTCGCTGGCCTGCGGGGTAGGCATCCACACCGGCGACGCGGTGGTGGGCACCATCGGCTCCGAGCAGCGGCTCGAGTACACCGCGATCGGGGACACCATCAACCTGGGCGCGCGGCTGGAGGGCCTCACCAGGGACTTCAGCGTTCCCATCATCGTCAGCGAGGCCACCTACGCAGAGGTCCGCGACCACTTCGCGGCCCGCGACCTGGGCGAGGTCACCGTCAAGGGCAAGGCGATCCCGGTGAAGATCTACGCGGTGCTCTTCGAGCTCGGCGAGGCGCAGCCGAAGGCGGGCCGATCGGATATAACGAGAGAAGCTACACCGCTGGATTCACGAAAAGCACCTCGTCGGCTCATGGAGGGGCGCGTCTCGATCTCGGACGGCGAGCTCACGGTGGTGGCCGAGGCGACCGATCTCTCGCGCACGGGCATCGCGGTGCGGGCGGTGCCCCGCCAGCTCGAGACCGGCGAGATCGTGACGTTGCAGCTCGCGCTCGGCGTCCCCGCCGAAGCGGTGGCGGTAGACCGCGCGGAGGTGATGTGGGCCAACAAGGACGCCGCTGGCCTCCGCTTCCTCGATCTCTCCCCCGCCGCTCGCGCCGCCATCGACGCGCTCACCTCCCGCTGAGAGTCCGCGGGGCGTGTCGGGGTGGCCTCCGTTCGAGGCCCCCTCCGATTGTCTAGCGGGGGGCGGAGAGCTGGATATTGATCGCCTGCTCGAGGTAGTCGAGGTTGAACGGCTTCGGGACGTAGTCGGCCGCGCCGAGCTGCAGCAGCCGGGACGTGGTCTCCACGTCCTCGTTGACGGTGACCATGATCACCGGCAGCGTGGGGGAGCGAATCGCCAGCTGCTTCAGGGTCTCCGCGCCGTCCAGCTCGGGCATGTGCACGTCGAGCAGCACCAGGTCGGGGGTGAAGGTGTCGAGCGCGTCGAGACCCTCGCGGCCGTTCCCGGCCACCCGCACCTCGTAGCCTCGGTCGATCAGGAAGTGCTCCATGAGCTTGCGGACTTCGGGCTCGTCGTCCACCACGAGAATCTTCTTGGCGCGCATGAGGCGATACTAACCCAACTTCCGCAGTTGAGTAGGCGCGCGGTGCGGCCCAGGGGGCCGCGCCGCGCGCATCTCTCGCCGCCGTCGGCAGCCCAGTCCCGAACTGGGCGTGTAGTGGCGACCAAGTTCGTTGACT